>Ga0065711_1042995_pt1 | contig 15012 bp, 6 predicted proteins | sample Hoacrofraction12_FD_59098 | JGI IMG/M metagenome (GOLD analysis project Ga0065711, IMG submission 59098) | Hoatzin crop microbial communities from Cojedes, Venezuela - Epithelial fraction 12 v2 (version 2) | ecosystem: Host-associated > Birds > Digestive system > Esophagus > Crop | place... | reverse complement strand
GGGAAGAAGGAATCTTCAGTTATTTTTTAAACAATTGAACACGGAAATGAATGAAGGTCCAGACAGGACAAGCTAGCCTCCTCAGAGATGATTGGAAGGATGAGAAAATATCTAATGGAAAGAACTCTTCCCACCACTGGGATTTTAACTTTCCTCTTCAGTGAAATGCTGTTCAGCTGTCACAGGAGAACAAACAGAACCTTCAAGATGATATTTAGATAGGCAGTTTATGGGACTCGCACCTTTTTTTCTTAGCGATATCAAACATTAAGTCAAAATACAGCTCATACTGCAACACGTAGCAAAATTAAAATTCTATCAAGAAATCTTATAATTTGCTCATAAAGTGAAATGTTTTCTCCCATGATGTTTTCCAAATCAGCCTTCTCATGAATTACCAGAAATTTTAGATGTGAACTTTTATAGATTGCCTTCCATCCCAGTGGCTCATAACAACATGAAACATGAGGTATTTCCAAAGCTAGATTATTATTATTAATCAATCTTAAAACATCTGCAATTAAGGATGTACATTGCGATGTTGCATACTTCGCAATGTACAAAAATGAACATTATTAACACAGAAGAAAAGAGTGGGGCCAATCTCAAAGCAAGGAAGTCTCAGCTGTGAAAACCAGGAGAATAAGTCAGCAGTACTACCAAAGCCTTCTCACTCATTAACGATGTCGGACTCTGATGATACTGATGACAGCAAACATCTCAACTTCCCAATCCTTCCGTACCATTCTACAGCCCAGCAAGGCTTAAGAGGACTTGTTTCAGAAGAGACCTAAAGCAGTCCTTAAAAAGCTTGAGGCGGCACAAGGGAACAAGATGCTCCTGTCCTTTAAGGACGTGCTGGAATCTCAACTGAAACGCACCAACCCAAGGCAGAGGCCAGACAACAAACACCCCAAGATAGCAGTGCCGTTTCTGCCTACGGCGGGCTCAGGCCTTCTGCTCCCTTCTCTGGATCCAGGATGCAGGGACAGGATCCGAGGGGATGGCTCCAGGACAGAGACAGGAAGCCACTGCAGATGGTCCCCAGCAGTGCTGGATTGTCAGGGCACAGTGCGCACACCTCCGCAACACACACCAAATATTCTTTTTTTCTCGCTGTTGCTTTAAAGTTCTAACACCCCTAATTGCCAGACTCTCCTGGGTAGGTATCTCATTGAAGTAACAAGGATTGTACTCAGTAAAAAATAGCCACCTTGGATCTGGATTTTTTCTGTGATTTAAAACAGAGTAAACATGGGGCAACACAAGTTTCTCCTTGCAGAGAGACACATCCTCCATTTTACTTGGGAGGGAAACCAGTTACGCTATTACTATGTTACTCCACACATCCAGCCAGTCTCTGCCCTCTGCCAGAGTCGTATGTTCTCCTGTGATGCTGAGGGCACAGCAACAGCCAGAACGCCTGTTGGCAAAATGCTTTTCTTGCCAACCCCCTGCTTCCTTCCAATGTGTGCCTTACGTGCTTGGGAAAGAAATCAAGGTTTTACTGTGATCCCTCCTCTTTCAGTAGCCTCTGCTTGAGAAAACTCTGAAAAAGGTTATTCTTCAGATGTTCAAACAAGGATGCAGTTCTCCCAATGCCACAGATTTTATATATAATTACTGCAAATATAACTGAGTTTCCAGCACAGTGTCACTGGAAGTCATGCGGACAGTGTGTTTTGATCTGGTTCTTCCCTTACACATCTTGTTAAACCAGATAATTCTTCAGAGATGGAAGAGTTCAACTATTAATAGATTAAATCCTAAAGTGGAATCGATCACATTATCAAATTATGTGAAAATAGCTCAGACTAATTTAAGTACATAATTGCACATAAGTGATTTCTTAACGATGACCTCCACAAAAATGTATCCACTACTGGAATACTCACAGTGCTCTTCCCTAACGCACTCTGGGGTTTACAGACAAATACCTAAGCAAATGAAAATAATTCATCTGGCTATAATGTATGAGTTAGGACAGACCAAATTGATTTGTAATCATTAGTTAAAATCATCTAGACTAAAATATAAGGCAGCACCTTACACTGAAGATTCAGATAAAAGAAATATGCATACTTGAATTATATTTATATAAAATATATATTATATAATATCTAATAAATAAATAACTAGATCTAAAGTTATGCAAGATTAGGTCACAACTGACATATAGGAAAGAGTTATAATAAATGTATTTAACCTTGTGAATACCAACAAAATGGAAAAAGCACTTGTAACGGTAATACATGGAAAGTTATACAGCTCACTCACAAAACGGCAGTTTACAATTGTGGAAAACCAAATTCCAGTGATAAAAAAGCACCTTGCTGACAATAGCCGAAAAGTATTGACATATACACTTACCCTAAATTTTTAGAGAGGAAGGTATTGCTTTGTTGTTCATATATTCTCAACCCCCAAGCACCTTTACCCTACAAGAACAGTGAAAAACCATTATTTTTTTCCTGCAATTTTGTTCCTAAAAATTCTATCAGTTTCTCTCAAAAAATCTTTAGTTCCTTTCATTCCACATTTTTCTCAACTGATCCCTATGGCTACTGTCCCATAAATTCTTCTCAACGCTCAAAGTTAGCTGTGATGTATGAAAAATATCTGGTAGCATATAAGCCAAGTGGGGAGTAACTGAGAAGAACCAGAACACGTCATTAAAAACCACATATATAATATATATTTTTTAATATTTAGATATAAACAGTCCATCTTCATTTCCCAAGGCTATAAACTCATTGGGGCAGAGTGCTTTACAGTCTATTTATAGTTTAAAAACGTGCCCACCCTAACTGCACCTTAATCCCAGCAAAGCACTGATCTGAGATGTTTTCTCACTGGATTACACTTCTGGCCAAGAGACATACTGTACTAGATTGTTTCTTCCAGCTAGAAGAATGTGTTAGAATAACTGTGCTGTATGTTAATTGTATTGCTTTCAGTATGCAGCTTTCATATTTCTAGGAAATATTTAAACATCTAATTAAATTAGTCTAAAAATAAATCTTAAATATTCATGAAAATTTAAAGCCGACAATTTATTCTGCATAATTGTCTGATGGAATTAATTTATACTATGCAACCTTGAAATCACTCTACACAAAATCTATTTGTACAAAACATTCAATAAATATCCCTGTGTATAAAAATCTTCTTCATAGTTTTTCTAGTAGCCAAACAGTATTTTATTTTCATTTTCGAAGTATGCAGTGAGTGCAATTAGCAGATCAGACTTTATTATTATTAACTCATTGCATATTGGGCCTTATGCATAGGACTTTAAACTTGCAGCTATTTCACACAAGTCATATGGCAGATGAACAACTTCTTGCCAATTTCACACAAAGAGAGTCATTAAAACTGGTAGAATTCACTGAATCAATTTAAAAAGAAAAACCAACAAACCAATCAGAGCTGTTTAGTGAAAGTTCAGAATACATAGCTAGTACATATTTGTACTGTGATTTTTACCCTTGTTCACATGTGTAACTAAAGAGCCAAATTCTATTCTTGTGTATTAGGAACATACGAGCTCAACTGCAGTCAACATAACAGCAGAAGGAAGTGCAAGCAAAACAGCTGATAAGCTGGCTGGGTAATGAAAAGGAAACACACTGAGTTTATATATGTAATTTTTGGAGTATATTTATGACTAAATGGTACTTCTACCTAAACAATCACTGTTCTGCCATTGAAATAGGACACAGATAACACCTAACTCATTCAGTATCCAAAAAGACCAGCACACCATATATAAGCAGGAGATAAGTCCGTCTTTGCACTGAAAAGTACACAGTTTAAACAGATGAGAAAGAGATTAAAAAGTAGGCATAGATATAAGCAAAATGTAGAATGTACTACTTACTGAATGGTACTGATTTGTCAAATGGTATTTAACTTAAACCTGGAGTACAAATAATCTGTGTGTTGGGAATAAAGCTCCTGTGTGGATTTCATGTTGTTCAGTAGAAGAAAGGGCACACTTCAGCTTTTCCCATAATTGAGAACTAACAGGACCTCTTTGCTCTATTCAGTCACTTTGTACATGAAATTTGATGGAATTTAATCCCTTTGAGTCTTTTATTTGTCTATAAAATTTGGTTCAAATAGACCAGTGGTTTCCAGTGAAAATTCACAAAGAGTATTAAACTGTAGCAGTAGCATTGCATAAGCTTTGGGGGTTTAGGGGCTCAGTAGTGGCTGATTGACATTTTCAATGCATCAAAAATCAACAGAAAAAAAAATCTACATATTGGGAAGTGGAATCTGATAAGACAGCTTTCCTTAAAAAATTTCTTAATGATCTCCACAGTGACAAAATGTATGCAGATCAACAGAACTTTATTTCAAAATATTAGAGAAGTAAAACTATACTCTCATCTGCCCAAGCAGACAGTGATCTACCATAGCAATTGGGTGACACTGATGACTGGCAATCCCCTTCAATAGCCACAGAGAGCAAATACTTAACAAATTGCCTTCTTCATGGCCTTTATTCTACTTGAGTGGAGCAACAAATACATCTAAGTGCTCTGAGTCTGTGACTCAAGAACTGAAATCAATTCCAATTTTACTCCAAATGATGATGGAATGGGAAGAGAAGAGAACACAGCTTATATTGCATTGCAGTTCTGCATAAATTGATTCTGACTTCGTTTACATGAGTGACTCTTCACTAATTCCACCAATGTCCATCAATTTAAGAACCATTCAAGCTCTCAAGGAACTATAAGTTCCTTGAGACATACATATACATACATATACATATACTTTGTTTACTACTCTTATTTGCTATTATTTAATAGTTTTATATAAGTAACAGATTATTAGAGTACTATATTTACGAACCTTCATTGCCAATCCGTTAAGTTTTCAAGACAAGTTTTCAAATTTATTTCTAAAACACTTTTAACACTAGTTATATCTGAAGAGCAAAATCAAATCAATATCAAGCAAAACTATTTATGCAAACATAAACCACAGTTAGAATAACAGGTCTTTATAAGAACTACTTTAATTTGTGATGTCTCGCCTCCTGGTGTTTGACTTTCAGTTGTAATGCTTGTTTTTCAAGAAAATACTTATAAAATGTTATCTGTTTGGAATATGAAATTCAGTTGTATGAGTGAGAGATCAGGTTGCTTGCAGTTCCCTCTCTGTAAGATACCAACGTAAACATATTTCAATGTTAAATATGTATCTTTCAAGGTAAAGTATGGAAAATAGTCACACAATAAGATAATTTGGATCACAAGTAAAAACATCTTTGGAGATCAGAGTTGGCACAAGGCTTAACAACATTTTGCAGAACAATTAAACATGCTACACTTTTTAAATTAGCCTTCTAACACGAGTATGATCATTTTTTAAAAATCAGACTATTATTTTCAGAATACTTAGACATCTATTCTCTATGCTTCTATATTATCAGAATATGAAGAAATTTGATGTTGACCATACTCCAATTCTGAATGTGTGACCAACTCTTGAATGAGAAGACACTGAAAAATTACACAGATAAAACTGCTCCAATTGCCCTATATATAACTTGAAGTAAGAAAGGCAATGTCAAGTACAGGCTCAGGGATACAAAATGAGAGCACTCTATTAGATAATAATATAGTATAATAAGACTTACTAACCCTTGAGCATTAGTGCTGCAACTTAGAAACAATGTTTCAATATATTTATTTTTAAATATTAAAAAAACCCACAACACAACAAAACAAACCCAACTAAATCTTTCTTCACAAGCATAGTAAAAGATCCACTTCTAACAAAATTCGACCTCATTTCTCTCTGTCAGGAACTCACTTTCCATCTGCCAAATGTCTCAGAGCAGATACTGGGCAGAAAATGCATAACGTATGTGTTTACAATATACTTAGAGTATTTGCAAATATAAATTTCAATTAGATATTAAATTAGCATGTGGTATGAAATATAATAGCCTGAAATTTAGATGTAGATCCTAAAAATTCAATCTAAACCAAAAAACAAAAGGCTGTTAATTTACGTTCTGGAACAATTTTTGCTGAAAGTAAAAATAAAAATGTTTTTTCAATTTTTTGTAGGAGGCTAAAGAATGGCTATATAGTCCAAAACAGATCAGTTCTCCTGTAAGTAATACAGAGTTAAGGCCAGAGTCTACTAAGCATGCTGACTCAACTTTCTAACTGTAGAAAGTAAAATAATCAAAAGATGATCAAAGATGAGGAAAAAAAGAGAGAAAACCTCATTCTACATCTTTGTTGCTCCTGTTGCTATGTACTTGTTGACTCAAATATTTCTTCTTGAACAGTGCTGTGATTTTCTGTTTTTTTCACAAAGAACAATGATGGTGAAAGTCTGTTATTTTTTCATAGATGTGTAATTAGTGGAAGATGACTATTAACAGTAATTATAATCCAGAAGCCTGCATATTCTAATCAGTTTTTAGTCTTGAAGCAGGGTACATTCCTTGTTATTCACGTTTGACATTTCTTACTCAGCAGAACAAAACACAGAATTGGATTACAAAAGGACTTTTGAAAGTTTTCCATTGTAGCATACACTTTCACGGAAACCTTTTTTTGAATTTATCATACTCTCCTTAAGCTTTTTTTCTTACCTGCTTCTGAAACATTCTTATCTGAAATAGGTCTTTTCTGAAGGTATTTTACAATATTCCAGTGCTTAACCTTGCTCTTTCATATGCAGAAGACAAACTTCTTTAACTTCTAAGGTCTCTTGCCGCCTGCAATATTTCCAGAAACAGGTCACACTTATCTATCGTCTTCATGCTACATAGACACAAGGATAAAAATCAAATGAGGACCCTGAATAATCATACTTATAAATTATTTTCTTACAGACAGGGCACTGACTGTTATCACCTATACGGAAGAACAGTTACCTGAGACTAATTTGGGAAAGGAATTGTATTAATAAAGTACTTGCTCACTTCTGACACTAATTAAAAATCTACCTGGCCTGACCTCTGTGTTTGAAATACGTCTTAATTTATCTCAGAAATCATTAAGTCTCAGAAACTAAGCTATCTGCATCTATGTGGAACTTCAAGTACTTTGTTTTTTTTCAGAACAAAATCTAAACATCCTCTATCAATTATATGTATAATTAATTTCACACTCTTCAAAAAGCACCACTGATTTCAATGAGCTTCTCTAATGAAACTAAAACATATCCAACAAGTTTTTTCATGTTGTTGCACTGGTTTTAGTTATTTTTTCTTGAGCAGTATGTTAAATTAATTCAAATATATGGTGTGGATAGAATTCAAAACCAAGAATCCAAAGCACTGAAATATTGTTCCTGTTTTCTCTGTCCTTAAACTCAAACTGGTTGGCTTGAAGGATTTCAGGTTGGTCCCATGCTGACAGAGAACATTTGATAATGGCCATTGACATCGGTTTTCACCCTTCTGACTTCCACCATTATTCTTAAGTCACTCTCACGCATGAATTAAAATACAACCAGTGTTCTCATTTCCCTCAACCTGAAGTGTACTACCCTAATTTCTTTCCAGATTACCACAGAGCAGCCTATCGCAGCTGCTGAAGGAAGCCGAGGGACTAGGTCAGGAAGCACCCTCGTGCTCCTTTGGAAACGCATTCGGCTCTAGAAGTTCGTTCATCCGGCTGACAGATGTAGATCACAAGGGCGAGTATTAAGGATGGAAAACCATAAACAGAAGTTATATGCAAAGGAAAGGTGACGTGGAAAAACCATTTTCAAAACCCCAGTTATACCAAAGCAGTCACTAGAGAAAGTGGTTACTTACCAGAGCAACTGTAGTTCTCTGATGCACGTTATCCACGGAGATCTCAGTCTCATTACTCTTCTTCAGGTTTCTGCTCGCCTGAAGAGTCAGCGTTCTTGAGTGCCATCGCTTACACTGTATAATAACCCCCTATTACATACAGCCTAAGTTCAGTTTCCCACAGCACTGGCACATCTTGCTTTAGTGTGGTGTCCTCTAAGAGATGAATGCAATCATTTATATAAAATTTTAACATATTTGAGCAGATCAGGACACAGACTGAAAGCTTCTCTGTCCCTGTAAAGACCACTCTATTCATTTAAGGTCTGACTATCCCTTAGCTTTCAAGCTCCCAGGGCATCACATGAAACGCTGCTTTACCGTAGGCTGCTGGCAGGTTGCTAGGATACCAATATACCTTGCTAATATCATAGCAACACCCACGGAGTGACTTAACCTTTCAACAAAGTTTGCCTGTGAAAAGCACTGCAAAGATTGGTTCTGGACGAGAGCAATGCTCAGACGGACCCTGACGTAACCAACGCGACCCTCAGCATGTTCAGCTCAGCCTGAACTAAGGTGATGCCAAGACAGCTCCTGGGGTAGGGGCAAGTCACTCAAATTGAAGTCTTTCCATTGCAATCACGCCTGCTTCAAAGACTGTTCTGAACTTCAGCTAAACACTTGTGGTGAATACATCTGGTGTCTTGAAACAATAAATTGGGCGTAGCCTAGGATTTTATTTATTTTAGAGACTGAGAGACAGAAGACATGACTTGGAGGTCACCTAACAGAAACACCGATTCCAAACTACCTCAATCCTATGATCCACTGAAGAATATTGCAATAAACAACAGGATCACACAAAATAAGGATACACCTAAGTACAGTTGGTCTTTCCACGGTTTTAATGAAGCCAGAACTACTTCTGGGATTGTGACCCACAGAGGTACTTCAATACACCCAACAGTTTCACTCACCTACCTTGAAGTTCATCACCCTTGAAAGAACTTGATCATCACTCAGGTACACTGAGACTGCAGCTTGCATAACTTTAAACACGCAGGTGGCCCAGCACAAACACATGCCACCACTTGCAGGAAAACATCACCTGTCAGCTGTTCCTCATGACTAATTTCAACTCTTCCATGTTTCAGAGGGAGCTAGTCCATAAACTTGAGAGAATCTTCTGGTCACCAAATTCTACTTTGCTAGGAGCACTTGGTAATAAGCTGCCTGCATCTGACAGTTCACTAACAAACGTTACGTCATTTTGGTGAGTTTTATGTCAGGACATTCAATTAGGAAGTTCTTGCTATTCCTAATTCTTCAGAAGAACCTGGCACAAGGTATGAAATTCTTGGAAGGCAGTTGCTACTTTCCAACCATGACTATTAGATCCTGATCCCTGGTACAAAACCTAGATAGTTTTGAAGTACTGATCACTTTTAGACAGAGCAAGCACACCGAGTCCAGTATGCAACGCCCCATGGTTAGCATTCCTAATTTTCCAGCCCCTCTAAGATCATTCTGAGGGCCTCTACATTCACAAATTGTCAGAATGTCTTCAGTCAGCTAGAGAGAATGTGTGACATGATAGCGATTCATCAAGAGATGATGAAAGAACTGCAACTTTACACATAGCTTCCTAATATGCAACTATCTGCTCATCTGTTGACACTTAGGGCTATAACAGATTCATCCACTGAAATTTATGCTGTTTGGGAGAAGGAATCCACCCTTCCAGCAGAGCAGTCACTAAGCTATTCCAAAATGGAATTTTCATACTTTATGATACTCAGCACAGATTTACCCAGATTAACAGAACACAGATAACCACAAGCTGATCAGTATAGTTTATAAACTTTCCTACCAGAAATTATTAAAGCACCCAGGAACTGCACACCAGTCTACAGAATCCCTTTGGCCTCCATTTTGGATCTTACACACCAGGTCAACAGATAATCTTCAGCTGCCTAATCCAGAGATGTCAGAGACCTGCTGACTCACTCGCAGACTACATAAAGACCAGTCTGGTGACAAAGGATCTGCACAAGACAGTAACTAGAATGAGAAAGGAGCCCCTAGGTTTTGAATTAACAAAAAAAAGTGGCACTTCTGTAAACAAGAAGAAAATAAATCTAGTGATTGCCAATAATACTAATTAATAACCAGCCAATACATTTCAACACAAAAAGGCAGTCTTCTTGACAAGTTTTACCTCAGTTCCGCAGGGGCAGGTAAGCAGATCTGAGAGGAAGGAAAGGAAGAGAACCTATAGGAAGCTAGACAGGTATAGGAAGGAGACAGGTAAAGCCCAAATGGATAGATATTACTGGCCAGAAGATTCCTGCAAAGATTACTTGCAAAAATGGGAACTGAAAAACAGGGACTTGTATATTGTTTGATGAAACAGGAGCAAATATAGTGACTTCCACAAAAGGCCCTGGCAGACAGTAGTAATTTATATTAAGTATGCACTCCAAACTACTTTAGGAGGTCAAGAACCTCAACATCAAGGACCTGTATTTTCATCTTTCTCAGATGTTGCATTAGTCTTTCAAATTGTCACCAACCTTACTGATGTAATAAAGCTAGAATTACCCAGATGATAGAATATATAAATAGATACACATCTACTATTGAAAATTTTAATCCTCCAGATACTTAAAAATAACCAGTGCGCTGCTTTTAAGAAGCATGGGTAGATGTTGTAGGTATTCAGACCAGTAATATTTATTGTACCAATCAAAGAATAGATTCATATGAGAACTTACATTACCTTTGAGCTAGCTCAAGTACCAGTAGCAGTCTGGATACAGCAACACATAACAGCAAACTTTTCATGCTTCTGAAACATACCATTACAGAAGTATGTACAGAACCAATAAATATACACATGCACTAACAATTGGGAGGAAAAAAACCCCACAGCATAAGCTTGAGAACTGGGCTTAAGTTAGCTACAATAGAAAAGCATGCTTTAAGAACAAATACTGCTTCTGTTTGAAGCCGGTAAATATGAAACAAAGCTACTGGGATTTTCATGTGTAAAGTTGATTTGGTGGTTAGCACTTCAGGGAAAAAAAAAAGTTTAGAAGTTTCAGCAGAAAGAAGCAAATACAAGTCTCTATACTGGTGTAATGTTCTTTACAACTTCTCAGCTCCTCAGCAGGACTGCATTACAACTGTTCTACCAAGAAATAACTAAATATACCTTCGGAAACTCCACTTTAACACTGGTGAGCAGTATCACATTCTCAATGGCTGTGGGTGTGTTTTGGTTTTGTGGGGTTTGTTTTGTTTTCTTCTTTTCAGCATACTGGGTTTGCTTGTTTGTTTTAGTGTGTGATGCAACTTCTCATTAAACTTTTGATTAAATATGTTTTAACCCATCAGTGATGTGTTAGGTAACTCCATTTCTGCTCTGAACAAAAGACAGGACAGCTTATATAGAGATAACATCCCCGAAGCAGCATTTTATTTTATTCATTTAATTCCAAAACATTTAATTTAGAAGTCTGGCATCTCAGTCATCCATCTTAACATGGGCTAATATTGACATAGCGTTGTCAGAATACACAGACAACTAAACAGCCAAAGAGTTTACAAAAAATAAATTCATGATTCTTCAAAACAACCGCAAAAGGTTACAAGTATCAAAACTCTTAGGTAGATGCACTGCATTAAAAGAAACTGTGCACATAAGTTAGAGGCAAAAAAACAAATTGCTACCGAAACCTCACATTTCAAACAGTTTATCGTAAACTGATGAACAGGGTTGTCATTTCACATCAGCTTAACTGTTTTCAGTGACTGAAAAAAATTTGGGGTGGCTGATTTACTTTGCATGCACAAATGTACTGCTTAACAGAACTCTCAGCTCATTTCAAATGGAAAAAAAAATTTAACTGGAATCTAATCATCTTCAATCACTTTCCATTATTCTTTACCATATTTTCCAATCAACAGGCAAACTAAAATTGCCTCATTTACTATGCATCTTTCTGCACTGTTCAAGTGCAAGGGCCAATAAACCAATCAATTCATCAATGCCCATAAAGATTCATCTGAGACTGCTTCTTGATAAAGTGGACAGCAGATCTGAACAGTTGTACAATACAGATATGCTTAGCACTAGATATTTAGTGTGACTGTGGCAAGGAAATATTGGTGATGATGGGGATGGTGAAGTGGATGAAAGAGGGATCGGAGGAAAGCTTTTTAATTATTGCCCTCTCCTGCTTCTTCATCTTGCTGGTCACTCGTCCACAGAGTGAGGTTATCTCGAAGCAACTGCATGATGAGAGTGGAGTCCTTGTAGGAATCCTCATTTAGTGTGTCCAGCTCTGCTATGGCATCATCAAAGGCTTGTTTGGCTAAAAGGCAGGCCTGCTCAGGAGCATTCTGGATCTCATAGTAGAACACTGAGAAATTGAGTGCCAGCCCAAGCCTAATTGGGTGAGTGGGCTGCATGTGCTCTTTGCTGATTTCAAAAGCCTCTTTATAGGCGGCTTCTGAGGCTTCCACAACACTGTTCTTCTTCTCCCCAGCAGCAACTTCTGCCAAATAGCGGTAGTAATCCCCTTTCATTTTCAGATAAAAGACCTTGCTCTCATACTGGAAGTCATTGCAGTTCTTGATCAAGTACTTATCTAGGAGAGCCAACACATCATTGCAGACTGTCTCCAGCTCCTTTTCTATCTTCTCCCTATAGGCTTTAACCTTCTCCAGCTTCTTCTCGTTCCCATCTGCCATAGTCTTCTGCTCTATGCTGCTGATGACACGCCAGGAAGATCGCCTAGCTCCGACTACATTCTTGTAGGCTACAGACAGCAGGTTTCTGTCCTCATTTGAGAGGGGCTCATTCAGCTCAGTTACCTGAAAATACAGACAAATAGCAAATTTAAACGGTTTGTCTTAGAGAAGAGCACACAAACTTCCTTCAACACTTCCATCATCAAGCACAAGATTCAAAATTCCTTCTAGATCCCAAAATTCCTTCTAGATCCCAAAACTCCTTCTAGACAGGAGTCAATTTGTAATGTTGAAAGTTTAAAACTGTTTTTGCAGTCAAGACTTAAGAGAGTGAAAATCCCACAGTTCTGTTGTAACAGAACCGGTATTTAGAAGCCATTGCAAAGCACGTTCACTGAATAAAAGTGAGTCAGGCTTGTGTAATGGAGAAGCATTCACAGAAGGAAAGCTTTGGGTTTTTAGCAAGTCTTTGCCGTAATTATGCAGACTACACCCTTAGTGATCAATTTAAATGTACGTAAAATACCAGTTTTATGACTCTGGAACATAGCACAAACACTGGGAACTGCTGCAGTTCTTGCATTTCTTTCCCCTGCTGCTTTGTTTCATTGGACAGCAGAGGGGGAAGCGCTCCATGATTAAACTCAGCATAGTACAAATGGAATTAGTGCTTCACAGTATCTTTCAGTCACTTAGTGAGCAATTACACAATGTAATACAAAAGTTATCCTGATTTCTGCTAATTGGTGGCTGCAGACAAATTTCAAGGATAGGACATGAAAGAAACAGCATAGAAATAGAACAGGAAATCAAGGAAAAAAGTCATGATCAACTTAAAATTCATACTACAAAAAAGCCAAGATAGAGGAAGGATAACACTTCTAATACTATATTTAGGCCTATTTCACTTGCTGTGTTAATTTAGGGAATAAAACCTATCAGACTCATAGTCACTTGAAGTTGTTCCACTTCTGCACTTCATAAACATGAAATTAAACTCACTGGAATTAGGATAAAAAATGTAACTCCACTACTTTAAGCACACTGCATTAACCGCATTAAAAGAAATCACTAGAATTCTAAGGATACGTACTTTGGTGTGAAAGTAAACTTGTCCTTCCTCAGACACTGCAAAAATCATTAACTGTTTCTTTTTAAATGTGCATATTTACACTGCTTGACAGGCATCAGAATATTTGTAACCAAATATTTACATAACTACAAATAATTAAGTCACAAATATTTATGCTATTGAGACTGCTGGTGTAACCAGTGAACCATCCAATAAATGCGCATCTTTCCAAGTCTACAAAACCAATTCATAAGAATAACTGTAACAGTAAGAGAGGTAACTTTCAAATTTAGGTTTTGTTCTTAAAATATTCCAAGTCAATTAATTTTATCTCCAAAAGGCCTTTCCCCCACAGCTCAGGAACCTGAACTCCCAAAAGACACTGCTCTGCCTGGCCTAATACAATTAGAGACAATCTACAGAGAGTGAAATGCACAGGAAGAACTCTACTGACATCTTCATAATCTTCTTCACAGCTTCCACTCAGCATCATCCCAACAATCCCTCTCTCAACGATCCCTGCTATTACCCACCTACATCCTCTTCTGTAGAAAAGACACTAACTTCCTCAAGATGTAAGGGCTCTGCTAAGAGTTTTTATTGCCTACAGACTATTAGGACAGCATTTGCTTTTACAAAAATAAAGAAACCCCTTGAAGAAGATGAATAACCAGATGATGATTTCTGCACGCTGGAGGACTGCTTGAAAGTTCACTACAAGTTCTCAAACACAGTGGTTGATCTAAAGGAGTCAGTAATGTTTTGCTAAAATTTAAACACCATTTAATCACACAAATAAATCCCTTTTTCCCCCCACCTGTCTTCATTATCTTTACAGTACTCAAAAGACAAATAGAAAAAAAAATCTTGGATCTGTTAATATACTATGGACCTATATTACCCACAAAAATAAAAACTGAGTATGGAGAAGTATACAAAACACAAAAATAACTGAGGATGAGACTTAGTGGGACAGGACAACAGTAACAGAAAATCCATCTCTTGGCTTTGCAGTCCAGACTCCATATGAAAGAAATTAAAGCTACAAGAAAATGGCAGCCACAGCTCTCTCAATTCTTCACCTGATAAATGATCAACTCCATTTTTCACCTCATCCTCCACTTACTATGTCTGTTCTTCACCCTCAGCTAACTGCTACCTTCACATTCATCCCTTTCCCTCTGCTTCAAACTAAATATCCTCATAAGTGCTGGTATTTATGTATTCAGTAACTAAAAAATGTATGCAGGCATCCTAAACCTTGTTATAATTATTTCTTCTACTTCACAGAATGGTAGGGGTTGGAAGGGACCTCTGTGGGTCATCTAGTCCAACCCTCCTGCCGAAGCAGGGTCACCTACAGCAGGCTGCACAGGACCTTGTCCAGGCAGGTCTTGAATATCTC
>Ga0065711_1042994_pt1 | contig 15012 bp, 11 predicted proteins | sample Hoacrofraction12_FD_59098 | JGI IMG/M metagenome (GOLD analysis project Ga0065711, IMG submission 59098) | Hoatzin crop microbial communities from Cojedes, Venezuela - Epithelial fraction 12 v2 (version 2) | ecosystem: Host-associated > Birds > Digestive system > Esophagus > Crop | place... | reverse complement strand
AGCTCTGACCGGGCAAAGGAGCTGCGTTATGCCGAAGCCGCGTTCACTGGCTACATCCCAGAGCCACCAGCTCGCTTCACCTTCTGCAGGCTCCTGCGGAGGAGACGGGGCACTGCGCTTTGACACTGGGAGAGCTGGCAATGCTGGGAATCTTGCAGCAGGTCCCTGCCAATTGATTTCTGGTAACGAATTGTCCCACTGTTTCAGCATTGTTTACAGTGATTGATCCAGAATATATCTGCATATAAATTACACATGCAGCTCTCACCAACGCATGGTAGACCTTATTCTGCATTGACTGGGATGTTCTGGGACATATGCCAAACATAGTTAGCAGAGAATATCACATCGCACTTGGACACATTTACCTTGAACTTACCAATGCCTTTCAGCAAGGACTCACCTGTCCTGCTCTTTCGAGAGCTATTAATAAAGCTCCAGTTTAGGATTTGCCTGTTATACCACTGATGGTAATGCAGGTTAGAGACACAAATACCATTGTCAATGGACTGATGAGCTAACTGGGATACCCTAAGCACTGGGGATATCAGCCCAATGGTGTTCTTTAGACTTCAAATGTTTTTGAGATCTCGGTGACACATTAAGAACTGACCTGTCGAAGCCAGTATTTCAAAACCAACAGTGCTCTGCTCCTGGGGACTGAGCATTGCATAATATTCCTCAAGGATACAAAACTATGGGATCTACAGACTGAAGGCACCACTGAGCTACTGTCAAAGCTTTGAGCTCACACGGTGCTCTACCCCAGCAAGGTGTCCTGCATCTGGCAACCCACTGTTACGACACCCGCAACAACAAAGCTACTCTTCTGCAAAATTTCCTTCAACCAACTCAAGAGTTAAAAACAATTGGGCAGAAACAGGGCTAAAATCAAATCACACCACAATTTTTCCTCTGATTTCCAAATGTTCAGACGCCTCACACTGATCAGCTTGACTGAGCTGTACGCAAGCTTCTGAGCACCTCTCCAAAATGTTACCAACTGCGCTGGAACAGCTCTCACCGAGTTGATCCGACCCCCATTTGTAAGGCTGGTATAACATTAAGATGAGGGCATGGAGCAAAACCATAATGTCAGTCCAATACAGAACTAGACTTGTGTGTTACTGTGGCAAGGAAATATTAGGAAGAAGAGACGGGAAAGGAATCAGTCACAGCCACATGATAAAGGAGAAGGATCTCACTGTATCTGCAGACTGTAGTGTAAAACCTCTGCAAGCCAGTAGCAAATATACTAATGAGCACCAGACAAATCTAATAGGAGGTATCAAAAGCAGATACCAAACAGGATGCAAATAATGAAAGAGAAAAGTGCACAGTAAGAGAATAATGATACTAAAATTGGGTTTTTATATCTCTTGGACCACAAATAATTTAATTTGCACTGACCTTCAAGAAGCAGTCACAAATTTCATTTTACATAAGCAGGCTGCAGTGGTAGTGCTCACTCAGAGCAGGATCCTGCTCATCTCCTCTTAGAGGCTGCTGAAGATGAGGGATCGAGGGCACAAACCCCTCTGGAACTTTTCAGCCATTCCTAGCAGAGCCAGGGCCAAGTGACAAACCCCACAGCACTGCAGGAGCCAGGGATGTGTCACGGCTGACTTGCTCTCCCACAACCCAGTTGTTTCATGGCATATAACTCTTTTTAACAGGTTGCTCTAGCATTGATTCAAATCAGTGAGAGCTGCATTGCTCCCCCAAAGGGTTTGAGTGTTACATGGGAAGAACATTTCAAAAGACCTGATTCTCCTTATTTTTCACACTTATTCCCAGCGATGCAACAGGGGAGGGCTTGAGGCTTCCTCTGTATTCCTCCCTTTTACTGCTATACCTTAAAAACATTTCAAGAAGTTATCCTCGGTTGGCAGCAGCATATTGGGCAGCCAAATTTCTCTCTGTCAAGTCAGCTGGCGACCTCTCAGCATGGCTTCCTGGGATGAGTGCCCTCCACGCAGGCAGGCAGCCCCTGCGGCTGGCAGCCAACCTCCCAGAGCTTCCGCTTGGACCGGGCCCTTCTTTGTTTTATTGGTCTTCATTTCATTTTCATTTCAATGTGACGGTAAAAATTCTATCTGATAATCTAAACAAGGTAATAATTTTGCGCTATAAAAATGCCTGTCTTCCGTTGTTACTGCCACCATCATATATTGGAGAGTAATATTTGCAACATTATACAAAATTGTTATTCTATTAAAATGATAAAATGGAAGTGATTTTATTACATGAGTGATTTTCCAGGCACTGAGATGCCCTTTACTGCAGACAAGAATAATAAACGCATTATTCACCAACACATTAGGGAACAATCCTTTGATTTTGGAAAACAGTTGTAACAAACAAGTAAGTTATTACAGCGGCATGCTCAGGAAACGTAGCCCCAAATCTTATCTACTGTAACTAAATACTGCTAATAGCCAGGGACTCTGCCTGCGTTGCAATTCAGCAGTTTGTTCCCAAGAAGTTGGCAAATCATAAGACAGAGACTGAGAATTGTTCATGCACTTTCTGCAATCCCATCTAATCCAGGCTTTGGGATTTTAACCCTTTATTCCTACTGAAGTCTTAACGATTTACCATCTGCTGCTGCAGAATCCGCGAGGATCAGGAAGGGGAGAGGATTAAATTAATTAACAAATTCTAATCCCAAAACAGTGTTGGCGATGTTAGGGCTCTTTGAATTCTAATGAGGATTTAAAGTAACGCTGACTACTTCCCCGCTAAAATGGAGGAAAGTACTGTCACATCACCACCCCCCCAGCCTCTGCCCACCCCGCACAGCGCTCACGGAGCGTTCTGTCTCACAAGGTCTATTACAGGGATCGGTCGGCTGTCCGAGGCACCTTCCCAGCCACGTCTGCAGCCAGGAGCACAAACCCATCTGCACAGGTCGGAGCCGTCAGGCTGTTGCCTGAAAACATTATCAAGCTTATATATATTGTTGTACATCCTCTAAGATTTTACAAGGTAATTCCACGTCAGGTAATAGAACCCGATATATCTGACTAGCAAACAGACCTCGGATTTTATTCCCTCCTCTTCACTAACTCCAATGGACTTGCATCCATTGCCACCCAGAACTGGCAGACAGTCTGCATCTGCAGGTAATGAGCAGGAAGGCCAGACCAAGATGAAGACACACGTTTGAGATGTCTCGGGTCACCAGTGACTCCAGTTTAATACCAGAACACAGCGAACACAAGATGGGAAGGCAAAGCAGAGCAGGGAGAGCTTCAGCAGGGAAAACACGGCCTCCCCCTCCTAACATGTTTTGTTCTTGTCATAAAAATCAAGCACGGGATGAAAATCCGACCATCACTTGCACTTCAAATGATGTCTACCTACTTGCAATGCAGTGAGGTACAACGTGCCCTCTCTGCCGCAAGCAACGCCACAACGTGGACTAGAACAACAGTTCACAGACCTCCACGCCATTACAAGCACTTGCCTTCGTGGGGGAAAGTGCAAATTTCAGCCATGCTGGGAAGGGAATTTCACTGGAGGACCTGAGCCCTTTGCGTTGGGAAGCAACTTTAAATTTTCTGACATCGCTGTGAATTTGGAAAGGAAACATATGGAAACCAGATGACATGTTTCACAAACTGCCAAGCAGATTTTGCGTGGTTTTAGAGAACATGTACTCCAGGGAGTGTCCACAGCAACTTGATGGTCTTGATGGCTAACATTTGTTTTGCATCTTTATGCAGAAGAACCGAGACATGCTCATTCAGCTGTCTTGTGTCTCCATACAGGTGCACGCTTCCCAGCCATGCTAGAAGGACAGATGTTGCTAGCAAATGCCTTTAAAGGAAGGAAAAAAACAGGAGGGAGGGAGAGAGACCGCTCAAGCGGATCCGAGGTTTGGACGGCTCTCTCTCCCGGAGAGCCCCTGTGGGGAATGCAGATGCGCTGGCTGCAGCCATCGCTCCGCGGAGTGCGGGGTCTTTATGGAAACTCGACACTCTGCTGCAAATGAAATCAGTTTTCTTATTAGTCTCCACAGTGGAATAACAAACTACAGAATTCATAGTATCTAGAGACCAGTGGCTACATTTTGATTTTCAAGCTTTTGAAACCTCTGTGCACAAACAAACTCTTCAAAACAAATGCAAATGTGGCAGTTTATGCAACAGTGCAAGCCACTTGGGGGGATTAAAGGCTGATGTACTATCAGTTGAGAAAACGAGTAACCCTGAAACACAGAACTAGAGCTCCAGCATTTGTATATTGATCCTCTATAAACTCGTGCTGCCAGTAGATTCTGAAGGACACCAATTCTTTAGTTGTCAGGCTTTTTTTTTTTTTTCTTAGGTAGGAGGAAGCTGAAGAGATTTGACTGTTTACATGTCATGAATCCCATTTTCACAAGCAGACCCTGAGTTTCCAAAGCGCAGCCTGTAGCATACAAGCTCCAGATTACATTACGAATACGTACCGATACCAAATCTACCGAAGACAATGGGAGCCTGTGAGGCCCTGTCAAAAGTTAAGCCTGTAGTATTTTATTTACATTTTGATGCTTGCTTTAGCAGAATGATTCACTGCACAACGCGATGCATTTGCAGATGCTCCTCTATCTCTGCACCCCGAAAAGAGGTAATGGGCGATGAAATTGGCTGAATCTTGACCAAACAGAGTATTTGTTCTTTTCTGAGGATGGCTCACCTGCTCATCGGGATGAGAACACGTAGCTGCCAGTGAGCTTCAAAACATCATTTCAGCCACTACAGAAAAACTTCAGCAACAGAAACCTGAATCCCATTCAAATTAGCCTGTCTCCTTTGAGACATACTGCTAGCCTAGCAAGAACAAAAAACAACTTTCCCTTCTGTACATTGTGCTTCAGAATACTGTTATCTTTAAAACATTTTGTTCACTTCTTGAGAAGGCCTTATCAGGGAGGCACAGTATGTTATAAAGACTAAGTAACCATGCACCCAAAATGTGTGTGTGTGTGGGGGTGCGTATCCACTGGCAGAACAAAAACAGATTTAAAAAATACTTCCACATAGCCAAACAAAGCTGGAAGATGGGCTGGTAATTATATGTGCATTCCAAGGAGACTACGCACAGTGGGGGGTTTAAAACATTCATATAAATTATACCAATCACCACAGAAAGGAGGAGACGAAACACTGAGGACATCAAATATGACACTTCTCTATAACTGATACACATGGGTACTAAATCATGGCAAAACAGCGCCTTAGAAAACAGGGACTAAAATGTCATCCTAAAATGAGTTCCATCTATGGCTTTGCTGCCTCTGTAAATGTGTATGATCATCTTAATGATGTATTTTGAGGAGACATGATAAATCACAGAGTTAAAAGACCCCATGGAATGTGAATACATGTGGAGATTTTCTTCTGGAGAGAAAAATGTATTGCAAATGAACTAGCGTACCACATATTGTGCAGATTTTTTTTAATTGTGTGGTTAAACATGGAGGTTCAACAGCTTCTGGGGTGTGACAAGAAAGCAGGTTTGTCAAATCTCATGCAACCAGCGCAGGAGACATGGCAGCTCTGGAGTGCCTGACCTACATGCCAGGGAAGCCAGCATGACAATGTTTTGTTAGGAAATCTCCAGTCATGGTGCCTTGGGACAAGGGAATTAGAAAAAGAATTAGGATAATCTTTCCAGGCAGAAGATTTAAAGTCTGCTACAGTTATTCTCGATTGATCCCCAAAAGATTGCCAAGAAGTGTGTTTCTTAAAACTGCTGCTAATTAGGAGGTTTTAAGACACTGTTATAAAATACCTTCTGCTTGGCTTGTAAGGGAAACCATTTAGGCTAGTAGTATAGAGAACAAAACAGTCATAAAATGTTATTTGTAGCTTCTATTATATTACCATTACACTATATTATCACCAGCATAGTTACATACCTAACATAAAACCATTTAATGAAATGCTTGAACTTTCAGGAGACCTACTGATAACCTTCTTATTTTTAGCAATGGGGATGACATTTGTTGTTTGCTGCAATACAAACAATAATAATTACACACAGAGATGCTAATGGGGACGTAAACCAGACAGTGCTGCTGTCTGGTCATGACCAAGCACACAAATGTACAGAATCCAGGACTAGTAATTTAAGAGCTTTGGTTTGGTTTTTGTTACTTTTTGATGTATGGGATGCTTTTAAAGTTTACACTGGAAGCAGTGACAGACACATAAGCAAGCTGCGCAAACGAACGCATGCGGGCAGACTCCATTCCGCAAACTGGAGAACTCAATGTTCTTTTCATTCCTGTAAGAATGGAACAACCTTTAAAAAAATTTCATGATCAATTTGCACTCTATGCATTATGGCTGTTTTAAAACTTGTATTTGGAATACGTTGCATCTAAATGCACAACGTGATGTTGTCTGAACACTGACTTTTTTTAGCCTGTAAAGATGGCTAATCTCACCTGGACAAATTGCATGACCTTTAACTACTCCTTAAAGAGCAGCTAGCAGAAGTCCATTCCAGACAATTACTGGAGATGTCAATATGAAAGGTAAAAAAAAGATAAAAATGTCCCCTAATTTTCCCATGCTTTTGCTCTCCCTTTGCATTATTTGCACATTCCTCCTTGTTGATTGCTTGTCTGGATTTCATTAGTGAGCCATAGGCTTCTGCTTGTCAACTTTGGCATCAAAACTTGAGTTTTGTGGGATGGTTATGGTCTTTGGTATTCACGCTACGTAAAACATCACTTACAACAACCAGATGTGAAAAAACATTATTCAGAAATAATATAGGTTGTGGGGGTTCTGCAGATGATTTATTCTGTTTTCTGTTGATTCTCTCGCACTGGCTCACAGAAATAGCTTTCTTAAGACTTCCGTAAATGGAAAAAATATTGCAGATTTAGGTAAACAGAATTACAACTGATCGTAACGCAATTACAATGCCCCATTTCTAACAACTGAAGAGAGTGCAGACAGCAGGTCTGACTTGGCTTTCCATTTGAAAACTCCGTTACTCTGATGTCTTTATGTCTCTTTTTCACGTTTCCTCATGATAATTTAGGATTAGCAGCTTTGAGAATCAAAACCGAGAACAAAGTTTCTTGAGCTGAAATTTAATTCTAGCTTGATTCTGATCCAATGCCTTTGTACGTTCGCCAACTGTGCCATAAAACATCGCTGAGTGGAGGATCACTGAGTGATCTTTTAGGTCTTGCAGGTTTTTTTTCTTGTTCAAAAATGAAAAAAGATTAAGAATTATGTGGCCTCAGCACATTTCAAAATATTTGACTAGGAGTTTAATATTACAGGATTTATCCCTTCTCAGATCCACTAAAGCGATTGTGTTTTAATACTAAATCACTGAAATCACCTGGTATGTGAGTGGGACCGGGTCAGCTCTTGGTCAGGAAAATGCAGGAAGATTGACAAGTGTTATTACTGCATGCCAGTGACTTACAGGTGCGCTGGCTTTGCTTTAGAGACCACCAGAGTACAAAAAGAAAAGCCCATCAAACACACAAAAAAATAGCACACAGACCTATGAGATATTAGCCAACTCCCATGTAACTATTTACTGATCACCTGGACCGTAGCCATAAATTCCGGGGAAAACCTCTCCTCCACCCTGACCGAGAACACCAGCGCGTCCCGACTCCCTCCTTCCCTCCCTTCTGCTTCATGGCTATTTCCCACTGTCTCTCCCAGGGGTGACATTAGCATTAGAAATGTCACCGTGGGCGACAGCTTATTCCACTTTCACAGTGAAATACTCCTTACGGAGTGTCTGTGTGCAAATAATGAGGGTGCAGTAAATTCCCACTCTATCTCACCGCACACTCCCATTTGATCTGTATTAAGCTTTTAGCCACAGTATAGGAAATAAACGCTCAGAACAGCCATCCCCTCCCCTCTGAGAAATGACCAACCTGCTACAAGACCTGGACAAAGGTGCTCCCCCTGCAACCTCCCCAGATGTTTAGCTGTACTAACACCTCTGTGCACCCCAAGAGCTCCATCCTCTGCCTCCAAGCACACCGGAGCCCTGAGGTGCCAAGCGTGAGCCGGGCATGGGTTATGGCAAATGTGAGACAACTTTATCTTGGGGCAGCCGGAGACAGGAGGGAGATTCAAGCAGGAGCTTGGAGTCTATCTGGAGGAAACTATTTCAGGTTGGATCAAGGCTAACCCCATTCCCAGTGGTCATGCACTGTAGCACACTGCAGCACAGAAGAAGGGGAAAAAAGCAGAGCCTGCTGGATCTGCTAGCAGGAGACATTGCTACGCATTAGGGGGAGGCCATAGGAGAGAAATGGTGAAATTCAGAGGGAACACTAGATTTCTACAAAAAGGATTAATGCAAGAAAGCCATCGGTTTAAAATAGCCTAATTGACCCAAGCATAATGTAGTTCGTAGTCACATGGTGAAAGTCAGACAGTATTTGAATGCCTCCTCATCATTTAATATAACATTTCTGGTAATAGAATATTTAAATCCTATTTTATCAAAATCTCATCACTCAAGTGTAGGAGCCTTTTCCATTGCTGGAGCATACAGAGTTATAAATTCATGAAGGTCGTAATTATGAGCAGCTTCAACACTGCAAATGTGTTTGGCAAAGATATTATGCCCTTTCTAAACAAGATTTGAGTGACTACAGCACACATTCAGAGTTACAACAGGGATTTTGCTTTTCATGTGCCTTGCAAGCAGCAGACTGGTCCCTTTTCCCCAAGATTCACACTCGGACAGCAATGTCCCATAGCCAAGAGGCCACCCCAGAACCACCACTGCCACTTACCCCAACGACCAGACACAGAGGAACACTTCTCCTTTCTCATGAAACCGGGAAAGTAGCATGTTCAAATCCTTATTTAACTCAGCCATTTCACATCTGAATAGTTATTCCGGCAAGAGACCATTTCCCAGGACACAAGGGCTGATTACCCGTAAGTGCATCTCGAGCTTTCCCAGACCAGCACTGCAGGGGACTTGGCGGCCGCAGCACGGCCCCAGCAAGCTTTCCTTTCTCTCAGGAGATAACCCTTTTTTTTTTCTTGATAGGGAAATTGCTTCTCTCTGCCCAGATCTAAGATGAGGATGTCCCTCTAGAGCCACCGCTGAGCTCTCGACGTTTTCAGGCAGTGCTCAGATCTGAGCTGACCTCGGGGCTCCCAGGTCCCTTCCCGGCAGTGACTACGTAGCTCAACCCTTCTTCGTGGTGTCAGATCGTGCCACGATCCGCTCAGAATTTGACATCTGAGCACTACCTGAAACACCGCAAAACGCAAAGCTTGTTACAGGTTCCACGGTGACCAGGTTTGCTCACACGCTGGAACTGATGGAAAGATCAAGTGCACATAACGGGCTGTGGTTTCCTCTCTGTAACACCTGGGCAATCTAAAAAAGATTCCGTTTGGGCAGTGGAGCTGCTCTGCATTTACATTATAAGAAAGGAGATGAAACTCCTGCGAGTTTTATATGGGGCTGGCTCTCAGCAGCAGGCTGCTGCGTGAGGAAGCTGGCTTGTGAGGCTGTAACAAAACCAACTGCTCCCTCCGGCCTCATTTAGCTCTTTCTAAGCCCTGGAAAAGCAGCCCGGCTGCTGCAACTGTTACCACAAAAGGGAAAAAAAAAAATATATATATATATAAAATTGCAACATGGTAGTGGCAAAGCCCAGGGCAGCCACTTCCACGCACATCCATCTTTCCCTGCAGGAACACAGCTCAGCACCTCCTGGGCTCTCCGTCCTTTCCCAGCTCTGTCTCCTCTCCTGTGCTAGGAGCAACCGGTCACCCCAACTCACCCACTGTGCTGGGAAGCCTTGAGCTGGCTCTAGTTTACTGTCTTCCTTAAAGAAGGTAGCAGATATTTATTTGGGAAGGGAAAAATGAGTTTTAGTCTTCAGCCAAAGATAAAATTGTTTTCAAACAGGATGAACTGTTGTTCCACAGGGAAAACTGACCAAGAGGTTGAATCATCTGCATAAAATTCAAAGGCAAATGATCACCAGAGTTGAGGTCACATTCACAGAGGTTAAGATTATACTTCTTTTACAGTCCTGTACGTTGTGCGCTTGAACCTGCACATGAATAAAAACTGGCCATGTATTTTTCCACGCTCCCCAGTTGCTCTCTGTGACCCACACCAGGCGAGCCAGCCAGCAGCTCTTCCACTCAATATTCCCTTTGGGAAGGTCACTTGGGAGCCTCTCCGAGCTGCCCTCTGACAAATTCCAGCGCAAACAATAAATCCTCCTCTTTCATCCGGTGAGTAAAGCTCTCGCTCTCTGCACTCTGTCTTCTGCTGTGCAATCTGCAATACTACGGCACGCCTTGGTACCCAGATCGCATCAAATCAAAACGCACCATCAACTGTATGGGTAGGTATCATGAACAACACCCCTTCACGCTCAGGCAACCATGTTCATCCACCAGTTACACACTTGAAACAGCCCCTGTATTTGGGCTGACACAAGAACAAAAAACCTAAGTCTAGATGTTAGCTGAGACATTAACATCTACTATTTAGCATTACACAGCACGGTAAATTAGACACATCTTCATAACCTATTTACTTCACCAAATGTTCCCTTATGTTCAACAAAACCATAATTTTTGTACAATCCTAATGGCAAATTCCAACCATTTTGCAATTCTATAACTGCTGTAAGACTACTGAAATCAGCAGCAATTCTCAAATGAGCGAATCACAGTCAGACTGGATACTACCTGGATATTTATTTAATACGAATTGTCTCACGGTTATCAGAAAGAGCTGTTTTTATTTGAAAAGGCTGATTACTAAATAAACCAAATATGACAGGATTCGACTGATTTTCCTAGTACTGTACCTAGTAAGCCTGATATGGTACGGTGTCAGAGGTGACCACCTCTTCCATTCAGATCTTCACTTCTGCACACAAGTGTCAGGGATATAACTTTTCTATTTCTACCATCAATGGTAAAATCTGTCACGAAACACAATGAAAACTCACATTTAAGATAAGAAGATCTGCAGAAGTAAAAGGCAGCACACATAAAAGCTACCGTACTAGTTTTTTTCTTCATGGTCATGACTTCTAGGTTGCTTTCCAGCAGGATACATCCTTAAAAGCCTTTTGTTCACGTTCTTTATTCTCTTCTTACTTGCAAACATTTAACAAGAATCAAAGCCAACCAGCCACACAAAGAACATTGCCCAAATGCTCAGATGCAAATAAAGGTTTGAGATACATATTTTTTAATAATCAAAGCACGCTTCTTAGGTCTGAAGTGCAAAATTCTAGAACAGAAAAACCCAAACCTTTCGTATCTGGCTATAAGTGTTGGGCAGGGGGACACAGGCTGACAAGTAAATATTGAATTACGCAGAGCTTTGGTTTAATATTAATGTTCATGCTCCAGATAGCCTCAGATAATCAATCAGATCTGCACTTTTAAGACAAAATTATGAATGTTCTTTTCACAATTGGTCTCTTTGCTGAAAGAGGAGATTATGTGAAAAGAAAATCTGCCACAGTTACAGTGCTTCGCTTACAGAGAAGTGTCCACAGTATTGAACTCTTTGGTCACTCCTCACAAGAGAGAGAAGAAATTCAATCTAACAAGAAAACCACTTGACCTTTTTGATTAAAAAAAGGAATGCTTTCACCCAACTTGGCTTCCCCAATGTAAAAACATCTGAAGTGTTTTATATTCTTCTCATTACAAAACAAACACAAATTCAGAAATTTGGGAAACTCTTGCTGTGGTGGAATCGAGGACGCAGAGATGCAATGACCCACTATGAGGAACCTGTTCCCGCGGAAAGGCTGCTGCACCGTGAACTGGTGCAGTACACGGGGAACTGGTTTTGCATTCGGAAGGGGTTGTGCACACAAGACCACGGCACATCCCTTGGGGATTCTGAACCATGTGTGCTGGGCTCAGGTGCGCACTTCAGACAGGCACGCTCCCAGGGATGGATGGAAAATTGTGTGGTGGGGTGGAATGATTCAGTAGGGACTCGAAAAGGCGGTGAATGTGCCTGTTTAACCCTTTCTTTGTAAACCACCACCTCCAGCCAGCACTAAGCACAACCACTGCAATTTTATTAAAGTGGCTTTTGGACGGCTTTTGTATTTATAAACTTACCAGAAGAAAATTCCAAAGAAGGAAGTGCAAGTTGTTAGCGTAACAAGACATAAACCAACATAACCCCCTGAGCTTTAGAAGCTGAAATCAATCGAAGCCTTTCCATTGACTTCAGTGAGAGCTGGATCAGGATTTAAAGAGATTACAATTCTGAAGTTCATCTCTGTTGCAGTTCAGAGTTTTTCTTTTGTTTCACATCACATTAAAGATTCAGCACCTCTTTTCCTAATGCTCTGAAATATAGTATGATCTATAAGAGAACAGAAAACAGAACTAAAGGGGGAAAAAAAAACCCTCCCACACCTCATTAAGATCTAAAGTTTGTCCTTAATGTGCCTATGAACTCAAAATGAGTGTCTAAATGGAGACATTTTTTTCTGCTACAGGATAAAGTGATTATAAATGTCTCTTTGTGCAAAAGCTTAGTGGTATTTTATGCAGCTGGCACTGCAGAGTTTGAAACAAATCCAAGAAAACAGATTGCATCTTTAAGGTTAGAAATCAAACTTTCCATTTCTGGAGTGCACATTTCCTGGTAAACGGGCTAAGCTCTGACACCAGAAGCTATGCACACAGGATCTCTGCCGCTACTTTAACTGAAGTGTATTGCTGTCTTTATTCCCCATAGGCTTTTTATCTATTCGTTCCACTCCCAAACCATTGTTAAATGGACATTGTAGAGCAATTTTTTGTAGCTTTCTGTTTTGTGTATTTTTTAGCATTTTTTTCTAATGTCCATTCAGAATTCTGCTAGACATCTTTTCCTTAAGCTTTTTAGCCTACATTTTCCTATAGACCCGCAACACCACAGGGGCCTTTGTCAATCAGCAAAAGCAGTAGCTTCAGTTTACAGGTAGGAATATCCCACGCTGCTAAACCTTGGCTACAATAAGCCTCATACGAGAGTAGAGAAAGCCCCCATCCCCGTAACGTGATTCCTCCCAGGCTTCGGAGGCATTTCAATGCCAAGCACACATTTTGTATACGTTCTTTCTAGCTGATTGAATTGACTCTCAAAAGCTAAAGAAACCCTATATAACCATATAATGAAATCCCACCTTGCCTTTGCTTCTAAATCCTGCTCTCGCCCAGGGCTTGTGAGAAGGGACCGGCCTGCAGGGCTCCCGGGAGCAGGTAGGCAACAGCCCTGGGAGCAAGGAGCTCGCTCTCCACCCCTCAAGCAACCTGCGCTCAAACCATTTGGTGATGTCTAGGTTAAAAACAGCCTCCTGAGGTTCATTTGACTCCCACACAGTCCTGGAAGCCACAAAGTGGCCTGCTCTCCACATGATGAACTACCCAACGACTGGCAGCTGTGTTCTAATTTGAGCTCCCAACTAGTCCTAATGAATAACCTCATGTACAGCACAGGCCGCAGAGAAAGGATTGGTCTCCTATTCCTAGCTAGAGGCAGATGAGGAAAAATCCTATTTTTGGCTACAATTGCCGTTTGATCTTCCACAAGCAGCCCTGCTTCTAATAAAACTCCACACTCAATTGCGCTCAGTGGGGACACCGCAGTGAAGAGCGGAGGGCATGGAAGATGCAGGCTTGGAGAATGGCAAATGAGTCTGTGAACCAGCTGGATTTATGACCCACAGTTTGATCCAAAGTGGTTTGTGGCCAGTAATTCCTGCCGGTACTGTACAGTACTAGCTTTTAGCTCGCTCCGTGCTACTCTTGCCGATGAGGGGAATCTATTCTTTCCAAGATCTGTGATTGCTGCTGAGAAACTTCATCTGTGCTGTCATCTCACCTCTAGAACTTGCTCAGGTGTATGCAGCACGGGTACAAAGCATATCCTCCGCTTAGGCACATGTAGCAGAGAGAGATTATACTCCTGCAGCATACTTCTATTAGTATTCCTTACATATTTGTAAACGACTGGGTTCAGGGAGTGTGTCAGGTTAATACACAGCTCTGTGACTAATGTCACCGAGTCGGTGGGAGCAGCTTGGGGACTACAGTCAAGACTCAGCAGAGGTGGCAGAACCGGCAGCACAGCCCCAGCCTGAGCCGGCGGGATGCCCGGCGGGAGCAGCCATGCAGGGTACTGATCTCAGCACATCCTATCCCCTAACTTCAAACCAGCTCCATAAATTCAAGTTTCCCTGGAAAGCACTGAGGGGAAAAACAAGCAGATTATCTTGAAAGTTTACCCACTTGGCCTACAACCCGGGAAAGGCGAGTGCAAATAAACTGTATCTCCCTGCTGGCATAATTCAGAACAACAATCTCTTGTCACAGATACCTGCTCAAACACGACCTTGACTCAGTCCCTGGCAGCCGCGTGCCGCTAATAACTGATAGACAAACAGGCATATTTACTTTATGTTTACCTTTCTCTTTACCTCTGTTGCACAAGCTAATGCCGCAGAACCGGGCTCCCCGATTAGTTCTGCTGACTGCAGTAACCTGGTGGCCCTCATTAAAGAAAAGCATTTTGAGAAACTGTATCCATCCCATTTTCTATCATCAGTCCTTTGTGAAAGCTGGATTGAAAGCACCTCTGTGGTAAATCTACCTCTCCCAGAGGTAAAATGCAAAGAGCAGAGAATGATGCTCACCAGCAGAGAGAGGAAGTGATTAAAGGACAGAGAGAGAACAGAGGATGAAATGTTGCCTTTAAGAAGAGATGCTGGGGATAAATATTGAAATTCTTCATTTTCAAAGAGGTGCCTTTGTTTTGTTTTCTGCTTCAAGGAAATCAACTTGTGCTAGTCCCAAAAGCCACGGCATGAATTAGCCTGTTATCATTCAGCAATCAGAGACAATACCCTACTTAATGGTAGTGGGAACTTCACTGATCCTGCGAATACATTTCAAATATCTAGATCGTCCTGTCATATTTACTATTTGCATAAACTGATATTCTCCTTAAAAAAAAAAA
>Ga0065711_1042993_pt1 | contig 15013 bp, 22 predicted proteins | sample Hoacrofraction12_FD_59098 | JGI IMG/M metagenome (GOLD analysis project Ga0065711, IMG submission 59098) | Hoatzin crop microbial communities from Cojedes, Venezuela - Epithelial fraction 12 v2 (version 2) | ecosystem: Host-associated > Birds > Digestive system > Esophagus > Crop | place... | reverse complement strand
CGGCGGCGGCGCGGGACGGAGCCGAGCAGGCCGGCCGGGCGCGAGCGCGTCACCTGACCCCGCGCGGGGCACGTGAGCGGAACCGCGGCGCCCGAGCGGAAGTAGCGGGGCGCCACCGTCGAGCCGCGCAGGAACTACACGGACCACAACCCACCGCGACGAGCACCCCTTCCCATTGGCTACCCTTCCCCGCTCCGCCTTGCCGTAAAAGGCGATAGGCTCCCCGCTCCTTCGGAGGCGGGATATCCGAGAACGAGGAGGGCGGTGCCGAGTTCCAATTGGCCGACTCCTCATCCCATCCCGGAAGCAGGCGCGGGTGTCCGGCGTGGCGGGCCTGACCCCGGACCCCGCGACGCCATGGCAACGGCCTTCAGCAGCGACGGGGAGGCCGCGTTGCGGCGGGAGCTGGGCCCGGCGGCGGCGGCGCCGCGGGGGGACTTCGACGGCTTCTACGAGATGGGCCGGGCCGCCGCCTTCGTGCGGGGCGGCGGGTTTCGCAAGGTGAGCGGGGCCGGGGCCGCAGCGGGGCCGGGGCCTGCCGGCCGCCCCTCCCGGTGTGTCACCCCCAGTCGTGTCCCCCTCCAGGTCGCCCTCCAGTTCCCCGACGAGCTGCTGGCGGACGCGGCGGCAGTGGCGGCCCGGATGGAGGCGGCGACCGGGGCCGCGATGTACGTCCTGGGTGACACCACGTACGGCAGGTCGGTGCGGGGCCGCGGCGGAGGGGGGGTCCCGGGGTCCTCACGGGCAGGAGCGGGGCTGAGGAGCCTGACGCCGGGCCCTGCCGCTCGCCCTGCAGCTGCTGCGTGGACGGAGTGGCCGCCGAGCACGCCGGTGCCGAGGCAGTGCTGCACTATGGCCCGGCTTGCCTCAGCCCCTCCGGAAAGCTGCCGGTGCTGCACATCTTCGGGCGGCAGCCCCTGGACACCGGGCGCTGCGCAGCGGCCTTCCGGGAGCTCTACCCCGACCGACGGAGCCGTGTGGTGGTGCTGAGCGATGTGGGCTATGCCCACGCCATGGGTGAGTGCCGCGGGGCTTTGGTGCTGCTCTGAGCTCTGCGGAGAGCTGTCAGCCTTGGTCTCTGTTCTCTCCTCGTCCCTAATCTGCTCTCCCACCTGCTGTGGGACAAATTTGCGGCCGTGTTGTGTTCTCACTCCTCTCTCCCTTCAGGTGAGCTGGAGCAGCAGTTGTGCCCTGAGTACCCCCATGTTGTTTTCTCCAGGGTGGTGTGTGGGGACCCTCCTGGCCCTGCACCACCCGGAGAGGTGCGGCAGTTTGGTCGCCAGTTCCCAGTGGAGACGCTGGGAGGGCTGCAGGACTGCGCCATGTTCTACGTGGGAGCCGAGGGCCTGGCCCTCACCAGCTTCATGCTGACTTGGAACTGCTGCCCTTTCAGCTCCTTTGACCCTGCCACCGGCTGCGGTCGCCGTGAGACCCTCAACGTCAACCGGGCCCTAATGCGACGCCTCTACCTGGTGGAGCGGGCCCGGGACGCCCGGGTGGTGGGCATTCTGGTGGGCACCCTCGGCGTGGTGGGCTACTTGGCTGTGCTGCAGCACCTCCGGGAGCTTCTGCACCGGGCCGGCAAGCGCAGCTACACGCTGGCCGTGGGGAAGCCGAACCCTGCCAAGCTGGCCAACTTCCTGGAGGTGGACATCTTCGTCCTGGTGGCCTGCGCTCAGAACTCCCTGCTGGACTCCAGCGACTTCTACCGGCCCATCGTGACCCCCTATGAGCTGGAGCTGGCCTGTAACCCGGCCCGTGAATGGACAGGGAACTATCTCACTGATTTCCGAGACCTGCTGCCAGGTAACAGCTGGAGACCAGCTGCCCAGCGCCTTCCCAGGGCACGTCCTGCCCTGCTTCCTGGCCTGGAGGCTGCCGTCGCCTCGGCTCTGTGCCGGCCGGAGCACGGACAGGAGCACCAGGCTAACGTTACCATTTCCCGGCAGGTGCCTGTGCACACATTGAGCTCCCGCCGGCTGTCCCTGCAGCGGAGGCCATTCCTGACATCTCGCTGATCACGGGGGAGATGCGTGCTGCCCACCTCTGCGACCCCCCGGCCCCCCAGCTGCCCCCCAGCACTGCCCTGGCCTGCAGGGACCAGACACGGGCCCTCGCAGAGATCAGCCCTGCTGGTTTGTGGTTCTGTTTTGTGGTGGGGCTGAGCCCTGGTGCGGGGGTGGTGCCACCTCCCTTCTCCCAGTAACAATTCCCTCTCTCTCCTCCCAGCCTCCTTCCTGGAGTCCCGCAGCTGGCGGGGCCTGGAGCAGCAGCTGGGGCAGACACCCATCTCCAAGGCTGTGCAGGGCCGGCGCGGGATTGCCATTGCCTACGAGGACGAGGGCCGCGAGCAACCCTGACTCGGCAGCAGCATCGGCCGGAGCAGGAGCTGTGCAGAGGTCCAGGCATTGCCTGCCACCGGGTGTTGGACCCGTGAGCATCTCATGAGGGTCTGGACCTGCCACCAGCTGGCCCCGCACTGGATGTGGCCTTGGGTCAGTAGTGCTGCGGTGGGAGAGCAGGAGCTGCAGGTGTGTTTGGGGGTGCCCATGGCACCCCGGGGCTCACGGCCAGAGCAGCAGGGCCAGGAGAGATGCCTGGCCCAGACCAGGGCTCCCTAGTCCAGGGAGCTTTGGTCCTATGGGGAAAGGTCCCAGCTTCACACAAGCCAACAGTGCCAGGACTCGAGGCTTACGTGGGCTACGGCTGCTAACTAAAGCTGAACTGAAAAGGACTTGTGAGTGAATTGTCTTCTAGAATAAAACGTGGGCTGAGGAGTGCAGGCAGGGGTGGTACCAGACATCCCAGAGAAAAAAACACAGCTCACGGTGCCTGCTCTGGTGTCAGCTCAAACCAGCCCAAGAGAACAGAAAACCAGAACTGGGAGCCCCAGAAATGAAACCACAGTTGCAGGCTGGGCTGGGGAGCTCAGGCCAAGGGGAGAAGGCTCCGAGTGCGAGCAAGCCCCTCGCCTGCACTGATGAACAGGAGTGGGGCGCACATGTCCCGTGCTGCAGGGAGCACCCCGCCTTCAGCAGGGATGGAGTCTGGCTCCTCTGGCATGGGGCACGACCACTGCTGCTCCATGAGCTGCTCCACGAGCTGCTCCATGCTGGGTAGGAGAGCATGGCGAGCAGGATGGGGCTCATTCTCACCATCCCTCCCGCAGCCTGGGGGAATGGAGGCTTTGAGGCACCCCAGCCTTGATGTAACCCGCTCTGCTGGCCTCTTCCCCAGAGGGAAGGAGTAGGCAAAGTCTGGGCGCCACAGTAACAACAGCCACAACATAGAAATATTCTCAATATAATTAGGTGCAGGGTCTCCCCCCCCTCCCAACCACACACGTACAAACGAGCAGGGGGAAAGCCCCCCTGCCCAGCCAGCCACTGCCGCGGGCACAGGGGCAGCCTCCCCACCACGGGCACGGGCACCCACGGGAAGTGCTGGGGAAGGGCCGGGAGCCCAGGCACGGGGCAGCCCTGCCCAGGCTTTCCCCCCCTCAGCTACCGCCTCCTGCAGCCGGCACTCCCGTCCCCTGTGAGGGGGGAGCATGCTGGGGGAAACAAAGATGCTGACACCGAGATGCGGCCACCAAATCTAGCTGAGGAATGTCCCGAGTGGGTTAATTCTGGGTGGAGGGTTAGTCTACGAGCCGTACTGCAGCAGGGCGGGGAGGACGGGGGGCTTCCTTGCGGGGAAGAGCTGGTCCGGGCAAATTGTCCGCGGTCCTGGGCAGGTGCTCAGTAGTCTGCCGTGTACTCTGTGCCGTGCAGCCCTCGGCACAGCAGGGTGAACTCCTTCACCATCTCCTTCACTCGCCGCTTGTTCACACGCTCTCTGCTAAGACAGACAGAGGGGACAACCGTGAAGCAGGAGGGATGCGCCAGGCCACGTGGGGAGGGTCACTCCCACCGCACGTGGGGCACAGCCAACCTGAGTATCTGCTGGCTGAAGGTCTCCTTCTGCTCGGGGCTGACACGGGCTGAGGGGAAGCCATCCTGCTGCATGGCCTCCTTGATCCAGACGCTCAGGTAGCTGAAGCAGTGCTTGTTCAAGGCAAAGAGGATTTCTGCGAAGTGATCCATGAGGCTGCGGGAAGCCTGGCCACCAACACCCTGCCACAGAGCAGACCGACCCTGCTGAGCCCCCGGCTCTTCAGGGCTCCCGCCCGGGAACCAAGCCCCAAGCTGCCCAGGGAGCCTGTGGTCCCGGTGCCTCTCACCTCCAGCACTGCCTGCAGCAGCACTTTGCCGTTCTCGTGCACGACCTGTCCCACCGGGGCGACCTCTCCACAGCGGGGCAGCAGCTCCGTCTGCAACACAGAGCGCAGCTTGCTCAGTGCCCTTGCCTGACCCACAGCCCATCCCCGTGGGGGCTGCGTGATGCCACAATACTCACAAAAAAGCCACAGGATGCTTTGACCGTGGGGGCCTCAGGGAACTTGAGTGAAAGGACACCTGCGGGCAGAAAGCACCGAGGTCACCAGTCAGAAGCCCCGCGCACCACCCCACAGCAGCCCTGTGGTCCCCAGCTGCTCCCACACCAGCCCTGTGGTCCCCACCTCCCGGCTGGTCCGCGCCCGGCTCCACAGGAGGAGCAGGCTGGCCTCTCTGCAGAGCCATTTGGAGCGTGTGCCCGTGGTACTCACCACACTGAAACACTGCCTTGACATCCAGGTTGCTACACAGGAAGAGGTCCGGCTTCCTTTTGAGAGCCTGCAAGGCACACAGACAGGCAGCATAAACCCAGTGCTGCCGAGGCAGCCAGGAAGCCTCCGAGGAATCCGGTGCCCCAGCCAGCCTCTGCCTGGACGCACACTTACCTGGCACACCCACAGTAAATGGCAGAGTCACACAGTGCAGCAGGAAACCATCACTTTTTGCCCCCCCAAGAAAATGTCAATCAAACAGCCAGGCAGTTTGCTACACTCAGGGACCACCGACCACAGGACCTGAGGATAGATGCCACAGCAGCGTACACACAAATGCTTCGGACACAGAGATGGGACAGAGTGCTCCTGTCCCACCCGAGCAGGCCAGGCAGCAGCAGGGCTCCCGGGACAAGGGCAGCCATGTGGGGCTCAGCAGAGACCTGTGTGCTTTGCTCCTCTCCTTGTGAAGACGCTGGCGTCCCGGGGCGGGGGTGGGGGGGTGTCACAGCAACTAGTTCAAGCAGTAACCCCAGACGCAGCTCACTCTGCTTGGGCTCCAGCACACAGATGATGAGATGCCAACAGTTCCTGAGCAGCAAGGCTGGGATCAGAAAAGCTTTTGAAGTTTTTTTTTTTCTGCCGCACACTGAGCCCACCAGCTTCTGCGGGGGATCAGGCACTGCTGCTGAGGACACCCTCGTGCAGCAGCTTGGTCCCCCCACCCCATGCTGGCACTGGGCAGTTAATGGATGGAAACATTTCAGTCTGCTCCTTCCACTCCACAGGGTTTCTGCCCTGCCACAGCAAGCCCTGCCATGTAAGGCGCCCACGTCCATGCCCTGACCACCACGCCACCGTACCCACCGCTGCGGGCCAGCACTGGGGCCAGCAGCCATGCCTCCTGCCCTGCTGTCACTGCAACACCGGTGACAGCAGCCACAGCACTGGAGTGGCCGTGCTCTGTGCCTGGAGCTTGGAGAGCAGGACACCAGGGCAGGCAGCCCTCAGGCTGAGCTGTGTGCAGGGCCACTGCCGCTTTCCAAGCCTGCTCCCGCGGATGAAAGCAGGGACAGCTTTCGGCCAGCAGCGCCCAGGACACAAAGCCATCTGCCCACAGCCATGGTCTCTAACTTGTAGCAAAATGGACGTATTTGCCACCTCTTTTTCTCCAGGGAAAGCCCACAGCCATCCACCCAGTGCAGAGAACATACGCTGGAGACCAAGAAGCTAAGGAGCAGGTTTCAGGCTTACTCCATCTCCTTTCTGACCCTTTATATCACACACTGCAAGAGAGGATTCGGGTTTGGGCATTGCATCGCTGTACCAGGCAGAGACGGCACAATCACAGAGACATGCTTCCCTGCTAGATACCAGCAGAGACCTTCACGAGGGTGACCAGGAGCCACATGATACCTGTATAGACTGCGTGCACCATCCCTCCTGACGCGCTAGCACCATCGGAAGGCCAGCTAGCAACTGGGCAATGGTTTAGAAACACAGCCACTTGTCGTGGCTACTGCTGTCTAGCCAGCCCCTACCCGGACAAACACTTGCAAGAGACCTTGTAGTTTTAGCCAGTGGGGACTACACCCACCAGGGCCCTGGTGTGGGCTCCAGCGCAGCGACCACAAGCTTCTCCCCTGGCAGCATGATGCTGGAGGACAGCTGGCTCCCCTGGCACCACCCACTGCAGGTTCCTCTACCCTGCCCGTCCAAGGGGCTGGTTTTAACCCGAGTACTATGTGCTGCAAAACAGTTCAGCTGGCACAAAAGTCTTCCAGCATGTTCAGGTTGCTACCTACCTGCAGGGTGCTTCTCCCAGCCAAACCAGACCCCGCGGCAGGCAGAGCCCCCCACGCTCTCCTGCAGACTCTGCAGCATCTGCTCCGCACTCCATCAGTGCCATAGGGGAAAGCATGCCAATAGTGGGAGGCCTTCTTCCCGTAGGACACCTCCACCAAGGGAGCATAGAGTGCAAGCCCAGTGTGGGCACACATCTAATGTAGGCAGAGATGCTTTTTACCCCCATGAGACAGGGCCCTGTGGAGCTTCTCCCGTCAGCAAGCAGCACCAGGTAGGTCCAGCTGCTCTTTCAGCACCAGGAGTCCTTCTCCAGTTCTGGGGCCTCCTACTGCCAGCCTGGCCTCCCTGCCTCCTGCCAGAGCAGCTCTGCTCAAGTTCTGGGATGGAGACAAGTCTTTAAATGCTTTCGAACATCCCCCACATCCTCTGCTGCAGCAGTCACTGCAGAGGTAGGCACTGGCTCTCTGGCAAGGGCTGACCTGCAGGCTGCCACAAAAAGGATGCTGGGTTCTTCTCCAAGGCAGCTGGGAGACTCCTAGATGCATCTTCAGAGCAGGCTCTTCTTCCCTCTGGCCCTTCATAGGCAGGCAGGCATGGAATGGACACTGAACCACGCTCCTCCAGCAGACAGGGGACAGTGGGAGGGCTGTACACCCAGTGCCTGCCACTCTCCAGAACACGCAGATGAAGCCCTTGTGTCCGGCACCACCACCTCTTCCCAGTCCACACGCCTGGCGGAGCAGAGCCTCCAGCTTTGGAAAGGGCATGTGAGCTTGGCCAGCCACCAGGGCCAGGAAGGAGCAGTCAGCACCTGCCCGCTGCAGAGAGAGGATGCCAAGCTCATGTCCTCCACGGGGATCTCTGGCTGGAGCAGGTGTGTTGGACAGCTCAAGGACTGCTGCAGGCAGCCTGGGCCGGCCCAAGCAGGGAGGGAGGTGGGGTACGGCAATGGCTGTGCCATCACAGAAGGTCAGTCCTGCCTCTTCTGCCCAGCGAGGCCCCACTCGCCCAGTCTGCCCCAGGGCTCCCGGTCAGTGGAGGTCACCGTGGCACTCCCGAGGTCTGAGTGGCATGGAGCCCTGCCACGGGCGGGTGGATGTGCCTGCAGCCCCAGGGGAGAGGCAGGCTGGAGAGCCCCAAAATCCTACCTGCAACTGGGAGCACGCACACGAGTTATTCCTGCTAGCCAGGGAGTGTGGAGAGCTCCCCAGCACCAGAACCTGCCTGGTTTTGCCGATGCAGACCCGGGTGCAAGCCCCAGCCGCTGCAGCTGTGCCATCCTGGGCACGGGCTCTCCAGCAGCACGGGCAGCACCAAGCCCCGCAGCCCTCCGGGCAGGACGCTCACCTCGGGCACAGAGGCAGCGATGCTCTGCACTGCTCCCAGAACACAGCGGAGGCAGGAGGGGAGCGGCTGAGGACACATCTCATGGCAAAGCGTGCCGGCACCGCTCCGTGCAGCCTTACGGCAGACTGGTTGTTTCATACCTAGCTCTGAGTAGTAACAATAACTCCAGGGTCTCCAGCATCTGTAAGACATTTGGTTTAAGCCAGCATGCTCGTGATCGGCCAGCCATCATCAGACGTGGATTGCCAATTAACATGGTGGCAAAACGATCAGCCACACCAGCTAAGCAGTCCCACGGGCTGCACCAAGCCCAAATAAATATACTATAAAGTCAACTGAAATCCTGTCACACAGAGACATGGCTCCCTGTGAGCTGGTGACAGAGGGCTGATGTGCAGGTATCAAGAGGTAGGAGCTTCTTCTGAGTTATCACAAGGTAGGAGAGTAATTGCTGGCAGAGGCAGGGGACAAAAACACTGCAGGCAAGGAGAAACCAGACAAATTTGAAATGAGGAAGATGACTGTTTCCACCAAGGTGATAAACCACAGGAGCAGACAGTCAGGGAAGTGGGAACATCTCCATCTTGACACACTCTTGGATCCAAACTTGTTGCTGCTCTGGAAAATGCGTTACTTCGCCAAGGACTCTGCAGGCAGAGCAGGCTGGGATGAAAACACGGCCCTCATCACATGAAAACTGGATCTGAAGAGATCTGCAGTTCTCTCTGACTTTAATCCTTGGATCTACAAATGCTCAACAGCATCACCGCAGAGCACAGTCCTGTGGAAGAGGAGAGGCTGGATGCACCTCTGCCATCACACAGCTCTTGAAGTCCTGAGAGCAAGCAGTCAAGGAGCGATGGCAAGGCCATTTCTTGACGGGTTTCAAAGGACCCCACCAGATCATCAGTCTGGGAACAGGGGCAGGCCAAGGAAGAGGAGGAAACCTTGAAACAAGTCCTATGAATAAAAAGCCCCATGAAAACATGAGGTCTCAAGTGGATGGTGGTGGGCTGGCAGCACGATGCCAGACATCTCGCAGTGATCCAAGATGGAGCAGCCACGGAGGTAGGAGCTTCTGAGCTGCTCCTGCAGCAGGGCCTCCAAAGGATGCAGGCTGTCTGGAGATCCGCACACTGGAGACCAAGCCAGTGGCCCGCATGCTGCCCCAGCATTACCTGCAGATCCTGCCCATGAGGGCAGTGTGTAACAGCTTCCTAGCAGCTGGGATGGGGGGTGGTTGCCCTCACAGCACACCCCATGGATGTGCATCACAGTTGCACTTTTTCTCCGAAAGAGCACAAATGTGCCATGTCCCGACACAGATAAGGACCCAAAGCCACAGAGAAACTCAGCACTTTCAAAGAAACAACAAACAGCCTTGGAAGAGTCTCTAAGAGCCACTTAATACCCTACCCTGGCAGGACCACCTCTACCTGCCCCCCAAGAGGAACAGGCTTGTTGAGTCCTTTCAAGCCCTTGAAGTGACAGCAGCTCCTCAAGTGACCTTCCAGTTCTTCCCCGTGCTCTTAGAAAGATCTACTGCCTGACCTGGATCCTTTTCCATGATTTCCTCCCATTACTGTTTGTCCCACTCAAGCAGAACCGAAAAGGGGTTTTTACCTATGACTAGGACGTTATCTTTTACACACTCCAAGACTCGCACACCTCCTCAGGCTCCCATCAGCCTTTCCTCCTTGCCACGCATACAAGGTGCTCATCTTCCCAGACGCTTTTCTCTGTGCTCTCTGTTCTGTATCTACAGAAATGTTCTGTCCCAAACTGAGCACAGTGCTCAAGCAGCGGTCCCACCAGTGCTGAGGGGCTGGGGAGGACACCTCCACAAACCCCATGCACAGACCCCATTTACCATTCTCCCATCACGTTCAAAACCCTTGTTAAAAGGTCACAGCTTCCAAACTCAGCACTGGCGAGAGCTGCGAATGCCTTCCGATAACCTCAATTATGTTACGTCTTTCAAAATGAAAAGCAGGGAAGAAAATGCTGCAATATCGCTTGTGAGATGTGATGGGTCTCAGCGGGACCTGGGCAGCAAGGTGAGACCCGTGAGGAGCAGACCCTGCCCAGGGGGGTGAGGTGCAGCCCCCTTGCCCGCTGCATCCCGCAAGACCTGCGTGTGGGCTGTTGGAGGGGGCTGGCACTCGCACTTGCCAGGCACCCTTCTCGGGCTGCCGCAAGGGCAGGGTGGCCACAGCTCCGGCAGCTGCCTGGGCGGGTGTTCCTGCACAACCACCCAGCCAGCACGCGTGGTTAGAGGTCTTGCCATCACAGAAACGAAGCAGAAAGCAACTCTTCCAGCCCCACGAGCAGCCTGCGGTCCCCGCCATGCCGACACAACCCGTCCCCGCGCATCGGCGAGCCAGCGGCACGGGAGTGCTCCCGGGCTGCGGGCGCTGTCACCACGCCGAGAGACGCCGCCACAAGCATGGTGCTCAGAGCCAAACCCCAGCGGCTTCCTGCCACCGCGGGCAGGGGCTTCCTCCCACCGGCCCTGGGGCAAGGCAGCCCACTCAGCCCATCCCCGCTCCGGAGGACCCATTGCAGGGTAGGTAAACGGGTCGGAAAACATCCACTTAATGCTCTAATTTGTCTGTCACCCAAAGGTGACCATGGCGGCAGCCCCAAGCGCCCCGCACCAGCTCCGGCAAGGCGAGGGGGTGGCAGCTGGAGAGCTTCCCTGCAGAGGAGGGCACTGCCCTGGGGATGGTGCAAACCCAGAACTAAAGGAGAATGTTTTGTTTTCAACTTCCACGGAAACAGATGGAGAAACTCGATATTCAACTAAAAGGAAAAAAAACGTTGTCAACAGAAAGCTAAAAATAGGTTTAAATTGAATTAAAAAGAGAAAGAGAGAGAACAGAAAGTGAATGAATAAGAAACTAAAACACACCTGTGCCAGGAGTTGCATAAATGAATCAACAATATCAGGATGATCCCTGGGCCCTAAAATATAATAAAGATGTAACTTAAGAGAAAAATCATACAAACAGCAACTCAACATCATATAGTTATGTGATACAGAAAGAATTTACAAGTGAAAACAGGAGTGTAAGGGAGGAGGGTGTGTGGGGAAGGGGATGGGCAACATGAGCAGCTTGAAGCAAGTTAAAGAAACAAAACATACAAAAAATCATGAAACTTGGAGAACCCAAGAACAGAAAGAAACTGCAAAGGAAAGGGTCTGAAGCCCCAGGGTCTCCAGCTAGCACCTGGGTGCTGCAGAGCCAAGGAGGAGATCTTCGTGTCCTTGGGGAGGAAGAGGAGGAGGAGGAGCAGGGGCTAGCTGGGCACCATCTCCACAAGGAGAATTAGAGCTTTTGCACTGTGGGGACTGAGCGGGTGTCTTCAGAGCACAGTTTGGTCCTGGAAGATAGCTGCAAGTGAACGACAACACCTCAGCAAACGCTTGACAGGCCCGGCCGGGCTCAGGCGTGCACATGCTTGTCACCAGCACCAGCTGCTCAGGAGCCCCTCGCACAGTCACCCTCCCACCCCATTCCCAGATGCTTTTCAAGACCCTGAGTCCAGGACCCTCCTGGAGGTCTTCTCCAGCATCCTCCTGGGAGAGAGCAGCTCAGTGCCGAGATCTCCATGCCAGTACCACTCAGCCTACCTTGGCATCTGACTGTGCACAGAAGCATCCTGACCCCAGTGGGATCGGGTGTCCCCCCCTCCTGCCACCCGTGAGCTCAGCAGAGGGGCTCGCCCTGCTCAGGGCCGGCTGCCCGCTGAAGGGGACCCACGGGGTGGGTGGGACCACACAGTCCTGGGCACACAGGAGCTGGACAGCCGCTTGCCTGAGCAAAGCTCGTGTCCAAGCGTTGGCACAGCTCGGGCTCTGTTCCCTCCCCTCTCCTCCTGTGGACATGCCTGCTGCTGCCCGGAGGCATCGCCGCCTCGCCGGGCGCCCAGCCGGAAGGGTTTCAGCACAGACGCATCCACACGCCGCTGGCAGAAGCAGGGACCTGATCTCCGGGTAAGCCCGGCTCGCTTGCCACTGACCCCGGTGACACCTCAGCGCAGCGGGATTTGCTCGGACCGTGGTGTGATGCTGAAGCAGGGGTCCTCACGCCTCCCCCACCTCTCTAGAGAGCTCCGAGTCTTGTACTGGGGGACGGCATCACGCTACCTGGCACCGGGCTGCGAGCAAAGGGCAAGACCCCGTGGGGACCACATACAGAGGTGCTGAAGGACCAGAGCCAGCAGCTCCAAGGCACATTTGTCCCTGTCACTGGGCAAGTCACCAAGAGGCTGAAGGGAGCCATGGTGCGGAGGGGCCTGTCCTAACCCCATTTGCTTCTTGTAGGATGGACAGCGAGCCAAAGAGGGGCCCCTGCCCTGCGGGAGGATGCCAGCATCCTCAGCATCACAGTGGTGATTCGTGGGCCAGCAGTGACTCTGAAAAGGTTGTTTCCTAGATGTTCACACACACATCCTCGTGCGAGGGCTTGATTCCTGGCCACTACAAGCAGCGCTGGCCCCTGGAGGAGCCCCGGGATCTCCGGGGAGCACAGCCTCCCTGCCAAGCAGGACTGGAGCTCCGGCTTGACCCTTGCCGCACGCGATGCCCAGCCCTGCTGCAGACACGGGGCTGTCAGGGCAGTCCAGTCTCACACGGGGGTTTCCTGCTTCCGCTGCCCTGCAGGGAAGGTACCCACCTTCCAGGGGTTGGGATGAATCCAAGAAACAGAGATGGCCCCACTAGCTTAGCTAGGAGTAAAAACAGCCATTCTTGGCAGGACGCCTCCAGACTCCATGCATGCAACAGCCTGACAACAGCCCCAGCGCAAAGAAGAGTTAATCCCACGTACCTTGCTGGAAGAGGGTCAGCGTGACTGAGGTAACGAGCAAGAAGAGGGCCTTGATGGGAGGGAAGTGGGCAGGCTCGTGGGCAAAGATGTGAACCAGCTGCAAGAGAGAGAGAAGGGCTGAAGCTGCTGCTGGCCCCGCATGTCCCCAGCCTGCCCGGGGAGCGGCAGCCCCAGCCCCGAGCATGGCTCCGTACCTGCCGCGTGAGGTCGATGGCAGAGGCCTGGGGGATGGTGCTGTACATCTGTCCCAGCATCTCACACAGCTGAGGCACCATGGGGGCAAAATCATCCAGGAGGGTCTTCACGGACTTCTCAAAGATGGCACAGACAGACTGCGGGAGAAGCATGGTGTGATCAGCGGGTATCAGGAGACCTCTCCCAGGAAGGCCAGGGCTTGTCGGATGGGTCCCAAGGGAAGGAAGAGGTGGCAATGGGGATGGGGACCAGCAGGCAGAGGGCTCAGACATGCTCTGGTGCTGGTGCCCTGCCTTGCAGCACACAATGCCCCCAGATGCTGGGCAGCACCCCTCCCACTCTGCAGGAAGGCTCCCCAAGGGCCAAGGGGAAGAGTGGCTGGTGGGACACTGCACACGGGCGTTACTGGACCGAGTGAACTGGAGAAACACCAGATGACACAGGTCCAGATCAGAGCAGAGCTCTCCCCCTGGAGGAACACAGGCTTGGCAGACGCCATCTCCCATTTCCCTGCTGATAGCAGGGCCTCTGTAACTGGAAAGGAGCAGAGCTGATGGGGGTACAAGACACAAGAATGGGCGGATGGTGTTGGTGACAGCAAGCAGCACAGGTCCGGACATCCCAGAAAGATGCCCCTCTGACAGGGCATCACCCAGTGTCTGTCCTTTGCTGTCCCAGTTCAGGTCAGCAAGGACAGGCAGAGCTGCAGGCAGTACTAGGAGGAGCCTGGTTACCTCCACCACCTGGGCATCGTTCAGCCACTTGCTGAGGACCTTCTGTATGAGCTGGAAGACTTGCTGCAGAACCACCACCACCTGTAAGGAATGAGAGGGACTGAAGAGAATTGGCCTCCGCAGCACCGGGGAGGGGAGATTCAATGCTAAGCAAGGCCTGGACTCAAACCTTCAGACACCACTGCCTCCTTCCCCTCCACAGCTGGGCAGCTCTCCTCCCTGCTGAAACAGCCTGGCACAGCTCAAAGCTGGCAGGGAGCGCCTGGGCTGTCCTCCAGAGCAGTGCCCAGCCAAGAGGGATCCTGCAGGTCACCTCTGCCCCACCTCAGAAGCAGTGGGATGAGCTGAAGGAGTTGTTTTAGCTGGAATGCACCAGCACTACCCACTTCAGCTTTCATGGTACACGCGGCACTCCCCATTAACCCCCCTTTCCTTCTGGCACCAGCAAGTGAATAGCGAGGCTTTGGCCAGGCTGTGGCAAAGAGCATCGAGCTACCACTCTACTCACTGGGTTGGGTCCTTGCTGCACTGGCAATTTCTTCACCTCGGTGTTTTCATGGTCATCATCGTGGTGGCTGATGTCGAGGGTGGTGAAGAGGTTGGAGAGCAGGCCCAGGATGTGGATGATGGCCAGCTTGTTGGAGGGATTGGGCTGCCAGGGAAAATAACGTCAAAGCGTGACAGGGACTGTGCTGTTCAGTCACAGTCATGCCTTTGGGATCCTGAGGAACCAGGACTGCAGAGGCAAAGAGCCAGAAAGGGGCTCCCTGCACTGCGCTCTCTCGAGCCCACGTTCAGGAGTGCTACTTCAAAAATGGCAGCTCTAGGGCTACAGCCAGCAGGAGAAGCCACTTCTGGATGGAGGTAGCACAGGGACACTCACCGTTTCGTCAGCCAGCTTTTCCAGCTGCTGGATGTAGGGGGTGATCAGGGAGTGCAGGTTCTTCAGGATCTCCTCCACTTGCAGCGCAGAGAGCAGGAAACCAAGAGCCTGCATCAGCCACATGCACTGGCTCGTCTGGGACAGAGGAGACACAACGGGGCAGGTCACTGCCCAGCCTGCAGCCCTACCACGCACACGCTAGCTAAGAAAACTGCCAAGGGCCCATCCAGCAAAGCCAGGACTCTGGTGTGCTGCAGCCCCTGAGCTGCTCCCTCTGAGTCACTCGAGGTGCATCTCACTGCAGGAGAGTGGAGCAGCTCCCTCCCAGCAAGGCAGAACCCAGGGAACAGGCGCTCTGCCACCAGCACCTGGCCTCTTCCCAGCAACCCGCCAAGGGAAGACCAGTTGGTGCCCAGAGGTCTCCATGCCGGCGCCACTCACCCTGGCTGTGCTGCCATTCAGTGTGACCTGGATAGGCTGGAAAGCTGGGCAGAGAGGAACCTGATGAGGTTCAACAAAGGCAAATGCAGGGTCCTGCACCTGGGGAGGAACAACCTCATGCACCAGT
>Ga0065711_1042992_pt1 | contig 15013 bp, 11 predicted proteins | sample Hoacrofraction12_FD_59098 | JGI IMG/M metagenome (GOLD analysis project Ga0065711, IMG submission 59098) | Hoatzin crop microbial communities from Cojedes, Venezuela - Epithelial fraction 12 v2 (version 2) | ecosystem: Host-associated > Birds > Digestive system > Esophagus > Crop | place... | reverse complement strand
AAGAAAGAAAGAAAGAAAGAAAGAAAGAAAGAAAGAAAGAAAGAAAGAAAGAAAGAAAGAAAGAAAGAAAGAAAGAAAGAAAGAAAGAAAGAAAGAAAGAAAGAAAGAAAGAAAGAAAGAAAGAAAGAGGAGATGTGTATATGATGGTGGTGGTGAGGGGTCTCAGAGGATGCTGAGCCCTAAAACACTGTATCATCTAACATCCTCCTGCTGCTTATTCTGCACTTTGATTATGTGAACATCCTGTTCCTCTTTCCAATCCCACTAAACTGCACGTTTCATTGATTTCCCATGGTAGCAAAGTCAACACATGCTGCATAAAAGACTTATTCCCTTTTATATATTGTTTTAATTTTGCTGCCAGTCATTTTCATTGACCATTGCTTTTGGATTGCAGTGCTGAAAGAGGCAGAGCATGCAATCTTCTGGGTTGTAAATCACTTCTTTATTTACTAATCCCCCCCTTTTCCTCCTCTTCTTAATTTTTTTGTTTTTTTTTTCTTTTGCTCACTACTGATAGTTAGTGGGACTTTGTGTATGTGGATGATGCCATCCCCTCTGTTGCAACAATGCCGTCGGCACACTGCAGTGGCACACCGGCTCACAGAGCAATTCATGGCGAGGTCCTCCACCTGCTCCACCAACGTACCTGCGGCTGGGGGAAGCTACCTGGCTGCAGCAGTGTAGGCAGCAGGCTGAGTCCCAGTCACATAAATCCACTGGGTAAATGTTGTTATCTTGAACACATTATTTCAGGAGATGGATATCTGAAAGATGAAAACCAGCATCAAGATGCAAAAGGTGAAAATGAACTTTTGGATATTACAGAAATTATGGAGAAAGAATAAATATCTTTCTAGCTCAGAAGCCTGGATGAGAATCTATCAGGCAGATGCATTATCAATCTTATTATATTAAGCATAAGAGTAAACACTGAAAAATTCATGAAGCAGAATGAAACAGTAAAGCCTAGTTAAAACCCAGAGCTCCAGTCTGATATATGCAGTGCTGACAGGATAAAGTGAAAGGAAAGAAGGAGGAAGAACAAGGGCAGTTTTACATGCTCTTTCCTTCACTGATTTTTTGAGATGATTTGCATTCATGAAGTTCAAATGCTGGAAAGTGGATCTGTGCGTGTTACGTAGAGCACATCTCACTGATTCACCACTGGAGGTTCCTCTCCCTCCCCTCCCGGTCCTAGGGAGCATTTCCTTTTGTCAGCCTGTTCAAAACTACATTTCTGGCTAGCATCAGATGAGGGCTAGACATACCAAAAATGAAGAGCATGAGGAGAGAGTTTAGACATTAGAAAAGGGAGTCACACTTTCGCACTTGGCTGGGAACTCTTTTGGCAATGAGACCATGAAAGTGGTAATGTGGCAACTGCTGGGAATTGAACTCTTTTGCTGCAATGGACCCTACTAGGCTTGTGAAGGCATTTCAGACTCAACTCTGAGCTCTCTGCAAAGTTTAGCTCTGCATGTGCAAAAATTTCATGCTTCATACCTTAGTGCATATATCTTAACTACATGTAATGAGCATCATAGGGATATTATAATATGAGGGCTATAGTAATCAGTGATACCTTGGCTGTACAACCAGTGGGCTGCAGAGAATTACACCACTGCAGGTCTAGACGTGCATGTGTGTGTGTGGGCACATGCATGTCCAAGAAGATTCAATCCCTCTCCAGTTTCACTCAGTGCATTTGCTGTTGAGATTTGATAACAAAGGCAGATGAAACATCCCACTCTCTGATGATGTGCAGACAATGCCAATAAAAAGGAGAGGGATCTGAGCTTTGACTCTGTAAGTGCAAAGAAAGCAGACAAATGCTCATAGGGCCTTTTAATACTGAGAATTCAAAGCGAGATTCTGCACATAAAAAAATGGAGTGGGGAAAAGGGAGAAGTAAAAAGAGCGGAACAACAAAGAAGAGTGGAAAAAGACAACTCACTGATGAAAACTTATGGAAACTCCAGTGAATAATCCAGATAGTTATTATACATATAGAGAAGGAGGGCAAATGCAAGTTATATTGGAAGTTATTTGCACCAAAGAGCCAGATGTTTTGCTTATGAAGTCACACATGAGGTAAAAGGAATACGTAGTTGTACTTGTGCACATACAGTGAAAATTTTCTTGGGCTTGAGGGGGTTGTGGTCCTTCAAAGAACCAAACCTTTTCTTTTTTGTGACTCATTTTCCTTATTCTGGTTTGGGTTTCTCCTTGCTATCTCCCTCAAGGCCCAGATGGACATGGCATGGCTATCTGTCTCCTTTACTTTTGGTGGAGAGAAGGACACCTATAGAGGACTTTTCCCTGTCTTTCCTTCTGCCCGATGGGACAAAGCTTAACCAAGGTTTTTGAATATGAGCAGAGAGATGTCCTGCCACCAGAGTTTAGTTTAGACTCCTAAATGTCGGAATGAAGAGAACTGGGGAAATCTGGTCTTCAGGAGTCTACTGAGTCATTCCACCCTTATTCTCCAAATCCTCCATAAATAGTAGTACTGGGAGCTACCCTCCTCCTGAAGCACCATGATGTTTGCTTTCTTCATCTCTTGCAAGGCATAGTCCTCCCCATCTCTGCTGGTCAAAGAGGGCCTTCTACACTCAAAGTAAAATGCCTTCCTTCTCTTTTAACTGCAGGACTAAGAGATCACAGAAACACAGAATGGTAGGGGTTGGAAGCGACCTCTGGGGGTCATGTAGTCCAACCCCCCTGCCAAAGCAGAGTCACCTACAGCAGGCTGCACAGGACCACATCCAGGCGAGTCTTGAATATCTCCGTAGAAGGAGACTCCACAACCTCCCTGGGCAGCCTGTTCCAGGGCTCCGTCAGCCTCAGAGGGAAGAAGTTCTTCCTCATGTTCAGACGGAACTTCCTATGCTTCAGTTTGTGCCCATTGCTCCTTGTCCTGTTGCTGGGCACCACTGAAAAGAGTCTGGCCCCATCCCCCTGACACCCACCCTTCAGATATTTGTAAGCATTTATAAGGTCCCCTTTCAGCCTTCTCCAGGCTAAACAAGCCCAGCTCCCTCAGCCTTTCCTTGTAGAAGAGATGCTCCAGTCCCCTCATCATCCTCGTAGCCCTAATGAGGGGATGATGAGACAGAGAAGATAGTCCTGCACACAGGGAAATACAACGGGATTTTTTGCCTTGAGACAAAGAATAATGTTCACTTTGTTGTCCAGTAAAGCTATAATGCAAGAGTTTGGAGTCTGTATTTAAGGTATTAAGTCGTGTGAGTGCTGTACCTTCACTTCCCATTAACTGACATGGGATTTATGGCAATTGATTTCTAATTGCTGGGTTTGACGCTCTATCTGAGATACCGAGGCTTGAAAACCATCTTTCTTATCTCTCCCAAACTGAAAATTTTGGATATATTTAATGTTCTGCCCTTGCACAGTGGAGGTGACTTGTTAGGCGGCCAATAAATCAATCAATCAGTCTCAGAGTATCTGTTGGGTAAGGACATATCTTTTGGTATATACAGAACTAAAGTCTGATGCAAACCCACAGGAAACCACAGTTCAAGTCTCAAGACCAGAGCGAACAACAACAAAAGCTCTAAAAACAAAGCAAAGAATAAAACCAGTAGCTAACTTCTAGTGACAGCCAAGTAAGTTTTAACAGGTATATATGAATGAACAAACACAGAAATAAATGGACATGGGCACACACACAGAGATATGCACACTTTGTTTGATTAAACTCATTTATTCCCCTTGCAGAACAACTTAACTCAAAGCCAATGTTTACATCTACCCAAAGCTGACTGTCCCTGACAGAAATCCCATTGGTTTAAGACTGATAGTGATGCAATACTGATGCATTTTGATATTTTGTCTTTATATGTGGCTTCATAAAGAAATGGAACAATTCAAGGGGTTCGTCTGACTTTTCCATTAGGTGGACTTGTGCTGCATGGCCAAGGCCTAAGTTTGTCTATGTGGTGAGAAGTAGCTATAATCTGTAGTGACTAAATAAACACGAATTAAGCTTGATTATCTGAGATTAGTCAAGACCAGAGAGTCAACAATACTTCTACCATTTTAAAAACATGAGAACTTCCACTGCACATGGGGGTCACCTTAAAGGTCTGTTCTAGCTCTGAAAACACTGTGCATATTTTCCAGGTAAGACATGAAATCTATTTACGCATTATGACATCTTTATTTGCAACTTGCCAAGAAATCCATGGATTTCAAGGCTGCAAGTCTGAAATAATTGTCTCCTTAATACAGATGACATTTGTGGACCTTTCTCAGCTTTCATTTGGCTGAGGGATAATGCCATTTTATAGGGCTAAATACTTTGATTTAATTTTAATTTAATGTCTTTTGAACTTCTTTCAAGCAGTAGGACCTTCTCTGTTGATTAGTTTTAGTTATTTTATTGACTACATGGTGTACATGCAGCCTCCAATTGCATTGTAGGCAGGAGCATCTCTGTTGTTCTCAGTCTTTTTTCTGTCCTTTATCTAGAATTTTACACCTCATGTCAATTGTATGGGTTGTTCAATGGGACAGCCACTGACTTCATATTAAGGTATTTTGCCAGCTTCATCATGGGAGCTTTCATTTTTACCCACAATCTTTAAAAATAGCTTATTGTTGAGAAAGATGCATGGTGAGAAATATGTGCTATTTAATGCTTAATAATTGCTACACAGTTTTCTGTCCACATTTTTACACTCTGACCTAGTCCTTGCACACACATGCACTCACAGACACAGACAATTATTGAGTGTTTTCAGGCATCAGAACAAGTAAATCAAAAAGAAGGTTTCAGAGTCCTTGATATTAATGATTGGCAGTGGAAATGTGCTTGGCTGGGTTCAGTCATCTTTCAGGCTGCAAAGATGAGTGAATCAAGGACTCTGATCCAAGCCCCATTCAGCTACGGGAAGAGGGGACACATCCCCGAGCTGCTTCAAGGAACAAGAACATATTTCAATGAACTATGCTCCATATAAGATACGTTCAAAAATCTCATCCTGTCTTCAAACTGAGATTTAAAATGGGACACCTCATCACTTTGCTCTTCTCCATTTTTTTTTTTTGATAGTCCTCCAGAATCCTTTCATTTTTGCTAACATGAATGATTTTTGAATAACCTTTCCCTAAGCAATTTCCTTACAGTTCCAAAACCCTTGAGAAGGTGTATGTTCTGGAATTACTGCCATGCTATGTCTCCAGGCTCAGGAGTTTTACAGCGTGCAGAGTAATATAGAGAGAAATTGATATTTGTCCCAAGTGACATGCTAACAGTAGTTGCCCTCCCAGTGATTGCTACATCCAAACTTGGCAAGGTAAGCATCTTAAAGTGAAGTCACCAACAGCAAAACAGGCTGCGCAATTTTGTTACTCCTGCTTACTTCTGTAAAATCTTGAGGAAACAAAATGTTTTATTTGCCACTTCGTGAGTTATTGAATGTTTTTACAGTTCTAAACTCCCTTCCCCACAAAATAAATATAAAATATGACTGATATTTTGTAAAATGTTTGGGAAAATAGGTTTTGATGCCATTGCATACAGTAACAAAGCAAATCCTTCAGTCTTGCCATATTCCAAATCATTGGATCAGTTCTGGTTTTACTCAGGCTAGATCACCTATTATGGGAAGATAATGTGAAAGAAATTACAGAGCTACTGGGCCTGGTTTTCCATTAGTCTGCAAATTGCTAACATTCTTATTTAGTAGCAGTTTATATTGACTTTGTAGGTGTAAAATTGCAGTCCTGCTGGCTTGAAGGAAGATTAATTCATACTAGCCAAGAATCTGGCCCTTAATGTACTTAGTTCAATGAGATGATCTTTTGGTAATGAGCAAATTGATTCTGATAATAACAGAATCAACCCAAATAGCACAGGAAGCTCTTAAGGCCAAGAGCTTAGTAAGATTCAGAAAAAAGATTGGACTTTTATGTGGATAATAAGTTTATCTGGAGTCAGCCTGTCTATTAACCTCCGCCATGCCAAACCTACCCTTCTGTAGACTTTGAGAGTTTGACCCAAGTCTGATTTTCAGTAAAAGGAGCTGCTGGTGTGAGATATTGAGGAATATGGTTTGGGCCTCTTACAGTTTCATCACTATTCCAAGGGGATAAGGTGTACTATGGTGTCTTTGGACAGGACAAAGTCACCAAGCATGGCTGATGTGTTAGAGACCACCAACTCAGGTAGTGAAGAGTCATCTCTGTGCCCCAGGTCCCTTTCAATGTGGGTAATAATGTTTTTCCCACTAGATCCCACAGGATTGTGTGAGACATTTTTCACTCTGGCTAGGACTTTGTTCCAAGGTGCTGATGCTCCAAAAGGAGCTCAGGGCTCCCAGTACTTTCCTGGAGACACTCTACCTACCACAGGACTGGGTTCAAAGTCATTCAGGTACGAATGCACTGAAGCTAAGCTCTGTGGGACACAGCCAGAAAGGGATGATTCTTGTATGTAGAATGAAGACAGTAGGAAGTCTGGTGCAACAGAGGTTAACATTCACTCTGTGAGGACCCTATTTGGTTATTGAATTTATAAGCTGGGCTATATTCCAGTCTGTTACTAGTTTCTTTTTTTGAGCAGGCATAAATTCCTCAAAAAGTCATTTTGATATTTGCATCTGACAGATTACTCCTGTATATCTGCTATTTTTCTCTCCTTCTGTCCATATTTTTCTTACAGCAATACCCATCCTTTTTTCCCCAACGTTAACATGTTGACAAGTATCAATGTTTAAGTTCAGGAAGAAATCACCACTGAACTGCAGCAGTTCACCTTTTCATTTTAGCACTGATCTGGGAGAGTGAGATTGCAGCAGGACCTTAATTTCCCTTGTTAGAGCTGTAGAATTTGGGGCTGATGAAGTTCACAGTAAACCTGTCATAAATGAACCTTGCCCGATATGTTATCTATCAAGGTAATATAACGAACTTCTGGCAGGGATTGGAATCTGTTTGCAGTGAGGCAGCAACTACTAAACTGCTAAGGTGCAGTGCATCTCGCTTCGTGAGTTCAGCCACCAGAAACTAGCATCAGGCTTTCACGGAACTTGTCTTCACACTCATGAAGTACAGAGACATAGGCTGCCTGGGGGCCCAAAGGACTGTGCAGAGCACATTGTGAAATGCAACGCTTCAGCCTGCCAGGCTGCAAAGCAGCTGTATATCCTTTGCTGAGTCTCTTGGAAAATAAGGGTCTATGTTGAAGTAAGGTCACAAAGCGGATTCACTTTTACCATCTGCCAGTGAAATGCCATGACTGTTGATGCCAGCTGACAAGAGAAAAGATATTTTCTCCTGACTCCAAAACATGTAACACGATTGACAACTGAGCCTGGACTCAGGGACATGTAGTGTTTTGTCACCCAGTGCTATACTGGCCATGATAGAGGATCTGCAGGGTAGATAAGGCCTTCAGTGGGAGATGCACCACTGCTCTAGCTTCCCGAGGGCTTGCCAACACATGGACAAAATTTGTATGAACAATTTAAGACTGTGAAGATGGATGCACTGGATGAAAACAAAGGAAGTACTTCCCAGGTAAAAAGTGGTAAGAATAGTGAACCCATTGCTTAAGAGAAGGATCACTGTCACCTCGTTCTTCAAGGGAAGCAGAAAGTGAATGTCTTTCAAAAGTAGACATTTAGAATAATTAGTCTCTCTCTTAACCGACTGTTGGAATGGGAAGCACTCAGTGATCGGCAGCCCATAGCAGTGGTCTGTAACAGATTAACGGACTGAGAAGAAATGCTTCATGCTAAAATGAATAGGGAATATAAACAGACAGTGCAACTAGTCTGAATTCAGGTAGACAATCAAACTATATTACAAATGTGTGTGGGGCTTCTGGCTTTGTTTTCAAGATTGCAGTGACTCAGACCTCAACAGTACCCAGTCATCACGTTAGCAAGCAATGTTGTAAGCTGGATAGGCAGGGTCTTTCATCTTATTATTTCATTGGCTGTAAAGCATCTGGATAGCAGCATGAGCAACTCAACTGAAAGTCTCCCAGGGAAGCAAAAGTTCATGCACTTGAACGAGTTCATGAGGTATCCCTTTCTCCTCTTGCCAGTGATCATGTTTCTGTTTAGTATTCATTTTAATCTTACACAGATTCCCTCATTTCCTTTCCAAGACACATCCACATACCTTGCTGTCAAAGAAGAGACATGTGGAGCTTTAAAGCATGGATTTTAAGGACTTTGCTTTCTTGAACTGAAAAGGTTTAGGGATTTTCATGAGAACTGGAGAACTGAAACTGCCTCTGTCATGAAGATACCCAAAGATCTGTCAGTGCCAGACCTGGAAATATTATGTGCTCTTGATTAATAGCAGGGTGGAAGCAGTTGATTTCTTCTTCTTCCGGTGTTTCTTCCTTGTAATGCATCTTACGTATGTCATTTTAAGGTGTGAGGCACATTGCCAAATTTCTGAATTTTGAAAGGAAAGAGTCTGAGGTATTCTTTCATTTGCCAAAAGTTGCCTACCACTAATGTAACAGAAAACAGATATGTGATGGTGTTTATACAGCTCAAATTTGTCTGTTTTGCAGACAAATCAGGATACAGCTGAGAGGAAAAGGAGCTGCAGGGAATTGTGAGTTCCTTGTGGGAGATGCCTGGAGAAGAGCTCATCTTCAGGTGGAGGCAGCTTTCCAAAAAGAGACTTTGGCCACAAAGATGGGGCAAAAAAGGGTAACCTTCTCACCCCAGGGCTTGGGGATAGCTTGTAGACCAGAAACTATCCCCTGGGTTAAGGAAGGCCGAGAGTGCTTGTTGGATTACTTCACGGATGCATGGAAAATAGGGTCATTACCAATCTGTGCTACCCATGGGCAGCCCTGCTCAAAATGACCTTCGCATCACACAGTTTTCACTGCTGAAAGACCATTTCCCCGGCAATTGCTGAATCATCAGCTCCAGTTTACCAGAATAGCTCCTTTTCCTAGCAGAAAGAACCCCGTGGTGATTTAAGTTCATGTCCTGAATGGAGTTTTTATCCCCCTTGTTTCTCAGTTTTTAAATAGATAATGTTGTGTCTCACATTTAAATTTTCGTAAACTGAGAAGTGGAATGTGTGTAAGCGTGGGTTTGTACACAAGTCTGTACGAGGCAGAACAACCCGTTCTATTATGCCAAGCATGTGTGACCAAACTGTATCTCATCCAAAGACATTTCTTAAATGCGGGAAATTCCGGACAGCCCTTCACAAGACAGATTTCTCCCCAAAACATGCCTCATTCAACCCACGACTGCATAAACTCACATCCTATTCCAAGTGCAGACTCTATTTCCTTATGACACAAAGGAATTTATCCTCTCTATAGGCTGGGGAAAATAATAGTTCCAGAGTGTTTTCTGCCTCTGATATTCAGCTGCAAGATCAGGGATAATATAATTAATGTAGATAATGGATGGATATGGATAACAGACAGATCTACAGACCCATTGTGTTGGTGGTCACAAATCAGTTTTGTGAGCTTATTTATGTCCAAGGTCTCTCTCTCTCAGTGAACGATTCTCTGAGGACCACTATTCACTACAAAGGTCTGGTTAGTATGTTTATAGTGGCACAATTCTGGTAGTGGAAGTACAACTTCTGTAGCCAAAATAATTCTTTTCCTGGTAGTAAAACCACTTCCCTAAGTGTCATAAGTTCTGCTGACAAAAGGGCTCTTTTGCTAAGATAAATTGCATCTGCACAGGGAGTTCTGACATTCAAACTGTACAAAGTTGAATCATCCTGTTTTGACTGTGAATGAATGGGGCATCTTTCAATGTCAGTGCGGGGAAATCCCAGCGGTACTTGTTATGCAGGAAAACTCAACTGTGAAGGAAAAGCATAATTTTAAAAATTTAATTTATAGGAGCGGAAATGTGACTCCCAGTTTCAGCTCCAGCAAAATGATTTTCCCACTGTTTTAAGGCATGTTTATTGACAGGTACGAAACGAGTTTCATGGTCTCAATATGTTACTTCTTTTTCTTTGACCCAGTAGATCTCACACTGCTGGCAGTGGCCTTTGGCCCAAGGCTGACATCAGTGACTGGTTGTCTCTGGTCTACTTTATGCTTCCTATGCAAGTTGCCTTATGAGTGTAAAAAGGCAATTCTGCTCCCGAATTTGAGGGAATTATGGAATCATACTGTTTGGTAGATCACACTGGTATGGTTCACTGTCTCCATTGATACATTTGATTCCATTTTTACAGAATCATAGAAGATTCCAAGAATTCTGGTCTTAGATTTTTTCCAGCCATACAGAAATTCAAACAAAATCTGCCTGATTGAAGTTTCCCTCTGCTAAGCCTACCAGTGCACAAGTCACAGGTGACAGTGGAAGAACTGCTGAAGTAGATCCACTTCTGGATCCAAAGTGGAGTTCATGTCTTGACCTAGACTTGGAACAAATCCCAATCCAGTTGGCAGGTTCTAAGAAGGGATCTGATCTTCTGGGCTGATGAGGCAAGAGGTGGCCAGCTGGGATGCTTCTGTCATTTGGTACAGGAGAGGCTGTTTCTTAACCGCCGTGGAAGAACATAAGTCATGTAAACCTTAGGTCACGGGCTCTGAGGCTGCCAAGGAGACAGCCTTACCAACCTGGTGTGACTGCCAGGATACTGGAGCAGCTGGGAACAGAGCCAAGCTCTTCTGAGTCATAGCCCAAACCCTGCTCCTTCCCTCCGCCAGTCGCAATGCTCGTAAAAATCCCAACAGCTGCCTAATGAGGCACCTTGTACAGAAAACAAGAAGTTAAATATATTTAGCCAATGAAGAGCAGTTACTTGTGAAGTCAGTCCTTCATGTTTTGTAATGTTCACAGCACGGTTAATTTGGGATATTAGGTCTGTATTAAAAACTTATTTAGTATCATAGCTGTATAACACCAGTGCTGTGTTTTCTGCAGGTTGTAGCACAAAGACTCTAGAATATTTATACCTACGCTATGTCGAGGCAATGGAGCACATTAAATTCCAACTCAGTGGAGATTTATTATGTTAGAATGAACACTGCCTACAGTATGGTAAATCAGAGAGATAAGAGGAAACATGCTACTGGTACAATAATTTGCATTTTGTGGTGTAGTATTGTAACTGATATAGCAGGTGGCTTAATCGAGAAGCTTAGCTCTGTGACTCCTCTGAAGGTCATTTTTGCTTAGGATAGAGATTGCTTGGATTGTGGAATAGCAGATCCAAGCAGGTGATGTTTGACTCTAAAGAAGTGTAAACAGTTCAGTTGTTTTCACTGTAAATATTTGCCAGAATATAAAAAACATTATATTGTTTTGTTCATGCTTCTTTGTGTTTGCTTTCTAGTAAATGACTAGGAGGTGAAAACATGTATAAAATCAATGAATTTTAAACAAACCTCAAATAATACACGTCTCAACTTCTTAATTTTGAAATACAAGAAATTGGAATCTAGGAATGATTTTTGCAGAGCCAGGGAACAGTGACAATTCCATGCAATTTGTTACAAAGCATACAAAGGTAGTATGTGAGTGTTGAATGATGCAGTTTGTTAACATTAAGAAAGTAAAGTAAGTATTTCTTGCTCTTCAGTCACAGGTTGCATAAAGACAACCTCCTTCCTTGTGTTAAGGCATTACTTTCTTCTTGAGACTTTAATTTTGGAAAAACAAATTAACAAATGATAGGCAGGCCTCTTTAGAGCCAAAAAAATGTCCACAAACTCTAGATAAATATCCAACTAATTTTCTTTTTTTTTTTCCCCAGAAACAAGAGTCACCCACCATTTCTGTACCATGGTCACCTCTGTCTGGATCCCCAGCATGAGACAAAAGTTGGACTTCATTTGTCTAGTGCTAATGTTAATGGAGAGGCTCCCACGGACTTCAAAGGAATTAGGATTTGGGCCTTTGCAAATGATCAGGATATGGGTTCAGGAGGAACTATGCTGCATTCTAACTATGTAGACTTATTTGTATTTATATATTGATTATACTGCACAATCTCATTCAAAGCAGCTGATTGGAAGTGACGGGTGCTCATCTCGCTGCAGGTTCCCCTGTGACTCCTACCCCTATAGAAACATTCAGCAAAAAGAACAAGTTTGTTGAAAAGGTCTCATCCCTCATCCTTCTGCCAGCCTCTGCTGCTAGGAACAGTAAAATACACAGTAGCAGGCGTTGAGTAAGATTGAAAAAGAGGAAAAAATATGCTTCCAGCAGGTGAAATACTGCTGACATTTTTTAATAATAATGAAACATAAGACCACAGTAGGGCAAAACTGAAATCAATTTTGCATGTCAAAGAATTGATTGCATTTTATTTGTTTGGGGTATTTTATTAGGTTTCTATTTCTTATGGAAGAAGTTCAAGGTTATGAAAAGTTTTGCTAGGACTAAATGTTCATAAGGCTTTGAGACAAAAGAGAACAAAGCAGAGTAAGGTCTTCCAACTCAGCTTTGATTGATGAAGTATTTTGTGAAAAATTCTCTTTTTCCCTCTCAGTTTGCCTTTGAATTCATATATCAGAAACCAAGATTGGGAAGTGTGAAAAAAAACACATTGCTATAGCTTTCTTTTTAGAGAGCTTACATTTATTCCAAACTTGTTGAATTTGTCAAAATGATTCCCAAAGGCTATGGCAGAACTTAAATGTCCGCAGTCATGATCTGAGTTTGACTTTGCTTCTTGCTTGATTATTTCCTTACAAGCTTCTCTTTCCTTTAAACAAACTTATTTCGGTCAAATCTGCACAAAAGCAACTTCATTTGATATTAAAATCAGTAACAGGGGAACTTCGAAAGCTTCTGAAACACCATGATAAGCCTCTGAATTAAGAGAGATTTATTAAGGGATTTCATGTGGGTTCTCAGGATGTGTCCGTGGATCGGAAGGACAAGAATAAATGAGCCCTGGAGAAGGGGAGACAGGGCAATCTCCAGGCATGGTGCTCGGTTTTGCCGTGTGAACAGACCTCTTGAGGTGGCTTGGGCTGGCTCTCAGCCCAATGGCAGCAAGGGTGTGGGGTGGCTGGGTCAACCACTTTGGGCCATGCAACGCAGACAGGGCATACGAGGTATCACCTTTTTAGCCCTCCAGACCTCTTGGCTCTGTAGTATTTACCCACTAGAGGTCTGCGTGTGTGCTTGAGAGCCTCTGACTACAGCTGAGCAAGACTTGCCAAGCAAGGCTTTCCCCTCATTTTTGGAGGAAAACATTAATTCAGCAACACTGCTCCCTTTTTGTGTGCAATTCCACACCGATTTTCATGAGTGGTTTTGTTCAAAAGATCTCCCCACTTATCAGAGTTATTCCTTTTTATGTTTTTAAAAATAAACAAGATTTTTTTTCTCCCAAACTTTCAGGATCACTAAACGACAACTGCTTTAGCTTTTACTTGGAAAAAAAACCCAAATAATTTCAATTTTTCAAAGTAAAAAGAGACTGTTTCATAGTGGGAGATTTCAAACTAAATGGTTTGTAAGACTCAGTTTTCCTCCATCCCTATTTTTTTCAGTTTGTGGAAAATTAAAACAAAACAAAACAGTTAACCTCCTGCCTCCCCTAAGATACAAATAAAACCCACCAAAATCCAAACAGTTTGGGTGTGAGGATACATTTTTGGTCTGTTTTCTTTTCACCAGAGATCTGAAAAGGAGTTATTTGCTCGGATCCAGTCTTGATAACACGTAGTGCCTTGCTGAACAAAAGAGATCAAATCTGAGCTCAAGGTGTGTTGAAATGCACGTTTCCCTTCCCGTTAGATTTGTAGGACTACCTGCCTTTAATTACAGCCCTGACTGGGTGAAGCAGGTTAGTGCAGCTCAAAGGTTAACCATGCCATAACCTGTAGAGGATACTTTGCTCCTCTGTATCCATGTTGCCCATTGCTCCGTGGAAAACTAAAGGTTAATCACAGCTCATAGAAGTAAAAGCATCCTCAGGCTGCTCCAGATTTGTGCGGCTGGCCCTGTACAGTACGCTCACGGAAAATTTAAATGACAAGTTTAGACTATTTTAGCTTTAATAACTCATGCCTAGTCAGTGTGCATTCAGCAGAAATTTATGAAGTTTTTGTTTTCAGATAACATAGGAGTGCAAAATTTACACTGGTATAACTCCAGAAACATTAATCAAGGAACCAAATTAATCTTCTGACTCTTTTTGTGCATCTAATCTAGAAAGAAAATGACTGCAGCTGGGTTTGATGTTTTGTAAATATCTGTCAGCTTGTTTAAATTGCATCCACACAACAAGACACAGCAATGTAATGTTTATTCTTTTTTTATTTTTAATTTAAAAAGTCTTACCATTATTGTGGCGGGGTTTTTTAAAGCAGAAATAACTGATTTCAGGAAAATTATAAATGTGGAACACCAACAAACTGCAAAGTACAATAAATCTTTTTCCAAATAAATTCACCTATCTTGGTTCTGCGCTCTCTTATACCGTCTTCGATGCTGAGTGTAACCACTGAGTAACAAAATTACTTCATTAGCTCTTCTATAAACCAGAACAGAATATGATCCACTAGCTAAATTGAGAAATATTGACATTTTCTTTATGATCCAAGGAGGATAATTTTAAAAATATAGCTACAAGACAGAGAAAAATTTTACATAAAGGTCAGAAATGCAGCTACTGAAATTCTCAGCTACTGAAGCTTCTGAAGTAATACAACTATAATATTGTCTATCTGAGAACAGAACCTATGATTAAAAAGGAAACATCTTGAAAAAACAATACTCCAAGTGTGACTGATGGTGGTAGAGATCTTCTGGTTCTACCAGAGAGCTGAGTGATTAATGAAACAAAATGAATCTCTCATTAACTGGTGTAAGTCTTAAAATGGGATAGCCCAGATTAATTTACAGCCTCTTCTAAGTGTTGAAAAGCTGTAGAGATGTTTGTCTGACAGTAGGCATTCAGAAGAGAGAATTAATCTCTGCTCGAATCACTGGAAGTTTTGTGTGTTGCCAAAGGCAGGAAGGACGTTCAACGTTAAGTGAGTAAAGAAGACACACCCCCCCCCCCCCCC
>Ga0065711_1010453_pt1 | contig 15013 bp, 10 predicted proteins | sample Hoacrofraction12_FD_59098 | JGI IMG/M metagenome (GOLD analysis project Ga0065711, IMG submission 59098) | Hoatzin crop microbial communities from Cojedes, Venezuela - Epithelial fraction 12 v2 (version 2) | ecosystem: Host-associated > Birds > Digestive system > Esophagus > Crop | place... | reverse complement strand
ACCTGATGCCCTTCAGAGTAACTTACATTTTATGTGAAAACAAAAACTAAATGTGTTAAGATCATTTAAGTATTTTTGAGAAATTACGAGCTCTTGTTGCCTTGGCATCTGTTTTATATTGTAGCAATGTGACCTGTAATAGACTTTGTTCGGAAGCTCGTTCGTGGTGTTCTGGGGTTGCTCATATCACCTGTGGCATAGGTGTGGGAGGTATTTACGGGTTATTTATGGTTAGAAGGTGTGTACTGATGATTAAATATAATATACTCGCTTAGTGACTGGCAGCAGCGAGTGTAGTTTGGTAGTGTAACTACTTCTTAGGCTCAAGTAGTAGCTGCTTGTGGTTTAGTGCCGAGATGCTCAGTTTGATCCCCAGTGGGGATTAGGTGGGTGTAATAGCATTGCCCAACTCATGACACCTCACATAGCTGATTAGGTTTGCTGGCTAATCTCCGAAGGCTCCCTGTGGAGAAAGAGTAGGTGCTTGAAAAGGTGATTCACAGTGTCTGGCCTAGGCTGCTGTGCTGAGTTGTTGCTTGGAGGAGAGCCTCTGTCTCTGCCAGCCGCAGAGGGAGCCTAGGGAGGCTGGCTGGCTGAGCACGGTATCCGAGGCTGGTTTCCCAGTGACACCCTTCATTATCCCACTTTCCTGGGGATCTCGTCACAACAGAAGCACTTTGCAAGAGGTTTTTTGAGGAGAAGCAGCTTTGTTACTGCCTTTTCTAAAAGCAAGTGTTGCAATACGAGTAACAACTGCTTCTAGACTTCTTTTTTCAGACTGTGTCTACGATTATATTGTTACTTCAGTATAGAATGTTTGGGGTGTTCAAGTGGCAGAGTGAAAAGTAAGCATTCTTTAATACCTGTACTGGACAAAATAGGATTATGGACATACCACAGAGTGAACTAACTTGCTTGGTGAGCTTCCCATAGCCGTGTGACTACTTGGTTTAAGAATTTAGTCTCAAGTATGCCAGATCTGCAGCCCTCTTCTGATGCATGGGCAGTGTTCTTAACGTGGTTACTTCACAGTTACTGCTTTCGAGGAAGCAGTCCCGCACAGGTTGGGTGTGGGCTGCGTTCCTTGTTCATACAGATGATAACTTTGTGTTTGGTTGTATTAAAATACATTTTTGGGACTAAAATACGTGAGATCAACTTGACAAATAATTGAATTATTCCATATGGATAATATAATTGGTTTCTCTATCCTTCTCAGTGCTATTCACAAATGTGATCAGCACCCATTTTATATGTATTTTTATAATATATGGAAGACGTCAAACATTGTGAGGCCTAGTACTGGTGTCAGTAAAGGCTCAGTGAAATATTCAGCCTGAAGACTTTTCACTTGAAAAAAAATGTACGTAAGAAATCTACTTTGGAATTTTTTTCTGCCCAAATTAATTCTACAGGATGTTTTGTCTTACATTTACTTTGCAGTACTACAGAGCTACTTTTTTGTTAATTTCAAATATTTGTGGTTTTCATCTGGGCAGTTTAAAGGAGCAGAACATATCATATTTTGTTCATTATCTGTATTAATCAAACTTTAGTTCTCAGCAGAAAATGAAGCTGGCTTTATTTGCCGAGTGCTTAATTTCCGTTAAGTTACTACTTTTCAGTAATGATTCTACTATCTTTTGATTTCTTCTGAAGTGACATGCAAGTCAGTATTTTGATTATTTTGTCCAGGCTAGGTGTCATACTAATTGACCCGCAAATATGTGTTAATGGTACATTTCCCTATAACAGTAATTAATGTAATAAATTAAGGGGTTTTTTAAATGTAAAATAACTGTATTTATGTGAAAACAATTAACCACACTAGTTGAATGAAAAAGTACACGTGTGATGAAAACTAGAACATGCTTACAGGCTTCGGGTCACAAAGTAAGCGGTAAAGGTGAGGTAGCATAACACCCATCTGTGGGCAAGGACATACATAAAATGAAAATCTGTGTTGAGATCATGCTGTGAGTGCTCTCTCTGATACCTTCTGCAGTGGCTCCGATAGACATCCCTCGGGGTCCCTAATTATAGCGTAGCTGGTTTGAAAGGATGTCCTTATAGTCACCTACATCGTGTTCCAGTAACTTTCCGTTGCAGTCACAGTGTAACTTTTAAGCAGAATTTTCCCCAGCACACAGTGGGTGTCTTACCATGCATATTAACTAGCAGGCAGATCTCATGTTAGTATGTTTGCATATTTATATTCTTGCTGTTGATATCATGGAGCCAGTCCTAGAATGGGCTGCTAATTGCTGTTGCCTCAGGAGTTGAATCCTTAAAATCGATTATCCGTCATGCTCTCATTTAATATGAATGCAGCATTACACTTGATTGTTCTAGTTCTTCCCAAAGAGAACAGAAATATTTTTCCTTTCACCATGTTTTTCCACTGATGGTAGTGGGCCAGCATCATTGCAAAGCTCCTTTTGTACTTAGGATACTTAAAAACATCCTTTTGCCCTTTGCCCTGCTAGTTCCAGATTTCTTTTTTTCTTTATATCTTTAACTTGCTTGTGCAGTGAATAACAAGAAACATGGATACACTGCACAATGGCAGTATGTGTTATTTGCCTTGCACTTCAAAACCCTGTGTTTTTTGTTTCTGGAATGCTGTTTAGCAGCACTTGGCTGATGGTGATAAGTTGTCTCGCATTCTCTTGCATTAACCGTGTAATAAATCCCAAATTGCTGCTCTGTCATCAGGTGTACCTCCATGAAATACTGTTAGATAACTTCAGATGTGTGTTTTTATCTTTGGTTGCTATGTCAGCAATGTCTGTCAGTGCATTTTGTGAATTTGGTGAGCCAGCAATCTGCAGATGACACTGCAGAAGTTCACAGACTAGCAGAACACAGCTTGGATTCCTTTCCAATACTTTGTCCTACTCGCCTCTCTTTGCACAGGAGCATGGTCTGCTGCAGCTTCAAGAAGGAGCATCGTCATACAGCTTTAGGTCGGTGCTGTGTACCATGCTGTTGCTTTGCTATCATACTTTCATGACCTTTGTGTTAGGTAAGATTGTTTATAATAACTCTTGGATTTGATTAGTTCTTGTGGGACGCAGAGGGGGAAAAGATGATTCCATCACCTGTTTGTTGGTGAATTGTTTGTTCATGACCAGATTAAAGATAACTCATTTGTGGGTGATTTTACAATACACATCATAACTGAAGAGAGCATCTTAATCTTCAGGATGGAGGTTTGTTTGACACATAAGAAGGGAGAAGATTGGGATAGCAAAGGAAGCTGTGAGAACTAAATCTGTCTTCAGTAGCCAGGTGCATTATTTGGGAGGTTAAAATAATGGCTGTAAGTGATGACTTCCTGAATATTTTGTTCGTGTTTATACGTCATCTCTGACTTTTTTGGGAGGTGATAGCTTCCTACTGAGATACACTTCCCTGTTATCTTTTGCTAAAGCATTCTACAAAAGATGTTGGGCTGTGCATAAGTGAGTTTTCAATTCAGTAAGCACAACGTTGGTCAGGTCTTCCTGCTGGCTGGCTTAGTGCAAGACCAGCCTGTACTACACCTTACTTATCAGGGAGAGGAACTTAAATATTGGCCAGATGAGGATGACTAATCAATACTTTGCATTTCCCTTTTTTTTTTTCTTTTTTCTTTTCTTACTATTTTTATCACTTGCATTTTTATGCGTTCTAGGGACAGGAAAAGGAAATGTTGAGGAGGCAGAAAGACTACTTAAGCCTTACTTGGCTCGCTATCCAAAGGTAAAATGAATCATAATTTAGTTTGGTATGGTCGTTTAATGTTTTCTTGCCAAATCTAGACTGTATGGTCAGCTTGAAAACTGTTATAGAATACTTGTATTTTTATTATTATTTATTACAGGGAGCCATATTCCTGTTTTTTGCAGGCAGGATAGAAACACTAAAGGGTAATATTGATGCGGTAAGTAATCCTTTTGCTCGTGGGAAAGTAAGTCTCAAAAGCTTTAGAAAAACTCCTCTAGGAACAATGTTTCCTTTTCGGCCAGTGCTTCCTGTGGCTTTGGCCTATATGTCACTTACAGTTTATGAATTACAAATAGGAATTTTGAACACTATTTTGACTAGCCTGTTTGACCCGCTTTTTTTGCTACCCTGCTCAATTTCTGGTGATAGTCTAGTCTGCCAGTATTAATGACACAGTTTTCTCATTGTCTTTCCTATCCTGAAGCGAGCTGTATCTTGAATAACATCCAGTGGTAATCCTTTGCCTTCAGTCTGAGTGGAGGGTCATACCAGACTTGAAAGACTTAGGGAGGTGAAGAATGCGTGTCCAGAATACTCTGAGAGAGAGCATCAGCTGGTGTGCAGTGCAGTACCTCCCTTGAAATCTTTGGAGCTGCAACAGTAAATGTCAGCTGAGCATCTGTCCTCTGACGTTAGCTTCCTAATTTCTCTAGACACAAACATTCATTTTGCCTATGCTTAGGGCTTAATAGAACTTCCAAGAATGGGGAGCTCTGTGGCAGGGGTAAACTTGCTAACACCAGGATGACTGTGGAGCCAAGGATCTCTTGTGTGAAGTCAACAGACGTGACTTTGGGGAATATTTGGCTGTTAATAATTTGGAAGTTGCAGGAGCCATGCTGGCAGATCATGGAGCCCCAGTGTCTGTTACAGCACTGGTGTATGTGCATTTACACATAATTAAGGCAGTGTTTGGAAATCTCTGTGTTCAGGCAGTTAATAGGTATGAAGAATGTTGCGAGGCTCAGCAGTACTGGAAGCAATTTCATCACATGTGTTACTGGGAGCTCATGTGGTGCTTCACCTACAAGCGCCAGTGGAAGATGGCTTTCTTCTATGCAGACCTGCTAAGCAAAGAAAACACTTGGTCAAAGGTAAGTCAAGTGGAACAGGAGTGTCTGTTAACTTTCAGTCAGACTGGGTTGAGTTTTTGTAGCTTTGAAGCTTTTGTGGCTTTGAAGATGAAGATGGTAAAACGAAACCTAGTCTGCTGTGGCTGTTACGGAACAATGTGAATTGCAAACATTCAAATCTGAACAGATTGTGGGCAGACAGAAATCTTTTGGGCCTGACTTGTAGGTGAAGAACAGCTTGTTAAAGATGTTCTGCTGTGTATTGACTGGTTGTGTCATCAACACATTGCAATTAATGGCGTCAGTTGCCATTATGGATATAAGCTCTTTTGGTGATGAGTGAGGCTAGCCGTGATGGTGCCTCCAGGATAATAAATATAATTAGAAGAGGCGCCTTGCCCTGTGTGTCTGAAAGGGAGGAGCTCTTCCATCCAGAACCCTGGTAGCTGTCTTCCCTCTGTCTTCCCCCGAGCCCCAGGGAAATCTGTCAGAAGGGATTAAGTCTCACTGGGGAGGGGTGTGGTTGATTGGAGCTTGATTGGCTTGTTTCTTCTTAATGTGATCAGACTATGAGGGTGGGGGGGTATCTGTTTTCTCTACTACACCTTGTATGTACTGGCCAAATGGAAATAAAACCAACGTAAGGTCCAAGCAGCCAAGGGAGAGCAACTCTCTCGGTGCTCGCACTCGGGTGAAAGCTGCAGGACGGACCCCCTGTACCCCTGGGATCCCAGCAACACGTTCAGCCAGGCGCATTCGTCTGAGGAGCTCCCAAGGGACTCCCGCAGCCAGGGGCTGCCTGGCTAAAAACTTTAATATCCTGAAATGCTGTAGGATTAATATTAACATGCATCTTTTTAAACTGTGTGTACAGTTTTATACTATGTTGCAGGGGCCTAAGAGAAACAGAGAAGATGCTTCCTATTAATATGTACTCTACAGTGCAACGTGATAGCAGCAAACTAGTAACTGCATGAGCTAAGTGAAAGATGGTCACGTATATGCACTGTTAGATTCCTGTGTAAATAAATAAGCACAGCTTAAAATATTCCAGGAAACTGCTGAAACTTATGGTTACTGTAGAGTTCTTAAAGCAGTGCTCAAGAACTCACCAATTGTTATTCTCTCCTGTTGCGAGAGTTGTAATGTCGTCTGCTGCTTTCCTTTCCTTGGTTGCTGAATGTATGATTGCTCAGGAATCCCTATGAAATCAGTACTTTTCGTAATCTGAAATCATGAAACCCTTCAAAAACTGTTTCATGTTCTCTAGAACCTAATATTTGGGATATGCTACCAAGTTGCGATTGGACACAGGCTGTATAGTAGTATTTTTTTTCTCTGAGCGTGACCTTTTCACAAGTTTCATAGCGTGTATTCCTGAGAGTAATAAAAATTCACTTTACGCAAACATGACATTTGTTCTTGGAATGTGGGCATAAACTATAAGCTGATACAAAGTAAACAAAGACATAAGTGTTAAAAACAATTTCTGTATTCCACTTTCTAAAATACTTCTCTCCTGCTTAAAATTTCATAAGCTAATGTCTGTCTGTGAGCAAAAGCAGCACCTTCTTCCTCTGTTGCTGTTTTGTGCTTTATATCAATAATGGTGATGCTATAAATTCATTTTTCTGTACAGATATTCTTGATTGCATTTGCAGGCTACTTATATTTACATGAAAGCTGCTTATCTCAGTATGTTTGGACCAGATGACTGCAGTCCTTTTGGAGACAGCGAAGTTGAATTATTTAGGTAAAACTTGCTAGCTCTCAGTCACAACAGTTTCCTGTCTTTTCATATCACAGTATTGGGGGAAGAGAGGAAAAATTATTCATTGTGCAGTTGGGAAGATCTGTGCAAATAGCATTGGATTGGTAAGAAATAGCAGAATGAAACATACTCTTAGACTAAAGTGGACCCTGAGTTCAGCCAGCAGATTTCTACTGGCCTGGAAATACTTCAGAGACAAGATATTAGGTCTGTCAGCCATACAGTGGCTGCTGTGGTTGCATGTAATATTCACATTCTTTTTCAGTTGTTTCCTTTAATCAAAATGGCATGTAAGATAGGAAAGCCTTTAATGGATTATGCTACAGGATGTGTGCCTCCGTAGTGGAGACATCAGTACAACTTGATTCTTGGGTTTTGAGTCTAAAAGGAATAAGAAATAGTTAAATGTGCAAGTGAATATATGCATTATTAATACAGTGAATTAGCCTGATTGTAATGTTTAAGCTCAAAAATGCTTAAACCTTACTGGGCCAAAGAAAATTAATTACTTTGATTTTTACAAATTTTCTATAAAATCTAAATACCACTTTTTTATGTGCTTACAGTATACTGATACTTTTCAGGTTTTCCATATGTTATATAATCATTACAAGTAGATTTCACTGGATTTGGGATCCATTACGAAGTGAATCAGTTTGGTCTCTGGGAGAATGGGAGGAACACTGACAAAAGATAGCTTGCCTCTTCCTTAGTCTGTGAAGAGATGGGCCTTTTAAAAGTTAGGTGCATCATCTAATTTATTGTTTGGGTGGGGAAGAGTCCCTCTTCCTCCTGCTTGATTAAAGAGGAAGCCTAGAGATATACGTGCCCTGCATAAAGACAGCTTTTATGAATATGTATTGCTCAGCTTCCTCAGAGGTAGCAGTAGTCCGTGTGTGACAGCTTTTTTAAGCTCTCTTTGATTTGGTGGGGTTTTTTGTTTGGTTGGGTTTTTTTTAAGTTTGACTGTTTTTCTCCCAAAGGTTCACAGAGGAAAAATTCCTTACATTTTCCTTTAAACTTTCAGGATTGTTCCCAGTTTGAAACTGAAAATTGCAGGGAAATCACTGCCTACAGAAAAGTTTGCAATTCGGAAAGCTCGACGTTATCTTTCTTCAAACCCCATTCCTTTGCCTGTTCCGCCTTTGGTGAGTTAGAAGTACCCCTCCCCCTGCTTTTTACCATTTTTTTTAATTTATGGAAATAAACCTGAGATAATTAGAATAGTATCTTTCCATGTTTCTAAGGTAAAACCTCTGCAGGAGACTGGAATGTTCCCAAAGCAAAGCCAAATGAATGCGAGGAATGCTGTAAAACTGGGGCATGCACCAGCCACAGGGAACTAAGCCAGCTGTTTGTGACACGTAAACGTGTTGCATGTGTAACTCATTATTCCAGCTACAGACTACCATGCCCCTAACAGCTTTCTTTTGATTCCCTTTTGAGGAACTTTGCCCTAGGTCTCTGCTGTCATGTGTCATTTACTGAGACTACTAAAAGAGGACTTTAAGGTACAAGTTAAGGAGAGGAAAAAAAAAATCAAGGAAACAATGCAAGAACTGGGGACTGTATGTAAGCATCTATTTGATGTGCCCCTGAATGTTTGCAATTTGGTGTTCTGAAGAGCAACTCACGGGTGCTGGAATGAAACAGCCAAATCCTTTAGCCACTCCACAAAACCACTGAATGCTGTTGATTTTTTAAATTATTATTAATTTTTAATTTTTCTGCCTAACGTGCTGGCCAGTTCCCCATGGCCAGATGAGAACAGCTGCATAGGGCACCCACTGCTGCACTCATGGTGCACTCATCAAAATCTGTCTGCAAAGGAAGCGTGAAGGAACATAAAAGTATTTTGACTCCGCAGCTTTGTCAAGTGCAGTGGTGTTAACATGTGCGGTGCTTTGGGCTGTTGTGTGTGAGAAACAGATGGCTAGTTACTAAATATTCCGTAAGAAAATGCCTGAACAAGGAGAGCCTCTTGGAGACACCAGTGGGTAGTCGTTTCTCAGCCCACCAGCTGGGTGTGTGACACGGTGCTCCTTGAAGTGATGTAGTTGTTACAGCACGGCGTGAGTATTCACGAGCAGCCACTTCCCGCCGAGTCATACGGCTGAAACGAGAGAAATAACTAGATTACATTGATTTGCATTTCAGGTTGCAGAGACTGGAGAGAGTAAGAAACATACGCACCTGGGGTTTGGCCGGGCTGTTCTGCTGGGATTTTGGCAGAGCAGGTTTCTGTGGGAAGGGCTCTCCTTGGGGCCAGGCACTGCGCCCTGTGGTTCTGCTGCACTTGCAATTCCGAGGCAGCAGATGCCGCAGCCGAACAGGGAAAAGCACTCAGAGGGGGTGGAATTGGTCTCCAGGATTTTTCTTTTCACTGTGAAGAGACTTGTTGGGAGGAGCAAGTCCTCAAGCAAGCCTTAGCTCAGAGGTTTAGCCTAGAATAAATGTAGTTTCAGTACTTCTGTGTGAAAACCATGTTAACAAATCTGCGCTAGATACAGTCGGTTCAGCACGGGTTTTCCAGCCAATAGAGACCAGATGGTGAAAGCAACAGTGACTGAGGTTAACATACTGGCGTCTCATCTATTCTAGCCTGACAGCTTTTTGTACTATGGTTCCAGAACTCAGTTATTCTATACAGAAATTTTACCAAAAAGCTTTAAATTATCAAATACAGACTAAGTTGTATAAATAAATAGAATAAATAATTTGTCATGAGGACTGGTCATAACTCTATATAGTGTTTCTGTCTTTAACTCGTGATTGCTGGTGGCAATGGGCACATTCGGTCTGGTGATATACTCTAAGAGAGAACCCCAATAGCAAATAGGAATTAAACCAATAGCTTTTAATAAAATTTATTCTAAGAACAGTTGAATAAGAAAGAAGTTACTTTCTGTGGGAACATCAAACAAACCTGAGGAACTTAAGGGGTTTACAGTTCGGCTCTAAAATTTTGTTGGTCTGTTTGAAGGTTGGCTTAAAGGTTAGGGGTTTTGGTTCTTTTTTGTTTTGCTGTCCTGAGATTTCGTATTTTTGTATGGAAGCAATAAAATTGTAGTTATTTATAGTTATTACTGCCCTGGCTAGGATAGAACTGAAAAACAAGAGGAGACCTTAGTCAAGGGACAGTTAGCCATGTGCCATGAATGTTTTAGGTCTGTTTTGTTGGTGCTTGCCTGCACCTCTAAGTGAGATTGTGTTTGCATTCCGTTCAAGCAAGCCTCCTCGCGTTGTGTGTAGTAAATGGCTCTTTAGTTGTCTTCCAGGGCTAATTTGTACTGAAAACCAATGTAACAAGTTTTCAGTTGCAATTAAAATATGTTTTGACAAACTGACTGTTTATTTAAGGAATCAGTAACTTTTTCATCATACAGAAATAAACAAAAGTATTTGATAACTGCATTTATCCTGTACTGTAATTAACGATGCTGTCATTTCTCCCTGACCTAGGAAATGATGTATATCTGGAATGGCTATGCTGTGATTGGAAAATGTCCCAACTTAACAGAAGGCATGTTAGAGACTTTAATTGAAGCAGAAGAAGCATTGGCAAGAAGTTCAGGTAATCAGTGATATCATTTAAGCAGGTATTTTACAGTGCAATAGCTAAAGATATCATCTGTGAATAAAGAGACACCCATTAGTAAAGTTAATCTGATCATAGGAGGAACATAGATAATGAAATCATAAACTGTTCATGCAGACAGGAATGATTTTCCTTTTTAATATAGCAATAACTTACAATAGTAGCAAGTGATTTTCTATCCACAGATGTGTATTAGGAATAGTTTATGACATGTATTACACAACTGTTTATTTTGCTAGATCAAAATCAGCATATGCGTTGACTTGATTACTTCAATCGTGACGCTTTGTTATCCTCAGCTACTGGATTTCAGTTTGAAGGATAAATAGAAGGAGACAGGTCCATCTTCTGTTTTAAAAGTGCTGTCAGCTTATGATGTGACCTTGGGCTGAATGGTATTTGTGTGTCAACAGTATGCTGTAGAAAGCTGGGACATCAGGAATGGGCTTCCTTTGCACTATGAATGAGCATAAGACAGGGGATAGTACCGAACAGGAACAGGCTCTGCTACCACATCATCTGTCGGTTAATTAGCCATCCGTGAGAAAACTGAATTGATGTTTATTTCTTGCCAGTCTTTCCCAACTCCTATGGGGGTGCAACCAGTCTGCACAGCTTTTCTTGCAAAGTTTTCCCATACTAAATATTTGATCTCATTGTCATATGCTGCCTTCCTGCAAAAGGATCAAGCCCCTGTGGACAAAGGAATATGGGCTAAATCACTGCATTGCAGTCTTTTTTAGGACCTTGGTCTTCCTGTGCACATTGTGTTACACAGGAGTTGTAAGAATTGCTTGAAAGACTAGCTAAAGCTCTCTGCTTTTTCATTAATTGAAAAGCAGAACGGAAGAATATTTTCAGTGAAGGTGACATCTTAGAAGCAGGCTTTTGACCCTTTCACCTTCTCTGTCACCCATTTTGTTACGTTATTTTGCATAAGTGAATTATTTCTCTGTTCCCTTTTTTTCTTAGTTGATAAATAGTGGATAAGGCTGGCTTGTTGCAGGGATTTCTAAAAGCTGATTCATGTTTATAGAACACTATGAGGACATGTAATCAAAAAGTGGGATATATTTTAAACACACCAACAATTTAAAGTATCACCTGCTCCAAACAGTGAGTTGCTGTTTCCAGGCATCATGTTTTCCTTGAGCTTTCCTGACAGTGTTTCATATAATCACAGAATGGTTTGGGTTGGAAGGGACCTTATAGATCATCTAGTTCCACCCCCCTGCCATGGGCAGGGACCCCTTCCACCAGACCAGGGTGCTCAAAGCTCCATCCATCCTGGCCTTGCACACTGCCAGGGAGGGGGCACCCACAGCGTCTCTGGGCAACCTGTGCCAGGGCCTCACCATCCTCACAGTGAAGAATTTTTTTCTTGTATCTAATCTAAATCTCCCCTCTTTCAGTTTAAAGCCATTACCCCTTGTCCTATCACTCCATGCCCTTGTACAAAGTCCTCTGTAGCTCTCTTGCAGGCCCCTTCAGGTACTGGCAGGCTGCTCTAAAGGTCTCCCCAGAGCCTTCTCTTCTCCAGGCTGAACAGCCCCAGTTGTCCCAGCCTTTCCTCCCAGCAGAGGGGTTCCAGCCCTTGGATCATTGCTGTGGCCTCCTCTGGCCCTGCTCCAACAGCTCCAGTTCTGTCGTGTGCTGAGGGCTCCAGAGCTGGATGCAGGACTCCCGGGGGGTCTCACCAGAGTGGAACAGAGGGGAAGAATCACCTGTTTGGGGCTAAACAATTGTATTTTCAAGTATTTTCTCTATATTACTCTTAGATTCATAGTGCGAGACTCTAACACTATAAAATTATGAATCTGGGGATGTGCTCCTAGCAGTGTTATACCATATGAGATGTGAAAGGAAAACTGCTAGTAGAAGTAATGTCTAGAAATGCAAATCTGATATGCATAATTATGCCTAGGATAGGTACCTAAATGTTTGCTTATACAGTCCAAGGCAGTTTGTAGGAGATGTTATAAGTAGAGGAAGTACACCCATGTGAACTTTTTTTATTATTCTTGTGAAATACCTCTTCTGTGACCCTGAGTCATCTCATTGTGTACATACTTAGCGTGTCTGCCTTTGCCCTCTTCCCTGTTCCTTCGAAGTTAGTTTGCTGCATAGTCTTTGGGCATCTTCCCTGGGATTTGCTTTGGTGACATATATATGTAGGGGCCTCTGTGGGACTTAGCAATAGAAGTGACTCCAGTTGTGGGATCAAGGCCTCCAACTGCGTAGTCCAAAGGGAGGCAGCTGTTTCATGCAGTATGTGTCAGCATTTCATCAGCTGGAGTGAGAGAGGAAGAGCCAGGTAAGCTTTGGAGTAGTGAAAACACTACTTTCTGCATTCAACAGCACAAGATGCAGTATCGCACATTTTGCAGAAATTCTTTTGAGTTATTATTTTGTGAATTGGAAATGAGCAAGCAAACTGAAGATTTTGCTTCTAAACNTTANCTGNCTGNNTGCTGCCTGTGTGGAACGGCTATGAAAAAGCCAGATGTTTTCTTTGAAATGTATCATGAAAAAATTTTTTGATGGAGAAAGGGTGTTGTTAGTAATGACTTTGAACTGGGCACTGGTAAGGCTGATAAGACTCTGGGCACTCAGAAGTATAAACTCAAAAGAGGTGAACAGAAGATATGGTAAGAAGACGAGGGGATGCGAGGTGTAGATAGCAAAGTTCGGCACATTTTTGTTTAGCCAAACAAAGATGGAGAATTGATAGAACACTTGCCTACACATAGATGATGTGACTAGAAGTCAAGGAAGGAGAAGAGCTTTACATGCTAAAGAGTAATGAACACATAAGGTTAAGAGATTATAAACTGGACCTCAGTATTTCCAAAGTGGACACTTTAAATTAGGTTTTAGGTGTCAGAACAAGAAGAATGTGGAATAGCCTTTCAGTGAGAGTAGGGAGGGAAAGAACAGCCCAATAATTTTTAGACAAAGTTTGATTAATTTATTAGAAGCTTGATGCGTGTTTGTCTCTGCATTAAATGAACTAAATTGACCAGTTAGTTCTTCTGTCCTGTGTTCCAGTAAACGGATTGTGCTCACACCTACCTATGTAGAAGGTTCTGCTGCTCTAGCGTTTTCTAAAATGTGCTGTTTTCTTCATCTTTCAGCTACAGAATTACTAGCAGATGACCAGTGCGTGATAAAACTGTTAAAGGGTTTATGCCTCAAGCATTTGGGCAAGATCTCAGAAGCAGAAGACCATTTTAATTACATCTGTGTAAAGTAAGTTTTCGTACCTGGCAGGTAGGAGAGCTCTTGAATTTCTCAGTAACTATTCATTTCCAGTAAGAGGAGATGCAACTGTGATATGAATAGAAGGGAGAGGACTGCGGTATCTTTAGTATTTATTTCAGTTGCTTTGATATCAAGAAATTGCAATTTTAATTACCAGTATTGTTAGCCATGTATGGAAGAAGAATTGCAAATCTGCACATTTTACTGAGATATTTTCTCCTTTCTTGGGGATTATACGTGCATAAAATTTTTGAGATATCACCTCCCTTTCCCCTCCCCTTCCTTTTAGCAGTCGTGAAGAAGCTGTACCCAAAAAGCCAAATGCAGTCTGCAGGGACAGATGGCAGCACGATTACACTTGGAACTTCTGTACATCATGCAGTGAATGGCATCGCTTTTTGTCAGTTCACATGGATAGAGCTCATAATATTACCATCTTTTCTGATACTTTCCTGATAATAAAGGCAATATACTGAGAAATAACATACTGTGCAGGGTGGTTATGCAGAATACACATTTAATAACCTGATAGGTAGCTTTGGATAGTAAATATGACAAGTGTTGTAATACAGATTGATTGCTCCTTCTGATCTTAGCTAATCTCCTATTTATTTGTGTTTGGAACTGTTAAATGAAGGAAACAATGTATGATTTCAAGATCTTGAGACTATTTCTTTTCCAATGCAGTGAGAAGAAGATAAAATATGACCATTATCTAATTCCAAATGCCTTGCTGGAGCTGGCAATACTGTATCTAGACCAGGATAGAAGAGAAGAAGCAATAAAACTACTGGAAAGAGCAAAGTAAGCAAGGGAAAAACCTGTGCTGATGTCTGATGATGGGTCAGTATGGTATTTTACTGGTTAGCAGGAAGCAGAAACATTTCATTGATATAATGGGAACTCATTGTTTCATTTTTCCAATGGAAGCACGCATGGACTAGTTTTGGTTTGGACCTTTCTAATGGTAGACACTATCTGATCGTTCATTCAGTCTATGACTTACCCATCCATTCTGGTAAGAGCAAAAGAAAAATTTAAACATGTTATATGAACATCAAAGGCTTCCATAAGAAATAATATATGTGTAATAAAATATAATAATCTTTGTAGTCTATTTATTCATAAAAGGTGTATTAAATTAAATCAAAGCTCTGTGTTATGGCTAAAATAGTATTACTCAAATTGATGGCTAGCAGTGCTTTTTTCCTTCCTTGGTGAAATACATTTAAGGTAATGCTTCAGGTTGCATTTAGTATCTTTGTATTGTTTCATCTGCATCTGAAAGGCAACTGAAACACCTACTTTTCTATTTTGTGTGACTGATTTTTCTAGCAAAGTAGGTTTATCAGGAATAAGGGCTACGAGGATGGTGAGGGGACTGGAGCATCTCTCCTACGAGGAGAGGCTGAGCTTGTTCAGCCTGAAGAAGAGAAGGCTGAGAGGGGACCTTATAAATGCTTACAAATATCTGAAGGGTGGGTGTCAGGAGGATGGGGCCAGACTCTTTTCAGTGGTGCCCAGTGACAGGACAAGGGGCAA
>Ga0065711_1042991_pt1 | contig 15014 bp, 17 predicted proteins | sample Hoacrofraction12_FD_59098 | JGI IMG/M metagenome (GOLD analysis project Ga0065711, IMG submission 59098) | Hoatzin crop microbial communities from Cojedes, Venezuela - Epithelial fraction 12 v2 (version 2) | ecosystem: Host-associated > Birds > Digestive system > Esophagus > Crop | place... | reverse complement strand
ATAAAAATTGGCACTTGAAAACTCTCTTTGGGAGGAGGAGCCAAGCGAGAACTTCACCTGACGGACGGGTCGACGGGCCTGAACCTCTCTTCCCCCCCCAAGAAGGGACGCCTTTTTGGTAAGAGTCGCGTCTCTGACTTTGTCAGACGTATCCCCAGGAACACATTGTTAACTAAAGCGCTAAACTATTACTTTGAGCTCAACTTTTGTAGACAGTGAATTTATCAACGGCAATTCCGAATCTGTGATAACTGCCGCTTGAATAAATTACCCATTGCTTCATCTTTGCGAAACTGTTTCAGTGAAAGTCCTTGGGAGGGCTCTGGCAGGCAAGTTGAATCTAAGAAGTGGCTACACACTTAACCCTTTAGACATAAACCGTTGACCAAGTCTGGGACTAGGAGTTCATCCAGCCGCACTCAGACTCTCCTCTGACAGTGAGTTTAGAAAGCAAGGGGGTCTTCTCCAAACCTCGTGACTCAATGGGAGGGCTCTCCTTTTGCCACCTCTCAGACTCCCCTTACCCTTCTTTAACGCGACAGAAGGGCAGCTGAGGAAATGGCTGCACTGCAGTGGCAGCACCATCCTCACTTGTGTGCCCTCCAGGTGCCAAAGATCTTCAGCTGTATCCATGAAAACCTGCAAAGCATCATCATGGCACCAGCCCACACAGCCTCGAATCTCTCATTCTTCTGATGGCTGACAAGACCCCTGAGGAGGTAGTCAGGATGCTGTTGAAAATCGCTCCACGAGAAGACAGGTACTGGTCCTGACAGCCTTGAGGCCTTGCTCCTGCAAATACCGCAGGACCCCCCCGAGGAGTAGGGCACTCCATCTCACTATACTTCCCAGCCCGGGTGGGTCGGCCAGGCCCACAGCAGCCAGAGCTGGCCAAGCCACCCAGAGCCTCGTTACCACGGTCCTCCAGCCCCACGAGGACACCACCTCAGCCCTCTCCTGCTGCCCAGGGCATCCCACCCGAGGGACCAGGTCTGTGTCCTGTGGGGCTGACCCAAGCTGTGCTGCTGTGGCCCAGGCAGCCCTGCTGACAGAGTGCTCTGGCTTGCAGTACTGCCCTGGCCACATGGGAGGTGATGTTCTCTGCACCCCAGACTTTGGAGAATGTCTTGAAGGAGCTGTTCATCCAACTCCAGGACCGGGAGAACAGGCTCTTTCACACATACACGGAGGACACCTGCATCCGTCGCCTGGTTGTGAGTTACCAGAAAAAGCCGCGGTGCCCTTGTACTGCACTGCCCGTGGGAACCATGTTTTTGTGCACTGTGGGGAGCCCCGCCAGCTCTGCCGGTTGCACACTGCTGGGTTTCTTTCAGCTGCTGGCCTCCAGTGATTTGGAAGATGAGAAGTTTGCTCCCATGTACCAAGTCTGGAGGTTTCTGAGGATTCCAAGCGTGGCGATGCTCTCACTGGTGCTCACAGGCCTGATCATGCTGTCGCAGAGAGGCGAGATGGTGAGCAGGGTGCAGTCAAGGGGAGCCATGTTAGCAGCCACAGGCTGGGGCAGTGGGTAAGGTGGCGGCTTGGCCTTGGCTGGAAGTCGGGAGATGGGGTGACTGCTCCAAATGCCCTCCCTGCCATGGTGGGGCCCAGTGGCTGCCTGGGGAGCTTTCCAGGCACGGACCTTTTCATAAAAACGAAGTTCTCTTTTGCATACAGGCAAGAAAAAAGTAAGTCTTCCTGCCAGACCTGATGGAGCTCCTTTCAGAATGACGATGAAGACATCAAGACAAAGGCCCTGACAGTCATCCTTAAACTAATGGGTCACTTGGAGAAGATGGAGGCCAGCCCCATCGCTGTGCAGCTGGCAGAGAAGCTCCTGCCCCTCTTTGACTAGGTGAGGCTGATGGGGGAGCCCGAGCCCTGCAGATGGGCACTGGGCAACGACAGCTTCCCTTCAGCCCAGCCCTGCAAGCAGTGCTTGGAACATGGTCTTCTCCTCTCCTTTCTGCCCCAGGCTCCTGTGGGATGGCTTCCGGGTTCTGCAGCCCAGCCCAGCTTCTCCCTGGCAGCTGCTCCCAGAGCCCTGAGGGCTGCCCAGCAGCACTGCAGGGCAGGAGCAGATGTTCTCCCCAGACCCCGGGGCCAGGGGCTGAGGCTGAGCCAGTGGGACAGGGCCCAGAGGCGTTGCCAAGGAGCAGCCCCCAGTCTGCTCCTCAGCCCACCCATAGGGAGCCCTTCCTCAGCATGGCTGGTGCCGCTGGTGGGGAGTGCTGGGTGGCTGGGAGAGCACTTGGAGGCATGGGCACTGCCTGGAGGAGATCTCTGGAGTGGTCTTTCACAAGCCTGGGGCCATTCAGCCATGGCTGCAGATCTGGCCCACAGCTCCCGTGTGCAGAACCCAACCCTTGAGTATCTGCCCTCCCATCATCCATGCTAATGCTTCTGCTCACTGTGGGAAGAGAGCTGCCATTGCTCAGGTCCTGTTGTGCTTCTCCCTACCAGCAACTCAGCTAGCTGAGACAGGTCTCCATCAGCCTCTTCAGAGACCTGGTGAACACTGTGGTGGGGAACAGCAAGAGGCAGATGAAGAAGAACGTGCAAATGGGCCTGCTCCCGCTGCTCTTTCATATGAGTGACCAAACACAGATCATGGCCAAGGTACAGCTGTCAAAGCTAAGCAGTGGTGCAGGGAAGAGAGCCCCAGATGTGTGGGCCAGGGCACATCCCAGTTGCCTAAGGGTGGGATCACCCCAGGAACAAAGCCAATACGAGGGGGACGCCAAGTCTCCTTCCCCAGGCCATGGTGCCATGTCCCAGCTTCTCCTGTTCTGCAGACCTCTGGGGAAGCCCTCCTGGCTGTGGCAGAGCTCCTCAGGTGGAAACAGTGCAGACATCTGGTGTGGACCCAGCAAACATGGAGGATTGGCAAGTGTTTGGTGAGGACAACCCCCAAGGCCCGGGCCCAGACTGGGTGAGGGCTGTCCCCCGGATCTCAGCAATGGGGGGTGCTGGAGGAGGGCCTGCTCTGGCTGGGGAGGCTCTGCAATGTGCCCATACCCTTGTGCTCTCTGCAGCTGACGCAGGACAGGAGTAGGACTGAAGAACACTTGGATCAGAGCCTGCCGTACCTGCAGGATGTTCAGCCCAGCTTGCAAGACGCGGCCATCAGGTTCATCAGTGAGCCACAGCCCCCGGTCCCTCTTTTGGCAGCCTGGCCCCAGGGCACTGTTCTTCCCAGGGGTCACCCTGCTGGGGGGGGGAGGGTGTGCAGCCAAGCGGGCAGGGCTGGGGGCCGTGCTGCTGGGAGCGTGCTGGGGAGTGCAGGCTCTGACGAGAGCTTTGTGCCCAGGGCTTGCCGTGCGGCACCTGAGGGACCAACATGAGGAGAACTTGTGTGAAGTCTGCGATGGTGAGTAGGGGCAGCACTGGTGGAACTGAGAACAGACTGGGGACGGGTGCTGCCATGCCTTGCCCTGCTCCAGGGAAATGTTTCGGGGACAGCGGAACATCTCTGGGGTGTTTGGAGCAGCAGCTTCCAGCTGATCCTGTGTCCCACCTGCTGCTCCTGGCCAGGGAAAGGGAAGGGTGGGCCTGGTGGTCTCTGCAGACAGTGGGCTTTCATCTCATCTCTTTCCTTCTGTCACAGCCTTCAAGCATTTGGAGAAAGACACCGACCCCTCAGTCCGTTGCCTCCCCTCTCAGTCCATCCACATCCTGCGATCTGCAAGGGAGCAGCCAACATGGCAATGGACCCTGCGAGTGCTGTGCTGCTGGCCCTGCAAAGCCAGGCAGAGGCGAGGCTCTCCTGGGAGAAAAGACAGATCCATGAGCCCTGTCTCCTGGCGTCCTTCACATGGGGAGCACCCTGAGTGTGCTGAGCAGACAAGGCTGCTCCTGGCCTCTCCCACTGCCTGCAGGACATCTCAACCCTCAGCACACCCTGGCCGTCATCTTGTTTGACAAGTTTACCCCTCGGCTAGGCTTTTCCCCAAAAGCAGCTGCGCTTGTTTTCCCCCGGGGAAGTCTCTTCTTTAGCGGGCCAGGCGGCAGAGGGGAAATGGCAGCCCCTGGAGGAAGCAGGGTTGCCCGGAGAGCATCTCGATGCCATCCCTTCCCAGCAGCCCACGGCAGCACAGTACACACTGACCCCGGGTGTCCTTGCAGCAAAGCCCCACCTGACCTGCTAGACAACAAAAACCTGGAGGGGAGGAGGAGAAGAGAAGCTTTAGGCAGCCTGCTCCCTCCTCAGACATCCCCGGGCACAGAAAGGCACCCGCACCCTGCCAAGCTGGTGAGTCTTCACTCGTGCTGCGGTGCAGAGGTGGCCACCTCCTGCGTGCTCTGGGCTGGCACAGCCTTGCCCTGAGCCAGGGGAAGTTTCCCTGTCCCTCAGTCCAGAGTCCTGACCTGGAAAGCCTCATTTTCAGGGCTGAAATCCTCATTTTTGGGGTCCAAACCTGTATTTTATGACCCACAGCCTTGTATTTCCCTGTCCCATCCTGTGGAATTATTAGTAAAATTACGGTTTTACATCTGAAAATTAATGTTTATATGAAAAATGTAGCAATGTTCACCCATTGAGGAAAAGCATAAAATCAAAAGGAGCTCTGAGGATGGGACACAGCTGCAGCAGGCATGCGAGGAATACACTAACACAGCAACTCCCTGCAACATACCATAGAGGATGGAGCAGAGTGGAGACTCTGTGGCCCTGCTCCGTGATGATAAAGCGGGAAGAGATGGTCCTCTAGAACTGATAAGCAGCTCATCTCGCCCCCTGAGCCAACAGGTTTTCAAAACCTTGCCAAAGTGCTATCCTCTCGTGAACTTTGCTCGTTTTAATATCATTTTAATACCAAAACACACCTCCATCCCAAAGGCTACTGGCCTCCAAGGTGCGACCACCCCTCTTCAAGTCTGCGCTCTCGATTTTTCGTAAACTAGACCTTTAAACGTGAAGATAGAGAATTTTACACCAATCATGATAAAAGGTATGTATGACTACAGTCACTCAAACTCCACCTTAAATGCCGAAAGGATATAAAAATAGCCAGGGAAAGAGGGGATTTTTGGAGAAGAAGATAACACCGTGGACTTTCGGAGGAGAAGAAGATAACACCATGAGCAAGTCAAGGGAAACTCCACCTCAGACTGCCTCCGACAACCGGGACTGGCCAATGGGCTGAGCCTTGCTTCTCCCCGCCTTGGGACGCCTGGGGTGACACTTAAACTAAGCGCTTTTCTCGAGAATCTTAAAAATCTCTCTAGAGAGTTACTCCCTAATGTTTATAGCCAGGCTGTATTATTTATAACTTTTTCACGTGTTTTATATTTGCACGTGCTTTCTTGCAGACAGTCGCTATCACCGGCAATTCAAAAAAACCCATATGCCTGTTGCACAAATAAAACTGCACTGTTTAAGTAGCCAGTTGTCACAGTTTCTCACTGAACACGACCAAATGTGGCCATGCTAGTTCACAAGCGCAACTGGACTGAAGGTGCAGACTGCTATTAGTGTATCCAGAATCGTGGCAGTTTAATATACGTATTAAACGCGACTGGACTGGTAGTGGCAAATTGGATATTACCCAGAATTTAAACCTAGCTGCACTTAGCCTCTCACTCCGGTGAGGAGAGTTAGAATGCAAGGAGGTTTATTTTCTGCCAAATTAATGCGACACTCTTCACCTGTCCCTGCTACTCTGCAGGAAGACGTGGCTTTGCCTGTTCCCCCTTTTATCCCGCTAAGGTAAATCAGCACTTTTGTTTCCTCTCAATTTAGACCAGGCTGCGGCCGAAATTCGGTACTTCTGCTTCCATTTATGCGGTGGTTTAAAGCCAAAATCTGTCCTTTTTTTCTTTTTACTCTAAAACCGCAAAGTAATCATGAGGTAACAATTATATTCTAGAGTTCTCCTGTGAAAAGGATGAAGCCTATCCATCGAGGTACTGAGGTGTCTGTATTTTAATTTGCTGTATGGGACTAGTTTTCAAGTATAGTTTATCAAGCATCATGCTCTTTCCTTGACCCTACTCTTCCTGATTCTATTTAGGCCCATGTTTGGTGAGATACCACCTACATTCAAATCTGTTTTACTTGATGGAAGTGGAAAGTGCACAGCCCCCTCACATGATTAAACGTGTGGACATTAAGAATTATGGGCACTCAGGGAGTGATCCTGCTTACATTGAATCTAACAGAGGATGCAAACTGGCTAAAGGAAGCAGAACTGGACTGTAACGTACAACAACTGCTGTTGTCTTGCAGTGAAAGAAATCACACTGTTAATGGAAAATTTCACTTCAGGTTGGGCTTATGCCAAGTACATAATGTCCACCGCATTTGCAGTGGAACAACAATAATCTCATCTGAAAATTAGGAAATATATAATAATGAAGTACCTTTCCCATTGGAATACTTCGATGCAGTTGGTTCTTTTTCCCGAGGTAGTGCCTCGCATCTTTTCTCTTCAACGAGTGTGTTCCTCTGTGCCACAGAACAGTCACCTCCTGTAGAAAAGGAGTCTCACAAAATTATCTGCACTCAAGAGCACCCTGAGAAATGGGAGCAATGCAAAGAATCTGCTCTTTTTCTAATTATGTTACCTTTATTACTGAAATGACTTAAAAAAGGATACAACAGAACCAAGCAGATGATTCGTGGAAGCCCACAAAGGATTAGAGAAACTGTCCATTTCAAAAGCTATAAATTCATATAGGTATGAGCAGAGACTTATTACAGACTTTTTTCTCAGCCATAACTGTTTATTACTGAGGGTAAAGAACATCTAACAGAAGATACATTTTGTACATAAAGGTCATAGGAAAAGAAGTAGCATGAGATCCATTTGTACTGTGCGACCCAGTTCTGGAGCTACAAGATGTGCACCGCTTTGCTCAAAGCTAGAGCAAGCATCCCTAGCGTGGCACTGCATTATTTCTTGTTGACACACTAAGGGCAAAGAGCAACACAAGAGCTACAGCAATTATTATTCATATTTTTACCACTGATAAATATTGATGAAGAAAAAGGAGGAAATACCACCAAGTAGTAAGTAAAATCATGGAGAACAGGGAATTCTTCAACCTCAGTGTTATGATTTTGTACCCAATGGGCCAAAACACTGTGTCTCCATTAAGATCAACTGAGTTAGTGCAGAGGGATCAGCTCCCATTACACAAGAAGCAGGCTTGCACCTTTAATATTTCTCCGTAAGAGGGCTTAAAAATACAAAGCCTGTTCATCTTCTCTAGTGATAAACAGCAGTTTTGATTCCTAAATATAATGGTGCAGCATGAGAAAGACTCTTTCGCACGTCAAGCACAAACAGTAGCTCAAATGCAAAGTGATGGAATTTAATGCATGCATCTTCAGTTATTTGATTTACCACAAGAGGTTTAGCAAGGAAAAGCTGATGCCAAAATATATTACCTCCATTTTCAAAGGAGCTACGGTCTGTTCTGGGAATACTCTCTGTTGGTCCGCTCTTTCTGCAACTCTCTCCTCTTTCTGTACTCTTCAATTTTGTAGAGATTGTACTACCATCACCTGGAAAGGCAACAGTAAGAACGTTTGAGCTGCTTGTGGGTAAGCGCAGTGAATGGCACTGCCATTCTCTTCCTTCCACCTCTCTGAGTGGGTGAGTAGTTGAGTACAATTTCCTTTCACCTCTCACTTTATATTTTCCTTTCTCTTTTGTTAGTTCTTTGGATCCTGCCTAGTGTTAACCAATGTCTAATTCTCATGCTCTCTAAGAAAATACCATAATACACAGGCTCAGGACGACTGTGGCTCCAAAGTGAAGAACCAGCTACAAATTACCTGCTCGTTCTTTAGGTTCTCACTTTCATGAATGACATTTATGAATGTCATTGATTGAATGTTATTGATTGAATTTATCATATTCTCCTGATGCATGTCATCATAGTATCTAATGGCTCAGAGAGCTCTAAAAAGTAATTTAACAACTGTAATTTCCAGTGTAGAAATGAGAAGAAAATAGCTTAGCCCAATTCTGTGGAACAATTTACGCTGGCAATAAAGGTCAGTCAAAAAACCATGACTTTACAGCTCTCTGTTATTCAAAATGGAGGTAATTTTTCCATTCCCATTTTTTTCTTAACATATCATCCTCCTCAAATGTGTTTTACATAAAACAGTATTATCAAGATTTTATCCCTGAAATTTACACAACATAAAAAATAATACCCTTTTTTATCAAATGTACTGATCTGCTGATTACTCTGGTGTCTTCTACTAGAAGAACCTAACTCTCTCTCCTAAAATGGAATTATACAACTACTTATTCAGTAAAATGACTTGCCATGTGGTCAAGGACGAAGGAGAAACATAATAAGGGAGGTAAATATTTATTAGTTATTATTTCTTTGACCTTAATTATGTTGGATAAAGTCCAACATTCAAAACAAAATGGAACACTTTTGTTAATGTCTTTTACTGGACACTGAAAGGGCGTATTTACTTCATCTATGTTTAGTTCTAGAAAAGATTGATGTATTGCTACATCTCATCATCTAGACAGGCGAGACAGCCAGCAGAGAGCACGGAGCTCCTCTGGGAAAGGGATTCATCTCCCCTTTCTTAGGCACTATCTTATGATGCCATAAATAGCCCCGCAAGAGTGCCTGTCTCTCTCCATTTCCTACAGAAAGTCTGGATGAGAAATTCAAACTAGATTCCTAACCTTAGGACAGTTAAAATTAGACTACATATAGGTCTTGATGTCAAAGAAAAATTACATGAAAGACATATGTTGTGTATCTCCAGAGGGTACACATAGGCTTAATAGCCCATTTCTTTCTTTTCCATCTACAATTGATGCAGGTAGTCCCCACCTGTGTGACACCATATATACATTTATGGGGAAAAAAATGAAGAATTTTTATGCCATTTGTAATATGCTACCTTTCATTGTCCTGGAATTAAAAAAGTGGGAAGGAAGAGCAAACTGTGTAATTCTTTCTCCCTGAAACAGTACTTTTAAAAGTGGTAAACATAGTCCAAGAAGAAAAGTACTTGCCTTTCTGCAAGTCTTGCTCGGTAGCTCCCAAGGATACTAGCTCATTTGCCCGCGGTGAAGACACAGCTTTTGTTGATTGCTGGTTGTGAGGGTGCTGAATCCCATAATACTCTCCTAAACATACCCCAAGCGGGGAAAAAAAAAACCCAAAGTTTACTATATTGGCAACACTGGTGTTCAGGAAAGACTGACTAACACCATAGTTACCAGATTTATAGCATACTTCCTTTATTGCTCTTAACTCTTCAATATCTGCAGCAGACCGAGGCACCCAAGCAGAAACATCTGCAGGAAATAGTTTTAAAAGATTACTAGACAGCTACACAAAGACCTTCAACAATTCTCAATAATCAAATACCACAATGAATTTCCTTTTGGTCACGATTTGTTTATTTCTGACTGCACTCCCTCTTTGAGTGAATGTGGCTTACTCAGACTGAAACCAAGGTAGGGAGCACGAACAGGCAGCCCTGCCAGCCAACCTGCAGGGCAGGGAGAAACTGAAAAGCAGCTTGGGGCTGCCTGAGAGCAGTGCAAGCTGCTGCAATCTGATGTTATCTATACAGGGGGGTCTCATCCATACACCGTGCCGTGCTCTATCAACGCATACGGCTACAAGTGGCTCTGCCAGCCTCCTCCCCCCACCACACATGCTACTTTTCATCTCTCTTAAATGATTTCCTGCCTACTAACCATTTTCACTACGAGACAGAGTTAATCTAGCAAACACTCAAGTAAAGCAACATTTTTAATCCCATGGAGTTTAGTAACCCAAGCTGCCCTTTGTGACGGCATCTTTCATGGCACTCCTGGTTAGGAAGATGCATAACATGACAGCTAAAAAAACACATCTGGCAACCCTCTTCAAATGCCAACACAATTCCTTTCTTCGCCTTGGACTTGCTGGGATAGCAGATCATCCCTGACTGGTTTGCCATGCTACCTCTCCTAACCTTCATATACATTACATAAGCACTGGGACTAAGCACTGGAAGGACATTTTTGTGTATTTACTGACTTGAATGAAGCAATCGTTCAGAAAATAGTTTTACTCAGTGTTACTATGAGGCAAAAAGAGTCCGTTAATATTGCAAGGCTTGCTACAATGGAAGGCACAACTGATCCTCAGGCAGCCTGAGCGTTGTGTTTCCCACAAACAGGGGATGTGGCTGTACTTCTGCTGCAGGAGAAAACAGTTCTCAGGTAGTGTAAAGGTAAGAATAAAAATGGACTAAATGGGTTAGGAAACGCTCTACCGCTGTGAACATATGACTAAGATTTCGTGGGACTACATTCTGATATTTTAGAACATATAAAGGTGTCACAGAATCACAGAATGGTAGGGGTTGGAAGGGTCATCTAGTCCAACCCCCCTGCCGAAGCAGGGTCGCCTACCGCAGGCTGCACAGGACTGCATCCAGGCAGGTCTTGAATATCTCCAGAGAAGGAGAATCCACAACCTCCCTGGGCAGCCTGTTCCAGTGCTCTGTCAACCTCAGAGCGAAGAAGTTCTTCCTCATGTTCAGACGGAACTTCCTATACTTCAGTTTGTGCCCGTTGCCCCTTGTCCTGTCGCTGGGCACCACTGAAAAGAGTTTGGCCCCGTCCTCCTGACACCCACCCTTCAGATATTTATAAGCATTTATAAGGTCCCCTCTCAACCTTCTCTTCTTCAGGCTAAACAAGCCCAGCTCGCTCAGTCTTTAAGACAACTTAAAGCCTTTGTCTTTAAAGTTGTCTTAAGCTCCAGATGCCTCTACAGATATTCTGAGTTAGGTCAGGGGAGCTTTCAAGATGTCAAACTGCAGGCATGCTGGGGTCTGGAGCGAAATCCCAACTCCCAGGCATTAACGCCTAAATCACCAGTGCCGGAATGGGTGCAATAACCAAGAGCCCTCCAGCCACCCTTGGATTTTCACCAAGTGCAATCTAAACATTTCTTGGAAGGACAAACCCATTTGGAAGGGATTTGTTCTAAATAACTGATTTCACAAAAATTCAGGTAGTCCCTAGCAGCAGAAATGATAAACATGGTCTATCTATTCTGAATCAATATAATCTTGATTCAATAGGAAACTGATGAGTGATCTTGATGTGCGATTTTAACTCATGTGTTGCTTCAGTATCTGAGCCCAGTTCACAGGAGAAACTGTCCATAGTTTACATGACCGTTAGCTCTCCTCATCTCTTCTGAAAGTCAGATATGAGATCTACAGATGCAGTCATGACCCAGGCAAAGTCACATATCAACTAACTCTACACATTAAACCTCCCTTTCAACACGGATATCTCAAGAGAAGCAAGGATACCGACCACTCTAAAGTCTACAGCACTTACCTGTGCGTAGGGGGAAGGAGAATGGAAATAGCAGTCCTTCCCAACTGCAGCCATTTTCACCCTCTTGGACTTCTCTGCCACTCTTTCAGTACCGGCAGAACAGACGCAAAAACATTAAAGGTATCAACTTTCAGGAAAATGGTAGTCTTCTCCTGAAAGTGGTCATTTTCTTCCAAAATCTGGACCTTCAGAACCCTAGCTCTGCTGCTTTCTTGAAATCAAACCCCAACTGGCAGTCAAATACCCTTAAACCAAGGAAGCGCTACCTGCTCCAGCCCTGTTGCACCGACAAAGGCAGTTGCTAGGCGGTATAGAATGTCACGTTTCCAAAGTTCTCAACCGCTCCTGCAGCTGCTGGCATCAGCATGTTGGTGCTGTGCATTCTGCCCAGCTTGAGCATCTTCCTTTCTCTCCACTGCTTCAAAGTGAATTACGGAAAATTGGACCATTTGGAAGAGTTTCCCATGCCGGTGTTTCTTTAATGTAAAATGGAACAAACCCTTATATAATCCCCAACTTCTTGCCACAGGAACCGCGGTCTTTGAAACAAATCTTTGATATCGCATCTGACTACTTTTTTAAACAAAATCCTTGTGCCCAAGGTGTTTCTTTCTCATGGTACCTGTCTCTCTGGATGGAGAAACTGGCTGCTTCCTGTCAGTACGTCGTTATCTGTTAACTGCTGCTGGGGCTCCCTTGAGGAGCCTGTCAGTCTGTTTGTAACCGAAGGATCAGCAACCGGCTGGGGCACGCAGGGGAAAGAAAGTTCAGGAAAGCAGACGAGGGCCATGAATAACGAACTGTCAGTGGGCAGGAGCAGGCAGAGGAAGAAAATGTGAACTCTGCCCAGAGGTACCCGAACAGGGGCTCTGTGTAGCTGTGTAGTTGTGCCTGAATGTGGCACAGAAGAAGGAAAGGTCAGGAAGAGTTAATTCTGCCTTGGGCTGGCATGGCAAGGTTTTGGTAGCGGTGGGGCTACAGCGGTGGCTTCCGTGAGAACCTGCTAGAACCTTCCACCATGTCCAACAGAGCCAATGCCAGCCGGCTCCAAGACAGACCCGCTGCTGGCCAAGGCTGAGCCCCTCAGCGACGGTGGTAGCACCTCTGTGACAACGTGTTTAAGAAGAAGAAAAAAACTGCTGGGCAACCGCAGCGGGGAGAGGGGAGTGAGAGTATGTGAGAGGGTTGTCCGAAAAGGGACTTTTTCTACCCGGTGTCCAAGAAGCCAATCCTCACACACTCAGCACAGATCTTGTTTTATTTGGCCTGGGTACTTGGTGGACTTTCCACAAATCAAGTGCACCCAAGGCTGGCCTCTTCATTACATTTACACATTAAATTCATGCATATTCTAGCTGTCTAATACATACTCATTCTGAACTGCATGAGCTGTGCAACTCTGTGGCATCATTCTTCCTGCTCCTTTTCAGACCCTTCTTTCTCATGGTACCTCTCTCTTTAGATGGAGAAACTCGCTGCTTCCTGCCAGTACACTGTTAGCTGTTAACTGCTGCCATTGTGTGGGTCCATTGCTTTTTCTTGCTGCCATGATGTCCACTGCCACAGTGAAAGCAGAAAGAACAGTGTACATTGCTGTCCCTAATCAACACTGCTCTTCCATTTCAGGTCCTAGGCTGCCTCTAAATAGAAAAACATATCCGGAGGGGAAATGAAGCTTCAGTCCTCCAAAATGGTAAAGCATACAGTTATCCCCAGGACAGGGGGGTCACATTTACAACATGGAGCAACATCAGTGACTTGGAGATGAACACTTCAGAGCACTGGTAGATCAAAACCTGGGAACTTCGGAGGAACTCATAAAGGGAAGCGCAGAAAGGAAAAGGAGCCGCAACCTCAAAAGAGAAGGATGCCATTGCTTGAAGAGTAAGAAGGATACAGATGAAGCCAAAGAGAAGGGAAGGAGATACAAGGCAGAATTCAAGAAAGAGGACTAGTGGTTTGTAGCACCACCAGAAGCACATGTGACTGGTGGTTACTTGGGAAAAAGAACCACCACCACCACCACTGGACTGGACGGACTCATCACCAGAGCACACCAGTACCGCTTGCCGTTGGTCTGCCAGTGGGAAGGGTGACAGATGTGTACGTGAAAAGCAGGTGCCAGTGGCTCCATGGGCACAAGTGGCACAAGGCTGGCTCCGCGTTGGTTACGCCCGAGCTGGGGAAGAAGTATGAAGACATTGAAATGACTGGAAGTCTTCTTATCTCTCTAGGAGCTGATAAATTTTTTTGTAATTCCAGTACCAGCAGATGGCTGAACACTAACTGCAAAGGGAAACACCGCATGCCTGACCACTGGGACTTTGTCACTGGAAGAAAGTGATTTCTGCGGGAGTGACTTCACCCAAGTACGGAATGAAACTGCTCCTTGGGATCAAGGTGGGCAGTACTGGCAAGAGCTGTGAACAGAGAAGCATTAAGAAAGGGCTCCCACAGTTCCTTGAGTCCTGCAACTGACTGGGGCACACAGGGGAAAGAAAATTCAGGAAAGCTGACAACAACTGTGGATAATCTCAGAGTCATGGAATGCTTTGGGTTGGAAGGGACCTTAAAGCTCATCTGGTTCCAACCCCCCTGCCGTGGGCAGGGACATCTCCCACTAGACCAGGTTGCTCAGAGCTCCATCCAACCTGGCCTTGAACACTGCCAGGGAGGTGGCAGTCACAGCTCCTCTGGGCAACCTGTTCCAATGTTTCACCACCCTCGGAGTGAAGAACTTCTTCTTAATATCTAATCTGAATCTACCCTCTCTCAGTTTAAAGCCATTACCCCTTGTCCTATTGCTACATGCCCTTGTAAAATGTCCCCCTGCAGCTTTCTTGTAGGCCCCTTCGGGTACTGGCAGGCTGCTCTAAGGCCTCCCCAGAGCCTTCTGTTCTCCAGGCTGAATAGCCCCAACTCGCTCAGCCTTTCACAGATTCCCATGCAGCCGGTGGAGAAGACCATGGCGAGGCAGGCTGTGCCCCTGCAGCCCATGAACGTCCGTGGTGGAGCAGATCGCCACCCGCAGCCCGTGGAGGACCCAACACCGGAGCAGGAGGATGTGCCCAAAAGGGGCTGTGACCCTGTGGAGAGCGCACGCTGGAGCAGGCTCCTGGCTGGAGCTGTGGGCCCGTAGAGAGAGATGAGCCCACACCGGAGCAGCTTTGCTGGCAGGGCTGGTGGCCCCCGACCCTGGAGCAGCCCCTTCCTGAAGGACTGCAGCCTGTGGGCGGGACTCACGCTGGGGGACGGGAGAAGTGTGAGGAGGAAGGAGCGGCAGAGACAGCATGGGGTGAGTTGACCGCAGCCCCCACTCCCCTGTGCAGCTCGGGGGGAGGAGGCAGAGGAAGATCAGGAGCGAACTTGAGCCCGGGAGGAAGGCAGGCGTGCGAGGAAGGTGCGTTGGCATTTCTGTTTCCTTTCTCCTCACCCCGGTCGGATTTCACTGGTAATAAACCAATTTCCCCAGGCCCCGTCCGTGCTGCCCGAGAGAGTGAGGGGTGCCTGCTCCCCCCCCAATCTGGGCCCAGGGCCCTGTCGCTGCCGGTTCTCTCCCCTGCCCAGCTGAGGAGCAGAGCGCTCGGGCGGCTCGGGCGGGCACCGGGCCTGCAGCTGGGTGCAGCCCAGCCCCGGTTCCGCGGCCGGACCCCGAGGCGGGGAGCCCGGGCCCCG
>Ga0065711_1042990_pt1 | contig 15015 bp, 9 predicted proteins | sample Hoacrofraction12_FD_59098 | JGI IMG/M metagenome (GOLD analysis project Ga0065711, IMG submission 59098) | Hoatzin crop microbial communities from Cojedes, Venezuela - Epithelial fraction 12 v2 (version 2) | ecosystem: Host-associated > Birds > Digestive system > Esophagus > Crop | place... | reverse complement strand
CACCTCCCCCCCACCCCCATCTTCCCTCCCGCATTTGTGATTTGAAGGGATGAGTCTCGGCTGTGATCCCAGAAGGGGAATATGTGTAAGCTGGACATCGCACATCCCTCAGCCTGGCTGCAGCCTCGGGGTTTTTATCCTGCACCATTAATGCAGCACCATTCAGTAGGATGAAGGGGAATGGGGTGCGAAAGGATAAACGAGGCATGTACATGAGGCACCTGGGAAAACACTACTTGCAGGTAAGTAACCTTCCTTACATGTTTTTTTCTTGCCCTGCTTTACTCTGTAAAAGCTGTATGGCCACCCATGCTTTGTGCTGCAGCTGAGAGCTTGCTGGGTGATGTATTCAACCATATGCATTGTCCTTCCATGATGCAGTAGGGTTTTTCTGGAAAATGTGCCTGACATCTTCAAGGCTCTGAGCAAAAATTTATCCTAGGCCAGTGGTAACACTTTTATTGAACTCCTTTTTTCCTAGGCTCACGGGATGTCTCTGGGATCAGATGTACCTAGCTGACATAACAGAAGAGCCAGACTGGCGCGTGAAATCAAGGACAGCAGTGTGCTACACTGAAGGCAGGGAGTTAATCGTAACACAGCAGGACAACTGGTTCACGTTTAACTTTTTTTTTTTTTTTTCCCCTGGCCTTTCTACGTCATCGTACGTCTCCCCGGTAAGCGGCTGCTGCAGTTGTGGCCGGGGACTGAAGCCGGAGTGGTGGCTCAGCGTCTCGGGAGGCGTGAAGCCCCTCTTGCCGAGGCGCGCTGGGGAAGCCGGGCGCCTCAGGGCCGCCAGATGGCAGCTGGAGCCCAGCGATGAGCCGGGCCGGTGCCGCGGCTGCCGCCGTCATGCGCAGAGATGGCGCGCGCGCGCGCGCGCGCGCGCAGGCAGGACTGGAAAGTTCCGAAGTGGTGAGTGGGGTAGCTAAAATCTTGCTAGCGTGGCGGGATGTTTTCATGCTGCTAAAGACGAAAATTTTATGGCGCATTATAATTCCTCTCCTCTGTGCCCTTTACTTTATGAACAAATAATTACCTCTTGCTCCCAAGCAGCTAAAAGACCTTATGGGATATCCCCTTTTCTGGCCATGCACTGGTTTGCTCAAAAATTGTTTACTTAACTGCTTTACATATTCGAGATAAAAATCAGAGCAGTTACTTTCAGTTCACTTTTACTGAACCAGGTGGTGCGGCTACTGTTCCAGAAGGCCTGCAGAACTTAACAGTTGCTTCTTTTGGGCTTGGGATCCCCCCACGCCAGGCTACAGCTACTGTCCTGACACGCTGTTGCTTTCCCATATAGGCTTTGCTTTTGTGGCTGTTCCTACAGGAAAGTTAAACAGAAGTATGAGATGCTGGAAACCTGCCTGTTACAGTTCAGGAATGTGTGAATAAAGATGTAAACAAATCAAGTCATAAAATGGTCTCATAAATCAGCTCCATAAAATGGTCATAGGGAGAAAAAAGAAAAAAAAAGAAATCCTGTCTGTGTAAGGAGAAAAAAAAGCGGTTTCTGGTTTGCAGGATTGTTTCAGCAGCAGCTACTGAACTGCAATCTGATTGATAGACAAAAAAAAAACAGACTAAGCCCGCCCTCCAGTGTATCCTGCCAAGGTCTGAAGAACAGCAGACACAGCTTTCTGCTGGCCTCTGCACAGGTAAGCCTGGCGTGTACGTAAGGCACTACAGCAAGGCTTCTCGGGGCGGAACAGAGACCTCTGCAGCATCACATTTCATTGACGATATCCTCACCCTTAGCAGTTTCATTGGTTTCTCAGAACAGGAGTGCTCTGACCTTTGGGTTTACCAGAAATGACACCACACCAGGGTCCAGTTTTCCATGCGGCACTGTTTCATGAGATGTGATGACTCTGACTCACCACTCTATTCTGTGAATGCTGCATTGAGTGTAGCTTATTCTAAAGTGGTATTTTTGCTCAAAATGCAATTGGTTTATTTTTAAACCAACCTCTTCCCCCACTTTTAATGTGCAACACTTCATACAAAGCTTTCTTATTTTGTCAGAGCAAGCAGGGACAACAAAGCTAAAAAGAGACATGTCTCATTTCCTCTTCGAATAGTGACTAAGAAGACAGACAGACAGACACAGATGACATTTTCATGAAGGGCTGTTTTGCCTGCAGAGGCACATAGCTGTGTGCCAAGCTACCCTCACTCCGCAGCCATTTATCCCCATCACCTTGCTAAGAGCAGGTCCACCCTTGTCCCAGGCTAGCACTGTTAAGCATTGATGTGTTACTGTAGATGCAACTTGTTCTATCAATTCATTTACCATCTGGCATGCTTTGTGTTTCAGAAAACAGCTAAACGGCACCTTCAAAATACTGTTATTGAGCAAGGTTGTCTATCATAGCCAAGCATCATTATACTGTATCAAGGTGTACTGAATACAAACATTTAAGTGGTGCTGTTACGACAAATTATATTGCGTTATCTGTGTGACTATTGCCTTTATTATGGCTTTAATCCAAATCCCATTGAACAGGCCATTAAAAGTATATTTCTTCCATAAATGTAATACTTCTACACAACAGTTTTGAACTCCAGTAACCCAAAAGAAACCCATGCAAAAAGACATCAATTCAGAAATGTAAATGACTTTGTAGTACTTTATTAAATAATCAATTCTAAAGAACAGTAAAAAATATGAAAACATGCATCATTTGGTGTTCTTAAAAAACATTTGTCAAAAATACAGACTGTTAGAAAAATTAAACAAGTTTAGCCCCAATATACCTTCTGCTCTCCACATAAAAGATGGATATTTATAAATACTGTTCCATCGCTTTTAGCAAAGTTCAACAATGTATACAATAGTATTTCCATTACAGTTTTTTTCACATTTCTTCTGTAAACACAATCAATTTTAAAAATACCTTGTTAGCAAGCTTAAGGAACTACTGCTTTCCTGTACAGTAAATATAAGTAGGAAGATCTTGGATTTTCCTGCCATTCTAGTCAGCACTCCATTTATAGAAACATTAAACATTTCAATTAGTATAAAAATACAACCAGAGAATAAATGTCTGAGAAGTTTCAGTATTTGAGTGAGTCTTAGTTAATAGGCAAATAAAATGCTATTGACTTCCAAATCTGAAGATCACTTCTGTACAGCTTCTGCTCTTCTGAGATCCAAGTATCACAATGCTGTACACAAATACACTGGTTATCCAGCTGAAAAATTCATTTATTGTTTTCTAAAAATAACATTTAGCTGAAGTGAAAAGCAGGTGCTAGGAGAGGGTTGTACATCTTCAGTCTACATACAAAGGTCAAAGTTGACTAACAAGCCACACCTGCTCTTTAGGAGGGGGGACTTAGTTCTCAAAACGTCTGTACAATTTAGCAAGAATAATATTTGATTTAGCAATAGACTGACTTGTTGTCTGGCATGGGAGAGATCTACAAAGCAAAATCACAGACTTGTTCCTTTTCCCTATAGAAACAGAAATAACTGGCTTTGTCCCTGGAGAGAATTTTGAGACAGAGCAGTAGGTTCTTTGGGAAGCCTTGTTAGTAGAAACACTGAAAGTATTTATTGACAGGAATTAGTTTTTTTCTAAAACAGTATTGCTACACATTTGTCATTTTTGTCTAAAATAAAAAATGTCTAATTTAGTTTTCCTCTTGTATTTTTTTAATGTGGTCTCCAATTAAGAATAAAAGTGCTGCATCTAAAACGGTGGTATGTTATAACCCGATTTGTTGCACAAACATAGCCTTGATGGAGATAACAGTTGGTCTGTGTGCGCTATCATCTTCCATTCATCTGCTCCAGAAATCTGCCAGTCAGAACTGTGCATCTTTTAAACTATGAAGTGAATGTTCAAGGCTCTTTTTAGCACTTCTCAAGTATGAGACAGTACAAGAACAATCTTGCAACACTACTTTTTCCCAGTGTTTTATTTGGTATTTGGTACATGTCTACATCCAGTTCTTTTGTTCAGATTCCTGCAAACAGAAGAAAACAGGACACAAAAACCTGACGAGCCAGCAGGTATCCAGTGATGCCAGTCTACTCTTGCCAGGGAAGATAAGAACTGAGCACTAAGCACTGTGCAAAGAGCAACAGATGGACAGAGCAAAAATAAAAGGAGACTCAATGGACTCAAAAACAAAATGAGACTCAGCATTGGACAGAACCTCCAGGACTGATTTATCCTGGGTTTAAATTACACTAACTGAACCAACGAAACAATTGCTTCCCTTGCTTTTTGGAATGAAAGTGGTGCTGTTTGATCAGTTACATGCTCGCAGATTGTTACAGGCTAGTATAAAAACAACTCTGTCACAAGCTACTTTTCAACAAAAATCTTCAGTTACGCGTCGTTACTCAGAAGTGGCTTTTTTCCCTTTCCAGTTCTTTTGTCTTTGCTCCAGTTCAGCTTCAGTGAAGGCGGCGGGACCCCAGTTTGTGATTAAGTGAGGATTCTTGGAACCTGGAAGACAAAGTGCAATACTTGAAATAGGTGTTTCTGAGAGGGACATCGCTCACCCAGAGTTGGTGGCACACGCCGACTGTCGCCACGTGATGATTTGGTAAGTGCTTTGCTTTAAACAAACAAACTAATAATAACTAATAATGATAATAAACAAAATTAATTGTTATAGTAGGGCCAGTAGAGGTAAAGACTTGAAAGTTACCATCAGCAGTTCTCACAAATGTAATATATATAGGCTGCCGTGAAACCAACAAGCTACAGGAAAAGGCAGACTTCAGTAAATCACTAAGTGATCTATGTGAGACAGAATGAATACCAATTTTTTGTAACTTTTCTGTTGATAACTTACCTGGCTCTATCAGTCGAATTAATCCCTCATGATGAGCTACTTTATCTTTCCAACTCTTGGTATTATTAGCTGCTGCTTCCAACTTCTTCTTAACCTCCTGAAATAAGACACAGCCTGCATGAAAATAAGTACAACTTTACTCTATATAAAAATAAAAAAATATCCTTTTAATCCAAAGACAGAACCACACTAATTCAGCCAGCACTCCGTTTAGAACAGACAGGATTACTTCACTTATAACCAGCCTAAGTCAGTCACTAGCTGTATAAAAGCAAGCTGTCAAACCAGAATCCAAAAATAACTAGGTTTTACAAGATTCTGTAGCTGTGCAAGTAGGGCTAGTCTTCATGAAGACTGAAAGCATGAACTGTAGTTTCAAAACAGGAAGATGCATCTTCTGTTCCAAACTAAGAAGAGCTAGTGGGTATTTCTCACTATCAGAAATCATAAAATGTAACCAAGGAAAAGGACCACTGGTGTTACACCCAAGCAAGAAACAGGTATTCTTCAGTCTAAACTGGTCTTTTGGTCAATTCCAAATGGAAAGCCAGAATGTTCAATTATGAGTCAACTGTCACAGTGACCTACTCGATCATTTGTTTTGTGGATTTGGCTGGTTGGTTGGGTTTGTCTGGGGGTTTTTTATGTCTGTTGTCTTCAGCAGTTCCTTTGGAGTAGTAAATTGATATTTCATAATATACAAAAAGCCTGAGATGCCATCTAAACAAAAGTCAAGTATTATCTAAAAGCAATCTAATGAAGGTGTTAGATGTAACACCAACATGGTAAGTTGTAAAGTGGCCAGAACTACCCCACCTGGGCCCTTGCAGTCACTGCAGCATTCGTATTCTGTGGCAGCTGAGAGCTCACTAGCTTGTCCTTCACAGAGCTCACCCCAATGGTACAGAGACAGCATAAACACACTCCATAGTTAAACAGAAATTCAGTCATGTTTTGTTTCCTGACCTAAACGCACACAGGATCAACACCTCCCTAGCCCTAGAAAGTGTGCAGCACCTCAGACTCCGTACTCACTGGATTCTGACTCTTATTTCTTCCATGAATACAACAAATACATTCAGCAGTGCAGGGAACAGGCCTGGCATCTGGGATGCGAGGCACTGCTACACACTGAGAATCTGAGGTAATTCCTAGCTACTCTTGACATCAGTTCAGTGCTTAAATACCTTTTTGAGGAGCACATTGATTTTTCATCTGTAGAAGACAACATTGCCCCATTACACCATCAAAATATCACAAGAATAATTCAAAAGCTTAACGCATTTAGTTACGACAGCAATGAGACTGCACAAGAATAGTTAGTCTGCAGCAGAAGACAAATGTACACAGAGTATTTCAGGATATGACTGAGCTGGCTTGCATGCAAATTGGGACAAAAGAATAAAGGACATGGTGCATCTACTGGTCTAGACCAAAAAACCCCAACACGTAACTATCCTACCTGTTACTATAATTTTTGTGCCATACTAATCCTTAAAGAAGCATGATATTGATGAACTTCAAATTCAGTTAAACTACTGAATACCTGGCTAAGTATGAGAGGTTGATGAACAGAACAGCTCACCTCGTATTGCTCAAGGGCCTCCTTCCTTTCCAGTTCAAGTTGTTCCAGTTGCTGCATAGCAACTTGTAGAGCCCGTTCCTTTATCATTCTCTGGTTTTCTAGCTCTTGCTTCTCTGCTTCTGTCATCTGAATGGTCTGTTGCTGCTGCAAGTGCCATTTTTCCAGTTCAGCTCTCTTTGCTGACTCTTCTTCCAGTAACCTGCAGTGGAGATTGTGATGTTATCTGCACTTTAAATAAGCTATGTCCATTATGCAGCTAGCATACATGTAGGGAAGCCAAGTTAATTATTTTCTTTCCTTTTTTTTTTTAAATACTTGGGAAGCAAGGAAAAACTTACTGCTTGTTGGCTTGTCTTCAGTGTAAAGCTGAAAATCATGCCAGCAGTGCAACCAGTCTGGCTGCTACAAAGGGCTATTCAGAAAATTTAATCAATAATGCAAATACACAACACTGAAAACCACAGAAGAAATAAGCATGCATAAGTTATCTTAATCGTCTTAGGAGGACTGAACACATGAAGAAACAAACCACACTAAACAAAGCCCAAGATGAGTAAGGAGAGACTTAACCCTTTATCAATGACAATTTAAACCTGTGATAAAATATAGCAGAAAGTCATATTTACAATTGTTGCTTTATAAAATACACAACTGAAAATTCTGTACAGAGTGATCTCAGTTTTTCAAATGTTGACATGCACACCACCTCATGAAAAATAAGCACGCCTGCTTTTCTGAAATTGCTGAGCACTCCCCACTACTAAGGGCTAATCGAACATTTTAAAAAGTCATAAAATACCGCTTTAGCCTTCATAGCTTAAGGGAAAAAAATAAGTCTATCCTGTGTGTGTTTGCACTTCAAGCTAGTTCCCCCTTTCCAGCAGTGAGTCCAAGATGCAAACAATCTTTAATACACAGTTATGTTTAATGCACAGTTATTTATTATTGCGAGGGGGAGTGGGGAAGTGAAATAAATCTCTACTAGGAAAAACCATACCTGGCTTGAAGTTTCCTTACAGTCTCTTCATCTTGACGTGCCTGTTTCTCATCCTCCAAAGCGTCCTGTAGCTGCTTATACATTTCTTCCAGTTCACGTACTCTCTGTAAATACTGTTCCAGTTCAGATGATTTCTGAGCAACCTGCTCTTCCATTTTTTGTCTTACCTAACAGCATAAATTGAGGACATGGATGAGCTACCATTCAACTCAGGTTTCCAATTTTTAAAGGTTTCCCTCAGATAATGTTTTCAGAGACAAACCTTTTCCTGCTGCCTGTAGAGCAAAACTGATAAGATCAAGTCTAGATTTGTAGATGTGTAACTACGAGCATTTTAAAAAATAAATAATAATACAGGTTACTTACATCGCCCTACTTCATGCAGCACAGGATTTTTACAGGGGTTTAAACCTAACTTCAATCCATTTGATCTTGTCACTTAAGTTTACATATGCACACTAAACTGAAGGAAGAGAAAACTCCTAGAGTCCCCAGACACAAAGGCTGGTTTAATTACACTGTTTCCACTCCTTTCCTCAGGCAAGTCCTCCCTTGGCAGCAGTGTATTTCACACAGTTATAGCTGGATGATGGCACTGCGACAGCAGAGGATGGATAAAGGGGTGGAAATTGGCTAAGGAGGTTGTTTTTGATAAGAGAACAGCAACTGTAACAAAAAGCAATGGTAAGGGATAGAGGAAGGTGAGGAGATGCTGCATATCCACAGTCACTCAGTCATTGATCCTTATTACCCTCCTTTCACTGACCAGAGCAGGAAACCAGGGGCACTGTGGCAATCAGAGCCATCCTCCCACTCAGCCCATCACTTTGCTGGGGACAAGAGCAGTCAGATGGTTTTGAACTGAGTCACGATAAAGCACCAAAACCTCAGTATTCAGCAATACATAACGTGTACTTCACAGAAGGTGAGCACAGATCCTGAACTCAGCAAGAAAGACTTACTGTCAAGTGTGATAGGATGTCATGTCCTGCTCTGCAGTCTGCTTTCCCTCAGCTAACCTAAATACCACTGACCCGGAAAGTGATCATATTCAGAAATTCACACTTAGCCCATAAAGCAGCACTGTGTGCGTTTATGTCCTGAGACTTCCACCACATCGACTTGGCTATTTCTACCCCTTTTCCCCAGCTATCAGAAAAGCCTGTTATGCCTGACAAAGCCCTTGAAGATTGAAAACTAGTTCTTTTCGAAATTCTCTGTGTGGATAACAGTAAAAGCATTGTAAAGCTACAGTATTTCTTTAAGTTTTTCTGTTTGTCTGGGTGTATAAGCATAAAAGAACACACAGTATAAAAAAGCAATAGTTTTTTTATTCAAGTCAGAAAATTCCTAAAATGCATTTTGATTATGCCTGTGTTCATTTTGCATATTCATATAGTATGTACTTGCCTCAGGTTCTCTGTCTTTGAAAATTGCAAGGATATCTTCAGCCTGCATTTATCCCTCAAACAGTCAAATTATTCCAAATTTTCCAATAACACATAAGTCTGGAATGCTATACAAATTGTAGGCAAGCTGTTCCAGTATTTGAATTCACTAGTAAAAATATTTTATTCCTACATCTCTAATAAATGCAACACAGGTTGCATTCTCCAGCCTCCTGCAAAATTTCTGGAACCCTTTCAGTGACTGCCAGTGAGGGAAGTCACTGCTGAACACATTGCTCACTATGTGTAATCATAGCAAAAAACCACGTGCACTACTCACCATTTTTTCTCTCTCCAGCTCCAAACTGAAGCGATCTTGTAATTCGACTTGAGTCTGAAGTCTTTTCTTCTCTTCCTCAGCAGCACGAGCAGCTGCTACTTCCAGTTGCTGGAATAGAAGGGTGGGGTGTGGGGGGAAGGAGAGAAGGAAAAAACAATTTGTCAAAACTAAAGCATTTGGAGGGAATGGAATTTTATTTAACAATTTTTGGTTTTAACAAAAATGGAAGAAACCTTCAAAAGCATTAAGGCACCAGCTTTTTTTTTTTTTTAAATGTCTGAGATTATTCTCAATCTCTAAATCTAATTTTTAATCTTGTTATTTCCAAGACAATTTTAAATTTACCAATGAAAAGTCAATTATCAGACTTCCTCCAAGTTTCTTTTGAGTCCTGCTTTGCACAGCTGACAGAAATCGCTACATTTCCTTCTCTATCTATCTCGTATGGGACAGAAAACTATTGTGGAAAACCACATCCCAGCCAGGACTGCACGGGAGTTCCAACAGTGAAAACGTGCCAGCATTCATAGAGTTCATAGAGAAACAGAAGCGAGAAGCACTAAATTGCCATGGGAAAGCAGAAGTGCCATGAACTTTGACTGTAAGAAGCAATTGTGCTATCGTGAATCACATCCCTTTAACATCCCCTAAATTGCCATGTAAGGTAAGTAAAATTCTAATTGATAATCATCACTTGAAATTAGGGGAAAAATTAGCCTAGTCAGACCTAAGGCCTAGGAAACAGCTACTGGTACCTTCACACCTGTTTGCAACTTATTTAACTTGTTTTGCATCTTGATTTCACAAATAAAGACAGTGGTCACAGTTTTTCCTTTCATCAGGATCTAAATAGCGTGTATTTTTAGAATGCATGGAAGGTTAGAAACGTACAAGTACCAGCCAAAACTTTACCAATGCTGAAAACAAAATAATTCTTTCACAGAATTTTCCTGAGAAAGTTATCTGATACTTCAGAGGAAGCATAAAGCAAGCACCCTTCTTTCATAATCCACTAGACTGGTGAAATTGCTTCCACAGACCTTCAGTAAGAGCAGGACATCCATCTTCTTTAGTATTTTTGGAAGGTAACATATTTAAACCGTCTTCCCTCACGCAATCTAGATGAACTAATGAGATGCCTAAACAATTAAAACTGTCAAGCTAAAACTTTCATTCCTTTAACTGCTTGTGATACCACTCTAGTCTGAAATAGATGGGAAGAAGGAAAGAAGGTGGCTCTTAGTTTCTGGTTTTAACCTGTAAAAGATAGCACAGAATTGCTCTCCTTTTGAAAGGCTTAAATGATACCAGTCTTTTAGAAGTAGTATTCCTCCTCTGCCAGAACATTGAAAAGCACATAATTGTAGTAAAATCCAAGATGCCTATTTAAGTGAAATTTTATTTCCTTCCCTGCTTTGAAATTAAACAAACGTTGCCAATACTGAGCTGAGAGGGCGAATGTGCAGAGTGACAGGAAAGGGTGGGTGTTAGGCTTTTGCCAGAGAGCTCAACGAGAAAATGCACTGTTTGTCCACTCTTTATCAGTAACTTCCCGATTAATTCATGTCAGAGGACATAAATTCCTGGCAGGTAAGGTTACTGGCAACAACTGTGCAGTTTAGGGAAAAGTCCCAAATGCTGGGAGCAGGGAAGGATGGGGAATCAACAGGAACACACCATTCCAGCAGAGGTTAGTTAGCACAGTCTCTGAATCCATGCAAGACTGCAAGTTTGAAACAGAAAGGGTGCGCATCTTGTGCATGCTCTCTTGGTAAGAAAACTTACTGTTCAGTTTGTTCAATGTGTGTATCTCAAAATTGCATTAAAAATATGAAAAAATCTACTTCAGACAAAGGCTTTTATTCTTCTGAAATTTTCTGCTGCAGGAGCTTATCAAAATACAAACCAGTCTCAGTGCGCACTTTGGCAGATTCTGTGTAAGTGGTGGCTCACTGCCATCAGGAGCAAACTCTAAGCTTTCCAGAACAATTCAGTTTCCTGAACCATTTACAAAGACTTTTCTGTGAAAAACATTTTTCTAACTAATCAAACACTAAAAGTTCCTCCAACAGTACCTCCCCACTAATTCCACTTAGTTCAAGTTGCAGTAGTTCATGTCAGAGACAAAACTACCTTCCTTGAGAAGTCATTTTAATCCAGTCCACTTCAAAAGATGCTTCTTGCCACAACTCTCTTTAGTTTACCCATTGTGATTTCTACAAAAGACCCTGGAGCCTGTCAACATTCTACTGCTCCTTTGGGGTAGCTTTTGTGTATTCTTCCTCTTAACTTTTTCTCCATAAAGTAAACTCAGCACAGAAATAAAGCCCTGTGATTTCTGTTAACAGGTATGCTACTTGCCAGTAACTTGCAGGTAACACAGGCTATCCTTTAAAGCATATTTTGCACTTTGAATCTTAAACACATGGTAGAATATAGGTGCTAAAAGTAAATTAACAAATGGTTTTCCACTGTTAGACTCTATTTAAAGCAAACAGAATAATAACCACATCAGTACTGTCAGTGCAATGTTAATTAAAAAAAGACAAACTTCTCCTTGCCACAAATTGTGACTTAATGACAAGACTTTAAAAAAGATAGATTTTGGATTATTTTATTTGCTTCCTAGACTCGGCACCTTTAAAATACTCTCACAGTATTTATAACTCGCCCTCCCTCCCTCCCTTCCCAAAGATCACTAAAGTTTTTTCTGAGGGCTAAAATTAGTGTTTTTCATTCACTCAAGAAATGATGCAGACTTGTCCTAAATGGGAATGCAAAAAAATCAAATTAATTTAGGAAGGTAGTGAACGAACGACTCTTTAGACTAAGCACCAAGCAAAGATCTGGATTGCTCTAGAAGCTGGGACTCAGCAGCTGAAATGCTGGGCAAGCAGTGAAGATGGAGGCATTTGACAGCATTCTAAGATATTTCCAAGGCACGCTCCTCATTAAAAGGCATCATGGCAATAAAACCCATAGTAATTCTTCTTGCAAGTGCTTAAAAACAAAACATAGAAACAGAAAGTATATCTGCATCCTAATCAAGTCTCTGTGGAGAACTGTAGCAGAGGTACTAGTTGTTCCAAAGTACAAAGATCTGTCAGCATGTTCAATCTACTGTTTGTGCAGCCACAGCAAAGGCACCTTGGTGTTGTTGGATTTAGACTAAAAAGCTGTCTACAAGCAAAAAATGGATTCAGCAAGTATTTTGCTAATACTCAGAAATTTCTAGTCCAGTTCTCAGGCTTTTAGAAGTCAATCCAGCATTTACAAGGAACATGCATTTAAACAGTTAATAAACGGTTGCTATGTGTCTCAGCTGTATAAATCTCACCCAGACTACTCCGATTATGCCTATACATACTCACAAAATCACTTCGCATTTTTGGAATCTTTGTAAATTAAATTTATCTCTGGAAACTACATCTGTGTGAAGAAAAGAGTTCCCACACACATACAATTCACATAACAGAACTTTGGAAAACCGTAAAAGAAAATCTTAATGGAAAGCCCCAAGTCTGACAGACAACATCTAACAAAAGAAAAACAAAAAACCCACAAGTAACTGAAAATACTAGACTCCCCAGTCCCCAAACGCCATCCACACAGCTGGGGCTTTCTTCTACACCAGCTTCACAGTACCCTCATAAGCACAGGGGACAGGGCTGGGCCACATAAGTTACTACGAGCCTACTGAACAGTCCTTAGAAACTGCTGCAGTCAATGCTAAAGGCTTTACTTGCAGGCTTAACCAGCAGATCTACTTGCTTAGGGGGCTGATGCTGACACAAGCTCACTTCCTCTGGAGGAGTTCGCTCAATGTGTTTGAACACCTGAACAGGACATAGATGTCTAATTATACTTCAAGAAGCCCAACTCAACTACAGAGATTGAGCTTAAAGCTTGAAGGTTACCAACTCCCACTCCCTCCCACCTTTCGCACAGTCTCCAGTTCCTTCTGCTTGTTCTCGTTGGCCATTTGCAGTTCTTTCATCTGCCGCTCCAGCTCTTCTTGCTCAGCTAACAGCTTCTGGCGCAGTTCTTTTCGTTTTTGGCGTGCTTCTTTGTGGGGTGCAGGGCTCCCCGCTCTCAGCAGGTTTACAGTGGTTTGTATGGCTGGAAAGGAGCATGTAAGACAAAGGGAGAGGAAAAGAATACCAGTGAAGGAAATGCTAAACTTTCTGGATAGCCTTAGTGAATAAATACCTGTGGTGTTACTTGTTTGTTGGGTTTGTTTTTTTTAATGTATTTTTAAATCACAAATAACTGTTGTCAGTTCTCCTGATTCTCATCAGGCTAGCTGTCAATACAAACCAAAAGTGAAAGGTGCTTGGCTTCCAGTATTGGCTGTGTGCCACAAGGATAAGGTCTGGCAATTCCCATGCATTATGTCAATTCCAATACTGATTTCTAACAGGCAGTGGACATACAAGTCACTTCTACACCTAGCTGCAAAAAAAATCCCCAACACTTCAAGAATTCTTACTGCCTAGAGTCAGTGACTCTAATCAAGCAGTAAGATGTTTTCTAATATATATATCACTTACTTCCCTAGAACCAATCTTAAACCCTTTATTCTTATTGATACTCATAGGGAAAACTTTCTCCCAGTCAGAAAGTAGCTCTCATTCACTTATATTTAGCGGGGAAATATTCAGAGAGCAAAGCTGAGGAGTGGCAGATGATTTTGATATTTTATTCACTTACTACAACTGTGAAAAAAAAGCTCTCCTTTTGGAACTAAGTAATCAGTCATCATACATCAGATTTTGGTGCAATTGAACACATGCTTTAGGTAAAGAGGGATGTGCAAATGAAAGCACACAGCTCCAAATATTTAAATGCTGCACACACTTCAATGGCATTGGCAACAGTTGCTTTGCAAGGGCTTCTACCTCACTCTGCAAAAGATGCGTGTAACTCACTCAGCACATATCTGGGAAGGTCTCACAGAAGTATTAACTTCACCATGGGAATAGAAAAGGAAGCCCCAGTTCCCAGCCTTATCCTCAGCTCAGCAAACCATGCTACCTCAAGCAAAACTGCAAAAGCAAAGCCAAGATTTCATGGTGCTGAAATGAACCTTTCCCTTTCTCCCCAAAAGCAACAATTCACAATGTTTTCCTTCCCCATCCCTAGAAGTACAGCCAATATAGAAAAATCAAACAACAATAATCTCCATTTCATTTTGGTTATTGCTGCCTAAATTGATACATCTAAGTGACAGAAACTGATTCCCCTTACATGAATCCTTAGTTCTTCCTGAGTCTTAGGCTCATTAAAGACCCTTTCCACGTGCCCAAAACAGATATGTCAAAAATCACAAGACCAAGAATTTCAAATTTGAGTAAAATACAGCTGTACTAAAGTACAGCTTACTTTCACATAACTAAGATTTTTGAAAACTCACCTTGAATCCACTCCTGCTTTTTCTTTTTATCAGAGGCACTGATCTCAAAGCTTTTATCGAGACATTTTATGAGAAAAAGGCATTTTTTTCCATCTTTATCAGGCAAGGCCTAGAATAGGTCACAAAAGGATTAGTTGCAAACACTGATCATAGAATCATAGAAAGTTTTGGGTTGGAAGGGACCCCTAGAGGTTATCTAGTGCAACCCCGCCGCAGTGAGCAGGGACACCACTAACTAGATCAGGTTGCTTAGAGCCCTGTCCAGCCTGGTCTTCAATGTTTCCAGGGATGGGGCCTCCACTACCTCTCTGGGCAACCCGTTCCAGTGTTTCACAACCCTCATTGTGAAGAATTTCTTCCTTACATCTAGCCTAAACCTACCCTGTTTTAGTTTAAAACCATTACCCCTCGTCCTGTCACTGCTGTCTCTACTAAAAAGATTGTCCCCATCTTTCCTATAGGCTCCCTTTAAGTACT
>Ga0065711_1042988_pt1 | contig 15015 bp, 12 predicted proteins | sample Hoacrofraction12_FD_59098 | JGI IMG/M metagenome (GOLD analysis project Ga0065711, IMG submission 59098) | Hoatzin crop microbial communities from Cojedes, Venezuela - Epithelial fraction 12 v2 (version 2) | ecosystem: Host-associated > Birds > Digestive system > Esophagus > Crop | place... | reverse complement strand
CTCCGTCCCCCTCAGAGAGAAGAAGTTCCTCCTCATGTTCAGACGGAACTTCCTGTGCCTCAGTTTGTGCCCATTACCCCTTGTCCTGTCACTGGGCACCACTGAAAAGAGAAGGTCTGGGTGATGCTCCCAGAGCTGGCCTGTGTTTCCAGGAGGCTCTCTGCCCTCTTCCCCCTCCTAGGTTAGAACAGGAGGATCCCGCCGGTGTGTTTATCCCCAGTTACACTGAGTGTGTCTGCAAGGCAGAGCTGCCTCCAGACTGCCGTGGCCTGGCAGCACGGCGACTAATGACTTGCAGACCTGCCGAGGGAGGGGAAAGCAGAGTCCTGATGGGTTTTCCCAAACACTCGAAGCAGGAATCATGAGCAGCCATGTCATCCCTTGGGAAGAGTGGAAGTGCTGGAAGTGTGATGCAGTTTGAAGGCGGCAGGGGAGAACCCGAGGCAGCGCCTGGGGTGTGCAGCACTTGGGTTTCCCCTGCATGCTGGTACTACATGGTATTCACAGCTGGGACGAGGTGCTGAGACATGGCAGCTCTTTCACATAGCCTGCAGCATGGGCTACCCAGCCGGAGCTTCTGACCTGGAAATTTTCCTTTGCTGCTGGGCCCATCACAAGGGCAGGAGAGATGTTTGTTATCTTTTGTCTGGTGGCGCCAGCAGTTGAGCAAGAGGAGCGGGAGGCGGGCTGCCAGCGTCTGTATGCGTGCCATCCGCAGCTCCCACCTAATCCTGCTGGGCGGAGGACTCACAGGCTTGGTAACGCTCCTGGTGTGGTGTATCTCGCATTTTGTTTCAATGTAATTAGTCTGAAATGGGAGCAAGGATGTAGCATCTTCCACCTCAAGGGGAACCACCAAAGATTCGTTATGCTCCCAGAGCAAACGTGATTTGTGGGTTTGGCTCAGTCCTTCCTAAGTGGTGAAGCTAGCAGCTCCAGCCAGCGTGATCGGCCCCAGCAGCTCTCGGCCATGCAGACCCCGCAGCTGGGCGGCTTGCAGGGCGCTGGGAGCGTGGGGGTCATGGCTGCTGGGTCAGTGCCGCAGCTCCTGGTGCCTATGTTCAGGCAAACAGAGAGGAACGTGCATGATGCCAGGTGAACAGAGCAGGGTGTGTGCTCATCAGCCAGACTTCCTCACTCCCTGCAGCGCCTGGGATTGGTGCAAGTAGATTTACTTTCCCCACAGCCTCTCTGGTGGCTTCAGAGGGGTGGGCAAGCCTAAGCTGCAAGGACCACGTGGGCAGCACCGTGGGCTTGTGGCTGGCACGGTGGAGTTGGTGTTTTGCTGGGCGCAGGAGAGCATGGCACATTGGTTGCCTGTGGCTGAGGTTTTGGGAGATACGTGTGAACATCATTTTTGCCACAGCAGAGAGTGAAATGGGAAAAACCCTCCTGGGCTGCTGTGCTTGTGGCGGTGCTGCAGGGGCTGGGTGAGTCACCTGAGGAAGCACAGGGCACAACCAGGCTCAGAAGAAAGTCCGTATAGACTTTCTCATCCCTAAGCGTCACTGTCAGGGCCACGTTTTGATGTGGGGACAGTTATTCTGAAAGCATTTGCTCAGAGTGCCTCAGGGTGCCAAACGTACGCAGGTCAGGGCCTTCCCTGGGGACCTTCGGTGACAAACCCCTTCTCTGCAGTTGTGTGCAAGGAGGCCAGGCAACGAGGCCAGGATTTCTGGTGATCGCTCCTGGACTGGCACAGCCTGCCTCATTCTGTCCCAGTGCCACGGGCTGCCCATATTAAAGGCTTCATTTTCCTTTGACCTGTTGCACAGTGCAGGGAAGGATGGGCTTGCACTAGAGGTGTTTCTAGTGTGTTTGAGCTGAAGGGGGGGTGGGGGAAGAAATTAAAAAAAATGCTGTGTGAGGTGGCTGAGGGCTTTCCCCACCCAGCCAGCAAGCATGTCCTCCTGCACCCAGCTCCTCTGCCCAGAGGAGCCAGGCTGTGGCCCCGCCGCTGTAGGCAGGTAACTGTCATAGAGAAGATAGACACGAAACTACTCAGCTCCTTCTGCCTCACCCAGAGCCAGAAGGGTTTTTTGAAAACAAAAATAAAGGGGAAAATTCAGTCTCCACCCATCCGCCCAATTTGGCTGGCAAATCAAATAAAACAGTCTTGGAGCTGGCACCACCGGAGCAGTGAATGCCAGCTCCCAGCCTCTCACACGAGGTGTCGAAATAAAAGGAGATGAACAAACAACCCCCAGGTGCCCAGGGACAGCAAACTGGTTTTAAGATGTTGGTGGGTTGTTTTTCACCCACGTGGTGAGACCAGTCCCTCATGTCCACCCCCAGGACCAGGCAGCTGCCCCCCATGGCACTCAGCCACCTTTGGGCCATGGACACATGTTGCTGGGGCTCCATGAGAAGGGCTTCATGCAGAAATGCGTGTCACCACAGATGGTTTTTGTGAGCATCCTGGCATGCGGCAATGCAGCCAGTGACTGACAGCATGGTGAAGGGGATGTTAGGCTTGGGTACCACCTCAGCTGTGCCCAGCTGCTGCGGAGAACCCCAGGGGTGGACCCGGTGCCAAGGTGCCCCACGGCAGCTTGGGCCCCCGCCCTGGACAGGCACACTTGTCCTGTGCATGTCCAGTTACTGCAACTAATATGAGGCTTTTAAAATACAGGGCATTTTCTTCAGCCAAAACTCCCCTGTTAGAGCTATGTACGCTCAGTGGTGGCTCTAGTTTTGCTGTGAATGGGCCTTGCCACAGGTGAGGCAGAGATTCTTGCAAAATTTGCCACAAGGGTCCACATTATTCTCTCTATGAGGAGGATCATAAGAGAGTTTCATCTCCACCTTTGCTACGGTCCAATTAAAGCACTGTGAGTAGCAGCGAGGTGTCTTGCAGGGCATCCACACCTCTTTTCAGCTTCTGCCTCACTGCAGTCAAGCCAGCTAGCTTTATTTCTTGCGCTGGAGCTGCCCAAAGCACACTGGTGGCAAGCAGTGGCCTGATTTCTCACCAAGGAAGCAGGTGCCAACATTTAGGCCAGCACTTCAGCCAGCATCGGGTGCGGACGCACTGCAAGGAGGGGATGGTGATGCTGGGCTGTACTGGGAGGTCAGCCAATGTTTCTGGCATTGCTGGGAGCAGCCAGTCCAGTCCAATGCAACAGGTTTCCCCTGACCTTGGGAGCAAAGCCACCCTAAGGCCATTGCAAAAAAAGCCATGTGTGATAAAATGGATGTTTTTTCTGGTGTTTTTCCCCGTGTGCCAGAGCCGTTGGGCTCGCATGCAAGGGAGCGCAGGAGCTGCTTATCAGCTCACCCCATCGTGGCAGCAGACTGATGGTGCCTCTGCCATCTCTGTTGTTAATCTCATTTCAAATATAGGAGGGGTAGAAGCTAAACTGAGCTCATATTAATTCCCCTTGCCCTGCCTTGCTCAACCTAAGGAAACACCTACAAGAACTGCCATTGTCATTATCCAAACCACCCCTGGAAACGATCATTAGCTGAGTTGCTCCTTTGCCAAGTGTGTCCACTCGCCAGCCCGTTTGCCCACAGGGCCCTCCCGTTGCCTGCTCCTGCCATGGCACGCACTGCGGTTGCCTGCACCCGTGCTCTCCTGCCGCAGCCTCGCACGCTGCCCGCTGCTGCCCAGCTGGACCAAGGCTGAACCCTGCTCCCCCGGGGCTCATCGACGCTCTGCCGTGCCCCAGGAACAAGGTGAGGGTGGCCAGGCAGCTCTCCGAGTTGCCTGTTTGTTTTCTCAAGTTACTCTAGTGTGCTGGACTTATTTTTGGCAGGTTTGGATGGTGGCCAGAGGGTTGGGACATGTTGACATTGCTGATTTTTTTCTTTATGATTTTTTTTTGCATAACAATGTTTTGCTAAATGAGAAGGAAACAAACCCAGTGCCAGCTTTCACCATGTGTTTAAAATGAGATAAAAGTAATGCTGGGCTGGCCATGGCATCCACTAGACCTGTGGAGACAGCAGTTTGCTGGTGCAGCATGTGGTCCAAGGACAGACGAGTGACCCATGCACAGTACGCCGTGCTCTGGGAGGATATGGTTGTTGGTTTTGGGGTGCTAGGGCTATCACTGGCAACAAGGCACCCTAGACAAAGGGCCTGGGTGCCTGCTGTGGAAATGGTGTGGCAGGAGGAAAAGCACACATATACATGTGCCCATCCACACCTGGGGAAGAGCACAACGTCATGGGACCTGGCCAGGGTCATACCCTGATGTACAGACAAGCAGCATTTCTCGCAGGAAAAGGTGGCTCTTCTGGTGGGGTGTGGGCATAGGAGCAGTTGTGGAAACAAAGCATTCTTCTTTCCTTTTTTAATATAGTTCTTCCCCAGAGCAGGACTAGCCCATTTTTAGCTCACTGCCAGCACTATTAGAGCTGTTTTGTTCTTTTTCCCTCCAGGCTGGGCAAGGGTGTGGACAGGAGGAAGCAAACTCTTTTTTTAATGACAGGTTTTCATGGGAAGATGTTCAGCTGCCTGGGAGTGCTCAACTTGGCTTTGCCCAAGTTTAGCCAGGAGACACGATTGGTGCTCAGCACAGACTCCATCTCCTTTCTCTGCTCACATCTTTCCCCTGGCCAAGTCCCTGCAGCCCACAGGCTGACAGCAGCTGTAATGCAAAGGTGACAAACCAGTGCAGGCTCTGCTCTCACCCATGACCAGTGCTTCTGAGGTGGGGAGACCCTTGCGCAGGGACGGGTCAGCCTCAGGTGCAGCAGCTGGCAGGGATGGTGCCACCCAAACTGCCCATCACTGGGACAGAGACCAAACAGCAGGGTGGGGAGACGGCAAGAGGGAGGCAGCTGCATGGTGGGATGGAGAACAGGGTCTTCAGCCAGGCTGGCTGCTTGCAGGGCTTGCCACAGCGTCTCCAAGGCTAATCAAAGCTGCTGTGTTTTGGGCTGTCAGTCTAGATCCTGGGAAATAAAGTGGACATACAAAAGGTCCAAATACACCATCTTTCATAAGCTTATCACGCCCCAGGTTGGAATCAATGGGGATTAGTCATCATCCATGGGAGTTGCTGAAGACTGGCTTGTCCACATGGGCATAAGCTTCCACAGCAATACTGGTAAGGTTCATTTGCTTAAAATTCATGCCTCAAAAAGTCTTGCAGGCTGGACATACCCAGGTTTTACTAGACTGTAGCCACTGGTCATAGTGAGCTATACATATTACAGCCTGTGGATTCAGGAATTTGTAAATACTCACAGGTGAGGTTTCAGGGATGAGCTTTTGGCTGGAGGGAAATTTTCAGCAGCTGCTTTTAGTAAGGCATTTACAGCCCGAAGGGGCTCAGCCTCAGGCTTTCTGCTGGCCTCCATTGGTGGTTCTTTGCTTGTACAAGGTGTTTTCCATACTCCTACCCTCTGCATGAGGCATTGGGGTCCTTGCTGGGCTACCGTGACCCCTGCTAGCTGCTGCTGCTCCCCACACCTCGGTGCTTTCGCTGCCACCAGCTCTGCACGCTGCGCTGCCACATCCCTGCCAGTGAAGTGCACTGATTCATCTTCTCCTTAGCAAAGGCATCCATTTCATCTGTACTTCTTCCTGAAACATTACAGATATCCCGTTGCTGAAGGCGTGCCTGTGGCACAGACCAGGGTCCTCCAGTCCCCCCACAACTCCTAGCAGCAGCCTTGTGCAAGGGGCAACCAAACCTGGCTTGAGCCCACTTCAGCGTCAAAACTAAAACAAAGCTCCGTGCTAGTAAAGATCCCCTGGCATTGAGTGACATGACACAGGGCTTCACTTTCACAGCAACAGCCACACCCAAGTTTTAATTCTATTACATTTCCTTTATGAGCTGTTTTCTTTTTTTCTTGTTGACTGTCATAAATCAACCCTGCTAATCCCACCCTGCACATAGTGTTAAGAGGGGCACAGCAAGAGTTAACAAGGAACTAAGACATGGTTGAAGCATCTCCATCTCCAAACTGCTCCTATTGCCAGTGGTAGAACTGGGACAGATATAACAAATGGCCAACACGTTAAGCAGGTTGTGGCTCCCTTCAGTAGCCAAGCCTTGGCTAGAGTTGCTCAGAGCTGGCTCAGGAGCCATGAGGCTTGTTCTGAAATGTGCATCAGCTTTATTCTCAGTGGTGTGACTTCAGGCACTGCCTCCTTAGGGAGCTGCTTCTGTTGGGGCTTTGGGAAGCAGCAATTACCAGACTGACAGGGCAAGAGAGGAATAACCAATGTGAGCCAATGTAGCAGGAAGCAAAAATGTTAGTGCACCACGTTGTCCCTGGAGCATCTTTGTCCAAGCAGGAGTGTACGTGTTCAGTATTGCTGTTAGCTTTATTTTTTCAGGGATGCAGGTGCCCTGTGGGCACTCTGGATGTGACCCTGACAGTGCTGGCAGATGCCAGCCCGCTACATCAAACCTAAGAGTTAAAAATAATTTCTCAGAGGCCAAGTCACCTTGGTGGCAACCCATCCCACTCAGATACAGAAAAGATCCAAAAGCCTATACTGTATTTTGGTGCGTGTCCCAAAGAGCTCTGTAACTTGCTCCTGCGAGGCTACAGTGTGCCAGTAAATTTGGCAATCACCTCTGCTGTTGCAGCAGAAACACAAATCTACTTCTGAGCTAGATTTTGCCAGAGCAGAGAGCTGGAAAAACAAACAAATAGGAAAAGTGCTTTTGACTCACTGCATTCCTGTTTCCTCGCTTCAGCCTGGCATGGACTGCAGGCAGGTCTCGGCAGCAGAGCAGCGTGGTGAGTGGCACGGCCCAGGCAGCCCGGAGTCTTTCGCCTTCTTGAGGATTTGGTGTTCATGTTTGCAACTGAGTCCCAAAACATTGCATCCTTCTGGGGCTGCTCCACTATTCTCCACCAAGGCCATTGTTTCACCAGGAGCCAGCCAGCACCCTGCTTTTCTCCCCAGCCTACTGCACACCCCAGCAGCACACAGGGGCTGCGACGCCCTCCTCCTGCTCTCCAAATTGCCTGAAGTGTGCCAGTGGTGCGTAAGTTGTTAGGTGGCTGGATGCAGAGCAAAGGAGATGGACAGGCAGGCAAATGCACACACGTAGCTTTGCTTAATCCTGTCCGCATTGGTGTCTCTGATGCTTCTCCAGTATAGGGGATGTGTGCTCTAGGGACTGGGGCAGGAATGCCTGAAGCACCACCATGAGACAGACCGCATACCCCTCAGTCCCCGCTTCTAATATTTGGCTAAAGAAAGACAAAGACAGGCCCAGATGTTGTGTTTATTTATTTCCCCTGGATTTAGACACAGCTCTGGCTAACCACCACAGCAGCAAACAAGCCCCGACTTGCGATGCCCTCCACCGCCTCCCTGCAGGAGGAGCTGCTGGTGGGGTCCATGCAGCCCCCAGGAGGGCAAGGGCTGCCCCGGGCTGCTTGGAGGGGGCAGCTCGGCTGGACGCGCTCGGGCAGATGTGGCTGTCAGGGCGGTGGCAGCACAAACTCGTGCTAAAGGTGCAGCATGCAGGACTCAGGCCTTGGATGCAACAGAGTGGTGCAGACAGAGAACCACACAACTGACATTTCAGACCTCCAGCTGCCCTCCCCTTCTTCCCTCCAGCTTTTCCTCTGATTATTTTAAAAGAGGGGGGTTAAGCATTTACAGGGGTAGCATTTAAGAAGGGAAGGCTCTCTGAGGGCAGAGACATGGGGGCAGTTCTCTGGGGAGCCAGCACAATGAATCTTTTCAAGAGTCTATGAGGAAGGGAGATAAACTCCAAGAAACAAGCTACACCGGTGGCTCAGAAACCCTCAGCGCTTTCTGCCCCGCAGATGCCACATTGGAGGAGGTGCAGCAAATGACCCTTCCATCATTTTCTAGGCAGTAACGGTACCCCCCCCCCTCACAGTCTGGGCATTTGTTCTTCCAGATGTGCCAAGTTCTCCACTGTCTTGCCCAGGACCAGCTTTTGAGGAGGTCTCTACAGAAGGACCATCCCTGTCTACAGCCTTTGCAGCCAGAGACTGAATGAGAAGAGGGTGCTGCTGAGCCTGGAAGATTTGCATTCGCACAAGCTGCATGAACAAAGAGAAAGGACAATTCCCTGTTGCAGATTTCAAGTCCTGGGAATGCCACAGCTGGCAGAAGAGAAAAGGACTGAGAAAGTGCCAGTGCAGGAGGGAGCTGAGCAAAACTGCTCAGGGATGCAGACTCCAGACAACGTTGTTGCAGAGCCTTCTGGAGAGACAGCAGCCTTGCAGTAAATTCAACAGTAAAGATTGCTGCAACCTGCCTTTTAGGAACTGCTTTCTAGTAGCAGAAGCAGCTGTTGGGTCAAAATCAAAGCTGTTCCTATACCTGGGATGTGGGCAATTCTGTGACTTCAGTGCTCGTTCTGGTTGAGGTAGGGGATTCTCTGGTCCCAAGCACAGGAGTTCATTTAATGGTGGTAGTGGGACAATTTACTAGCTTAGCAGTAGTTACTGGCATAGTAAATCTCTTGTGATTGATAAGCAACATGTGCTTTCACTGCAACACCCTCAGATCAGGTCAGACATACTCCTGAGCAAACAGATGCTCCCACACCATGAACACATCCGCTGGTTCTGTGCTGTCCGGATGGGAAGATGCAGCCAGGACATCTGGAGTACAAAGCTGCACCGTGATCATCCAACAGCATGGCACTGTAACACTCCTGAGCCTTTCAGCTGCTTTCCAACATGGACCTGGAAATGACCACTTTTAACCTTGGGTTTTACCAGCAGCAGCACTGGGCTGGAAGCTCAAAGGACGTGGTGTTTCTTTCATGCGTCCCAGGCCATTAGCAAGAGCAGGGATTGAACATGAGTGACAGACCCTATTTCACCAGAATCAGTTACAAATCAAACCCTTTCTTGTCTGTGCAGAGCTCATGCCCCTGCCCAGCAAGTGATTTCTGGATGCTCTGCTCAGAATTAATGCCCAAACGCCAGCATTGCATGGCTACAGAGAGATAAGCATTTTGCTAAGACCTGTGCTTTGCTTTGTTTTTTCCCTAAAATACATATTTCAAATGGTGAAGGACTCTGAGATGGAAAGGACTGACTTGTGCTCCAGTTTCCCACATGGCAGCACTGCCCGTATCTTCAGCTAGCACTTCGCAGGGACAGGAAGACTGGTCTGTTAGCACACCTGAGACATTTCTCTAGCAGAAGCTAGAGAGAAGCAGCTATTTCTTGTTGAAGAAGGAAAAAAAGAGGTCCTCCAAGGGGGTACACTGGGCCTGAATGAGTCCTGAGAAGTTCTAGAGAAGAACAGGGAATGCTGGAGGCAGCAGGAGATGCAGGAAATGCTGGCACAGGGACGAGGGGTCTCAGCAAGAGCTGTGCTAAACACAGGAGAAGCACACCTGAAACTCCACAATCATATTAACCTGTTAATTTATACAGCAGCTCTGTACAAAAATAGAAGGGTTCTAATAAGATTAACAATATTAAATAAATATTTAATAGAAAAAGTCTTTGGCCTAGTTCATAGCTCATCCTTTGGATTGATACTCATTTCACTGGGTCCTAGATGCTCCTGGTCCAACATTGCGATCACTTCATCTGCCTGGATTCGCTCCTGCAAGAGGGGAAGGAAAAAAACCCATAAGAGCAGAGCTTCAGTGCCTACTCTCAGCTTATTCACAATGACTCAGCTGGGAGCACCTACAGCAAACACTTTATCCGAGGATGAGCAGTGTAGCTGAGAGGACAAGGGACAGCCTGGGACTTGAGCTGGGATTTGCTGGGCAAAACTAATCAAATCACTTTGCACCTCAATACCTAATTCCCTTCTCCCTCCAGAGGCTGCAGTGTTTGGGGCAGAGCTGACGTACTCCAGTTCCCTTTTCACACTTCACCAGCACACACTGCCACAGTGTACCCTCCTCCTGTCCCCTCTGCTTGACATGGATTTCCAGCTCCCTGGGCAGGGCTGATGGCGTTCCACACATGCACCAAGCATGGAGGCATTTCAGCTAGTGCCAAAAAGCAGAGACAGTAAAGTGAAAATAAGCTTCTCCCAAAGCCTTGCAGCCCACCTGCATCACAAGGCAAAGGCGTAAGGGTTTTGTTCTCCCCCTGCATTTAGAGTTGCTTGGTCTTTTATCTTTTATTCTTATAGACCAGAATTGCTACCAAAGGGAGACAGGGGCTGGTACATCAGGCTTTTAAAACAGAATCTGGAGCTTGCCTGGTGAAAGGCACCACAGCCCACATCTCCCAAGGCATCCAGGTGCCCAGACCCGCGGACTTCAGGCTGCCAAAATGCCTTTGAGGTCCCGGCAGCAGACGGCTGTGGCGGATGTCACCATTCATCAGATTGTTACCACGAGGTGTCAGAAACTGCCAGCCCAGCCCTGCACAGAGCCCTCCCACACCCCATCAGCACCCCCCAGCCCAGCCTCACACCCTGTGGGCCCAGGGTGATGGATGCCCAGGAGCCTGGCTGGCAAGGAAAACCATTTGGTCCCGTGGCCACCAGCTCATGTCCCTGTAGTGCAGTGGATGGGAATGCTGCTGTGGGTGGTGCAATGGGGGTCAATAGATGTGCTGGGACCAGAGGCTGAAGGTGGTCCTGGTTCCTCTGGGATGCTGGGTACCCCACAGCTCCCCTCACATCACAATGGGGGGACTCACCAACTCTCTGTAAAGTGGGTCCAAGGTGAACCAGAGAGCCACGGCGCACCGCTGGCCTTTGGTGACCGCCTTCACGCCATGGGGGTTCTCACCACCCGATGAAAAGCTGATCATTCGCCCACACTTGGGCTTGATGGAGGCCTGTGGGAAAACGGGTGACACCAGGGTGTCAAGGAGCAGCATGACTGCACGCACTGGCCCTGTCTGGGGTCACCATGGTCCAGGGCCTGGGGCCTTACTGGGCATCTCTGCATTGCCCCAGGACCCAGTGAGCTGCTCTGGAGAACATGCAGAGCTGTGGGCATGGCCACAAAAACATGTGGGGTAAGTAGGGAGGTGTGAGGCTTGATCCTGATGTGCAGACATCATGCAGAAAGGAGATGATGGCATGGAGTCCTTGCAAAGCCTGCAGGTGACCACCTACAGCAAAACAGGGCCACAACATAACTCCAGGCAGGTTCAGGTTAACCATGGCACAGGCTATGAAATTCCTGCTTCTCCTCTCTCCTGAGTCCAGAAGCAGTATCCTGCAGGACCTCAGGGGTAGAAATGTCAATCAAATCAACCCTCAGGCACCCAAGGTAGATGCAATCTACCCTCCAGCATCTACTGGACTCCAGAGCCCCAGCATGGTGCCCAAACCCTCTGTCCAACCACGGAGGGGATGCCCAGCTTCCCTAATGGGCCCATGCAGAGGTGGGGGCTCGTGCCTGAGCCCTGTCCCTCTTAGAGACTGATGTCCATTGCTGTGACCCACTCTGGAGCAAGAGACCTGGGCCAGGCACTGCATATAAATGAAGGCATCACTTCATGTCTGGCCACGAGATGGGGTGGGAGTTCTGTGGTCCTCCAGTCAGGGAAGACTATCACCCATCCCTCTGCCTGCACAGGGGTGGTGAGAACCCCTGATGTGCAGGTTTCCTGCTCAGCACAGCCCCTGGGAAGGGAACTGAAGCTCTGTACACCTCTGCCAGCAGGATTTTGTATGGGCTGTTTGCAAGGTAGGAGCCACAGGCTGCCCGGGGAAGCCCAGAGCCTCTGAGCATGGGCTGCCGAGGAACAGTGTTTGGACCACAGCATTGACTTACTGTCACAGTTTTGGCATCCATCTCAGTGAAAATGAACTCTCCTCCTTCGAAATCAGCATTCATATACAGGAGTGCACTGTGGGAAGAAGCAGGAGACCCCCCGTGAGGTGAGCAGCGGGGAAGGCTCAAGGTTGAACCCTGCCTTGGGGACAGTTCCCACATTGCTTCACAGAGACATGAGTGGGGGACTGCCAGAGGGGATGAGGCCCCACTCTAGGGCTGACTGGGGCCACCCAAGCTACCCCCATTTCACAATTTCAGTTGAGAACTAGGAGATCTCTCCTTGGCCAAGGAACAATTCTCAAAACAACCCCTGGGTCCCACCAGCTCTCACCCTCCTGTTTTGCATCAAAACACCTGACAGAGACACATCGCCGTGGGCCACAACTGGGATCTCCTGACCCTAAAATATCACAGACCAATGAGAGTTAGTTAAACTCTGGTTTGAAGCTTAGCCACAATGCTTGCTGCCAGCAGAAACTACCTGCTGGGTCTCATTTCTGCCACAGCGGGGATATACCAGCTTTAGGTCTGTGAAGCAAGATGCCTTGCTTTAGGGAGAGCACCTGGTAGCCCTTGGGAGCAGCTCCCCCTTCCTTCCTACCTGTAATCCCGAAAGGTGTAGGCAGGAGGCTCCTTCCAGCACTCATTGGCCTCAGGGTCCAAGAGGCAGTTGTCAGCATGGATGGGGTGGCTCAGGTCGTTCCTTCTCTCCTGCTGGCCTAGGCAGGACCATGTGAAGGAATGGGGAAGGAGAAGGGGATGAGATGGAAATGCCATGCTTTGTGGGGTCCATCACGGGGTGGGAGCCTGCCCTGACCCCAGTCCAGATGGTGTTCATGGGTGAAAGGAGCAAAGGAAAGGCTGGGGAGAAAAGGCAACATGGCAACGAGGACTCAGATATGCACAGCTCTGCTTGGTCCTTACTGCGGGGAAGCCAGATGGAGAGCTGGGGGTGGGGTGGAAAGGAGATGGGACAGTAAGAGGAGGCAAGAGAAGAGGGAGGAGAAAAGAGGAAGAGCTGGAGACATGAAAACCAAGAGACATCCCAGAAAGGAGCTTCTTCAGGACAGCGGTGCCCACTTTTTGCTGCTGTGGGGATGGTGACTTTGCCAAGCCGTTGGCCGCCAGTTTAAGCATCAGGCAAACCAGAGATACTCTCAGGCTTGGGTCCCCCACTCGTAAAACCCGCTGTGGGGAACTGAAGCCCTTCTGGCCTCCCAGCCCTGCCCTGCCGCCAGCCCCCAAGCCCTCACCAGAGAGCGCGGTACGGCACACCAGGTGGGTGTAGGAGAAGTAGAGTGTGGAGTTCAGCATGAAGTAGGACTCGACGATCCTGCGAGCCTTCTCGCTGATGTCGTAGAAGAGGCGGGCGCTCTTCAGCGGGACACGGCCTTCATAGCCATACTGGACAAGGAAAGGGGGCAAGAGAGGGTCAGTGCTGTGCATCGGCTGGGAGGAAGGGCATGGAGGAGGAGGAGGAGGAGGGAGCTGTACCTTGAGGGCTTTGAGGACGGTGGCTCCTTCAAATCTCTCGTTCGGAGTGTGGGGGGAGGTTTTGCCCCTGTAACCGTCTCCAGCTAACATGATCCCCTGAAAGGCATAAACATGGGTGAGGGGTGAACTGGTTCCCCAGGAGAGGGGGAGCTGCAATCGAAGCACCTGGCACCCTCTTCCCCAAATCCCCCAGGACTGCATACACCGGGACAGGTGAGTTGGGTGGGAAGGCACCACAGTTCTCCAAGAACACGGTCCATTCTGAGATGCTAAAAACAGCCACCCACCTCCCAAATGTGGATATTCAGGCACCCTCAGTCACTTCCCAAGCTCAGTTAATGATGAATGAGAAGGCTCAACGTGGCTTGTGGATGAGCATCCTTTGGGGTTGTGTATAGCATGGGGCAAAGAGCTATTTCTGCACGGGATCTGTCTTGCAGCATGTTTCTAAGAATAGCCCAAGATGCAGCAGCAGCTCCTGTGCTGCAGTTACGGGTGTGTTGTGGGGATAAGTGTCTGACTGCTGTCCATGGGCATCCTGGCAACAGTTGCCATGCTCAAGAGTGAGGCATGAGCCCAGGGCCTCTCCAGGGGCTGATCACACCTTCAGCTCTCACAAGCCAGATGCTGGGGAGAGCATCAGGCACTCAGCCCACATGGCAGTCATGTCCTCCCTCAAGGGCACTGCCTGCTCACATTGGCCACCCTGTGAAGCTCTCGGCACTGCTCCTCTGAGATGACGTTATCCAGTAGCACTCGCTGGGTGCCGTTCAGCTGCTGTGAGTTGTAGACAAATTTCACGTCACTGTAGAGAAGTGGACCTCCTGATGGAAAGAGAGACACAAAATGACCCTGCTGAACATGCCCTGCCTTCGCTGACATCTTGTACCATGGCCAAGGGCCAGTTGGTGTCACCTGGATGTGCTGCCAGGGAAAGAGCTTTGTAGCAGAGAGCAGAGTTTGGCCTCACATCAGCAACAAAAGAAACAGAAGCATAGGAAACACCTGCAGATAAAATCAATTTGCTGCAAGAGCATCAGCATTTTCCGCCTTCTCATTAGCTGTCCTGCAAATGCAAGGACCACAGCCTGAAAATGCCAAAACCTGATGGGACATGATGAGAGACACAGACACTGGCTAACCTGGCTCTCCTGCCCAGCAGCCAACATCAACGGAAGCCTTAATTTTCCATTGCATTTGTTCTTTGTGGATCTTGCTGGCTTGGCATGAAAAGCCACTCTCTGCAACTGTCATCAGCAAGGCGTTTTTTTTGTCTTTTGCCCATGTAGAAAACCTGACATGGTGCTGAGATTGCAGCAAGCATCACTTGTGCTCCACCAAGATGGGGGGCTGGGAGTGGGCAAGCCAGAGGACCCTGAGGACAATCCTCCACAGAGGCAAAGGAGCTGCCATGGCCATCCCTGCCATCCCTCACTCACCAATTCTGAGCTGCATCTCTCTGCCTGTCAGCAGCCAGGGGCTTGGCTGTGTTTTGCAGGTGCCAGATAGCATCCCTTTTAGCCTGAAGAAGAGAAGGCTGAGAGGGGACCTTATAAATGCTTATAAATATCTGCAGGGTGGGTGTCAGAAGGATGGGGCCAGACTCTTTTCAGTGGTGCCCAGCAACAGGACAAGGGGCAATGGGCACAAACTGAAGCACAGGAAGTTCCAGCTGAACATGAGGAAGAACTTCTTCACTCTGAGAGTGACGGAGCACTGGCACAGGCTGCCCAGGAAGGCTGTGGAGTCTCCTTCTCTGGAGATATTCAAGACCCACCTGGACAAGGTCCTGTGCAGCCTGCTGTAGGTGACCCTGCTTTGGCAGGAGGGTTGGACTAGATGACCCACA
>Ga0065711_1042987_pt1 | contig 15016 bp, 18 predicted proteins | sample Hoacrofraction12_FD_59098 | JGI IMG/M metagenome (GOLD analysis project Ga0065711, IMG submission 59098) | Hoatzin crop microbial communities from Cojedes, Venezuela - Epithelial fraction 12 v2 (version 2) | ecosystem: Host-associated > Birds > Digestive system > Esophagus > Crop | place... | reverse complement strand
CCCCCCCCATTTTTGGGTTTCTGAGGCCTTCAAATGCAGATTTTATATGAAAAATAGATAGTTGTACTTCCTAAATTTTATGGGGTTTTGAGATGCATGTGTGGTAGAGGAGGGCTTTTTCCCTTCAGAAGAGTTTCAGATATGAGATCAGCACCACACTGACTGAGACAGTAACAGTAACTTCTTGATTTTTTTTAGGGAACTGTATGTTCCTCAAACAAGGAACTTCCCCCCGTGACCAGTATTTGCTAGAGAAGACCGTGCATGTTTTTGAACATCATTGCTTTCGTTGTGATGCCGGTGATAAGGGAAAAACTCTCGGGGTTGCTCTGTAACTAAAGAGCCAGTGCGTTACATGTTTACTGCATGAGAATTGTTACTGTGCGATTTTTAAGAGGTTTGGTTTTTTTCTTTTTCTTTCAAGTAGAACAAATCCATACAAAAATGGCTTGGTTGGTGGGCCCGTGACTGTGTGCAGGCTCACTGTTTCTGTCTAACACCAGCCCCGAAGCTGGGCCTGGGTAGGAAGTTGTTGCCTTTTCCCAATACAGGCAGGTTTTGTCGGAAGGCTTAAAAGATAATTTGATGACACAATCTTTGAACTACCCAGCCAAACCCGGGAAGGGAATGTTGTGCTAAAGATAAAACGGTGTTTGACACACATGGCGAAAGTCGGCACATCACCCAAACTTCTGCCGAGACAAGGCCCATGACTGAGCTTGCCTCAGCCTTGAGAAGCGCCGGTGGTAACCACGGGCAGAACACTGCACCCCCTGGCCTGGCACGGGGCTTGCTCATCACGCACTGTGCTTCTCCAGGAACGGCTAGCTGATTTCCAACACCAATTTTAATGCAAAATGTAGATGGCTGCCTTTGAAGACCTGTGGGCCCGTCGTTGCAAACAACCTCTTCCTGCCTGCTGTGGGTGGAGCGTGTTGGATTGTTGCATTGCAGGGTCATGGGCAAATACTGTGGTGTGATGACCCAGGGTCCGAGTATTACCTAATTGTCTGATTGCTAACTGTGTTAATAGCTCAGGTTCCAGACCGTGCTTAACCTTCTTTTCAAGATTTAGTTTTCTATACGGTATCTTGTACGAGCTTGTTTCCTAACTGTCTGCTGAAAGCTGGATTTTGTTGTACAGGTCACAAAGGCTGGTAATCCATTTTACTTAATCAAACCCCTTATCTGCTTAAATAGCCAGCAGTCAAAACTCACACGCTTTCTGGAGAGGAGACCGCAAGGAAGTCACTTGCTCTTTGTGATGTTTCTTACATGTAGTTTTACTGAAATGCGAAAAATTTAGGTGGCTGTCAAATGTTGCTTAGATCATGTAATGTATTCCTTCAAAAATATGTCATAATATATAAAAAAAAAGGTACAAACCTGCATTAAACCTGCTGTGTCTTTGGGGACACAATCTAATGCCAAGCCTCAGATACTATGCTTTATACAGTTGGTTTTCACTTTAAACAGATGACTGGCTTTTCAAAACTGGGTTGCATGCCAGTAGTTAAAGTACAGCCATATAGGGTATGACAGGGTTTGTAACTAGGGGTTTTTAGAGGTGAGGTCATGATAAATTTAAATGAAACTTAAGCAGCAATGTTAATGTCACCAACAAATAGATTCCTTTTTCTAGCCTTCCTTTCACAATGCCTGAACATTAACTGTGTTTATATTGCCTCTGTTTGAAGGAAGATATTTTTTTAAAAGGAATAAAGAGAAGTTACAGTTCTTGTTTTGTTTCTCTGCTGCTTAAAAATATTCACCATATAAACATCTGACTATTTACGTCAGAGAGGTCAGACAGGAGCCATAACACTTTTGCTTTACCCTTTGTCATTTAGTGCTTTCCTTATCATGCCAAGCCACACAGTGTGGTGATACTTGGGGGGGGGAATGAAAATGGTCTGAGTAACAAGTATTTACTTATTAGCTGGAATGCCTCTACCTTGTGAATTTATGCCAAAATTACAAGCTGTGGTAGTTGCATGGGAATTTCTTTAACCACTATGAAAGCGCCCTGGCAGAGAGACCACACTGTGTCACGGGTATCTTTAAGTAAAGATGTTTCATAGACCTGAAGTGTAATGAACAAAGAATACCTAAGCTTTGGTGCACTGATGCCGTGAGCTCTGCATGCAGCTCTGGTCGCCACATCTGAGGAAGATTCTCTAAAATGATTGAGAGGATGGAGCAGCTACCTTAGGAAAGACTAAGGAGTCCAGGGCTCCTCGCTTTGGAGAAGAAAAAAGGAGGTATGTGATCATGGTTTACAAAATCACAAAGATGATGTATAAGCTGAATGTGAAACTCGGGTTCACCAGATCCTGCCATATTAGGATTAAGGGACACTCAGTGTGTTTAACACAAGTTATCTTCTGTCGTAAAAGAAGATCAGCTTAAAGCAGATGGCAGTACTTCTTCACACAGCAGTCATGAATTTCTGGAACTTGCTGCCACAGGAGGTGTAGAGTTGGGCAATACTGGCAGGTTCAAAAAGGGTTTATGTGCAAGCATAGACACCAGGTCCATAAATGGACGCTGAACAGATTCGGAAGGGAGGTGCCCTCTGAATTCCTGCTACAACACTTGTGGATGCCAGCAGAGAGGCTGCAGAAAAGGCTCATGTGCTCGCTCAAAATAGCCTTTATTTTTGCTGCTGTCAAAGGCAGAAAACCAGGCTGGAGGCACCGTATACCTGAGCTGGGAGGGCGGCCCTTCCCTCACTACCTCAGGAGGGCGTGGTGCCGGCTGTTCTTGAACTCGCTCTGGCTGTCAGGGTCAGTATTTAAGACTCGGATAAGCCAAACCCACGTAGAAAAACAAAATCTTTGTCTAAAAAAGAGACTGCTTCCTTGCCCTGTGTGCCACTGGCAGGGGTGGGATTGGATCACACGGAGTGCAGAAAGTAAAAGGTACGAAAGAGGATACAGAGATTATTCTGCCCACATCTATCCCATCAGAAAATTCCCCTTTCCCTGACCAAGAGAGCAACCTCACCCCATTCAAGAGGACACAAATGTGTCAAGGTGCAGCTGTGTGAGAAGGTGCAATGCTTGGAGCTGCTTGGGTGCTAATACTTTTCCCTGGCCACCCTGCCCCCGTTTGGCCTTCTCCATACCTTTCTGGCTACTGGTGTCTCTGACTGACCGTTTGTGGGTGGACGAGACCAGTAGCTCTACCTGGTGATTCTCAGGTTTTCAAATGAAGGAAGAGCACATCTTCTGAGTGCGGGCTTGCCCCTGGATGGAAGGATAAATTGCTGTTGCGGGCAAAGCTGCTCTGCTCTTAGGAGAGTTAGGATAAGGAAGAAGCAAGATGTTTGTCTGAAAATAATTTAATTGCAAGGTTTCAATTTCTTTCTTTCCTGTAGGAGTGCTGGCGGGCTGTAGGAAAGAGTGTTTTTGCTTGTAGAAGTAGCAACAACTGAGATCAGAAGTCCTTTCTCTGTTTAATGTCCTGTATTTTCTGCCGGGCTTTTTTGTTGCATGATAGCACTGTTAGTTAAATCCTTTCTTTAATGCAAACATGGTGCAAGTACGATGCAATAGCTGCAATTTTTATGACTAAACAAGACTTAGATTTTTTTTTTTTTCCCCTGTTTTTAATGTAGATTAGGCTGCATTTCTCATTTGTCAAAGCCTCAGTGCTTTACTTCAAAAATGATTCCTGGCCACAATTTACAGCAAGGTCAAGGCATCTCATTCATCCAACTGAATCAAGGGTCACTGTGCATGTGGGATTAATATGGAATGCAAGGGCAGGGTATAGGGACTGACATGGCTTAAAAGTTGGCTTGAGCTTCCGCAGGTTTTTGGTTCTTCAGATTTCTTAGAAAAATACTTTAATAATGTTCCTGGGACAGGTTAACCTTTCATCTGTTACATTTTCCTTTGTCTGTCAAGCTGAAATGTTAAGAGGATCTTGATTCCCTATTCCTTAAGAGATGCTAATTTCTAGAAGTTTTGTGAAAATAGGAGATTAGATAGAAGAGAGAGACTTTCTTGTATCCCTCCATAAATAGAAGCCTATGGTAGCAGTCTGGGGAAGCTGTGCACCTGTCTCAAGGCACGGATCCTGAGGAAACAGGCTTCAGGGTTTGGGGTTTTCTTTGTGGAACTTTTTCTCAGCCTCATCCCGTAGCAGCTTGCTAGCGGTTGAGCTTAGCACTTTCTTACTCTGTGTAGTACTAGTGTTTGGCAGTAACCGTTGAGACTTGGACTTTCATAAAGTCCCAGATGTGATGCGATTCTTCGTTTTGGGGACCACAACTTGATTTGCAGTTCATTGTAATTGTAATCCGTGTAGGTTTGGTTGTGTTGCTTGAGGGTTCATGCTGAGCTAGTCTCTTGGGGGCTTTGCACTGAGCATAAATGTTAAAAAGAGAGTGCTACTTCTCTAAACATCTGCAGTGCAATAAACGAGATGTGCATGGGGGGTGGAAGCGATAAAGAAAAAAACATTTTCTGCCCTTTTTGTTGAGAGGAAGTTGAACTGTGAAGAGGCATTGCATCATGAGCGCTAATGAAAGACCAGCTATTCCCCTTGGGAAAATGAAAGCAGTTGCCTCATTTCCCTCTCACTGGCAGCTGTTGCTTAGGAATTTCATTTGAGAATGAAATGCTGCTTTGGTTGACCTGAGGAATGGCTTTAATACAAATGGCTGCCAATGGTGTGCGCTGTAAGTGTTGGGAAGGACAGCACCATTTTCCGAGGAGTTAATAGCTCCGACTGGAAGTAGTGTTTTGGAACCAGATATATCATCTATATGGATTCTGATGTATTCAGCTGTCTCCCTGAGATTAGTTTTTATCTTTCACAACTGTGCTGGGCTGAGGAAGTAGCAGATAACATGAGAAACAGGGAGTGGAAGGACATCGGGAACTCTGATGAGGAAAACACATTTAATTGGGCTGGGAGGCGGAATGGGTGATGACATGGCAGCCGTTACTGAGAACATAATTTGGCTAAGTGGTGGAGGAGTTGCACCTAACTCAGGTTTGAGTGGTGTTTTTTGGGGTTTTTTTGTTGTGTTTTTTTTTTATAAAAATAACATTGAAATGTTTATGCATTGTTTTATGGAGCAAATACCTTTTTGAACACTAGCACCCAGAAGTGCCATTGTTAAGTCCAGCGACATCTAGGTCTTGAGTGACAGATGAAGACACAATGTCAACTGCTCTGCTGACGGCACTTATACTTTGTTCTGCTGCTGCGACACGTGCAAGGATCTGTGGTTAGGAAACTCATCACCAGGCCTAACTTTTGAATAAAGGCAGTTTCCCAAGTCCCAGCATACAGATTTTGCAAGGCGTGCATGCTGGGCGTTTTGTAGGGAGCTGGACATGAATCAGCTGTGTCTGCCTGGAGATGAATTGCCTGGCTGGACTGTGCCGCCCCTCATGCCTCAGCAGTGCACGGGCTCCAAGGAGCCGTGCCAGGGGTTGCAGAGCATGGCTGGGGGGCATGGGAGGGCTGTGGTGGAAAAAGCAGATTTAGCCCTGGGCTGAGTGAGCCACCAGGTGACACAGAGTGGCTTTTCCTCTCACCAGACCAGGCAGAACCGTCACGAGAACCGAAGATAGACGTACTTGGCTGTACTATCTGAATCTCACCTCTGAAATGCCCTTGCTCCTTTGTTTAAAACAGCTGACGTTGGAGTAATTGCTTTCCCAGGAGTCTTACCCTGAGCAGGTGTGGCTTCAGCCACTTGGCCTTTTCAGGCTAACATCATACAAGCATATTGTAAAGCATGGTAGAGATTGGCTAATGGCTGCTGTTACTCTGCTGTTGAATTGGATGACGCAAGGTCTTCTACAGGTAATAAATTTACCTGCTGAGATAACAAAGTGGAATTTGATCTGCTGGACCTAAGCAGAGTTAGACAAGGACTTTTCTTGTAGTGGGTCCTGTAACGAGTTGAGAAGTACAGAAGGAAGTAAGAGAACTCTGGGAAATGAGTTTGCCAAGTCTTCCTCCACCCACCCAAGTACTCTGGTCAAAGAAGACTTACTTATTTTAACTTCAAGCATGGCTAGACAAAGCTGTATGGCAAAAGTGCCACTGTATACTGAGGACAATTCAGCTCCAGGAGAGTCGGGGAAAAAAATGTATACCAACTTGTGATCATCTCTTTGCATGTTGCTTAAGTATAATTAAGAAAATTAAAATATGCAAGTGCCTCAAATCCATCTGTGCTGCTTAATGATACTCACTGAGAGCAGCTGACCCAGTGAATCACAGTGGGCTGAGGCTTTCTTTTTCTTAATAATCTAAGTGAGGTATTCCTTCGCTGGCTTTCTCCTGACAGCAGTCATGTGGGATTTACCATCTCTGCCGTCTGTGTGACAGCAATGTGGTTTTCTGTGGGCGCTGGTGTCTAGGTGGCCAGGAGTTTTTGTTTGCTGGGTTGAAGTAATGTGCCCTGATATGTGTGCAGTTAAAGTGTTTTGAGCTTTCGTCTGGGAGTGGGAGGGTGTCTCCAGGTTAATTCATGACAATCTCAGGTTTAGGTTTCCCCTGGGATAGAGTTGTGTTTCCTTTCCTATGACAGATATCTTCCACTGTTCACTGTCTGTGGTCTTGGTGGTGGACTGGAGTGAAAATGATGGTTGAAGTATTTCTGTCTATCATGTATAGCATTTTTCTTGAATGGATTTGGGTCTGTTCCTTCATGTTTTAATCCTAGTAGTCCTTTTTTTGTATTCAGTTCATAGTTTTGCATAATCTATGTGATGTTAAATTTAGTTCAGGCACAGGCTTTGTTGTTTAGAAAATGTGTTGTAGATACATTTGTTGGCAGTAAGCTGCAGAAGGAGGTTATCTCAGCTTTTGCGTAAACAGGACTCTGTTTTCTGTGTGCTTAATTAAACTTTGCCAAAATTGCCTGGCTTCTAGTGCCGATGCGAGAAAGCAGAAATTCCAGTGGTATGTTCAAGCAGGGAATCATGTCTAACTCAGCTGAGTGAATGGTGTCTCCCCCGGTGATGCCCAGTGACCGACAGCTCTGTAGCAGAGCCACACCTGAGAGGACCAGCGTTACTCTGAACATCAGTTGATTCCCTTTCCCCCTCACTGCCAGCCTGATGGAGCTGCTACCTCTAGCTCAGCAGCAATACATGCAGCCACCCCTTTCTCTCCTGTTGTTCCCATCAGTTCCAGTACCCTCAAGGCCACTCCTGCAAGCGCATTTGGCTCTGTCGACAGCCTTTTTAGCACTTGGCACTGTGTTCTCCAGCACATGTTACAGCCCTGACTCGAAATCAGCTTGCTTAGGTGCCATGCTTGGATTTCTCTTGTCATGCCTGGTTCCATGCAGCCCACAGGACTAGAGGATCTCATGGGGGTGTGTCTTTCCTAACCTGACCAAATTCCTATCACTGAGCTAGAACAATGTGTGTTCTTGGGAGAACAGAAATTTGTATGAAAATTCTCCTATATGAGAGAAAGTTACTTGCTGTCTGTTCATACTGGATAATTTGTTTACCAAGATTTTTCTCGCTCGCTTTTTTTTGAAATAATGCAGACAGGTTGTTTTCTAGCTGTCAGCCATGTGAACTTAGCCTATGCCATTAAAGGCAATAGGTTCTTTTTCTCGTATCCATTTACTAGAAGTCCTTTTTGTGAAATTAACTCTCCTGAGGAGCATAGAAGTTAATGTGAAGTGTTTTGGTTTGTTTGTGTGTTTGTTTTTTTTTTTAAAACCAAGGTTGAGGTTTGAACATAGGAATGGTGGTGAGTGTTTCCCTCCTTTTCTGGCTGGTGTTTTCTCTTGATGATAATAATGGATACTGTGATGACTTCAATAATCATAGTGACAATCAGCTCCAGCAGGGTAGATGAGAGGTACCTGCTTGAACAATCAGCAGCGGAATAATGATAAGTATTAAAACTGAGGTGTCCATTATTGGAAGTTCAGCATCAATAGTGTTAACAGATTGGAGAGGTATGAGCTCCACAACATGCTTGTATCTGATAGGTGAGTCTTGGCTGGTCGCTACGTGAAGGGGCTTATCTGCAGCTACACAGACTAGGAACGTTCCAGGTTAAAGCTCGGGTTCTTGAAATCAGTCATCTAGATCGCAAATGCTCTGTCACGCCTTTATGGCCAGAGGGCCGCAGACTCTTCCTTGTCCCTTCGGTATCCACTGCTGAGGTTGCCTCAGCCCATTCCCACAACTTTATTTGAAGTCAGCATTTAGAGCGCCCATATTTCCAGACTGACTGTGGGTTGTTGCTTTTGATACCTATTTTAAGCATGAAAACAGCAATAACATTTATTTTGATTTCAGAGAAAAAAATTGCTACTTGGATTTATCCCCCCCCGTGCTTGCTTTGTTTTATAACTATTCATTTGCCCCTGAATAGGACACTGGAAAGCTGTAAGACCCTCTGGGGAGGCGAACTGAGACGTTTAGGTGAAGCTGTATCTGTCATTATTATGGCAGTTTGGGGAAGGAGGAAGGTGAAAAATAGAAGGGCAAGAAAGCAGAATTTCTCTGGTGAGAATGGAGACTTGGATTCTGAAAACATGTAATAATTTGGTATTTTGTAATAGACTAGGTGGGGTCTGGCAACTGTGCAAGATGCTGCACGATCTTAGAGTTGTGCTTAAGGAGCTAATAGGAGAGTTGTGTCTGGCTGGTGTTCCTTTTTGCCTCAGTTTCCCGACCTGTGGAATAAAGGTATGTTCTCTGTGTTGTGCAGGAGATCAGTATCTGAGCCCAGATCAGAATTCAAGGTTTCTGGCTTCCAGGTCTCCATTCAGACCACACCTTTCTTTTTATAGCTATGGGAAAAAAGTCTGCCCCAGCATGTCATTTAGTAAAATACCATATAGGAAAAGCAAAACTAAACCCAAAAGAGCTAAAACTAGCTGGTTTAAAATTGAGACAGAAGAATTTCTGCAGATTTTTTCTGGCAAATGGAAGCTTACAGTTCCACACCGGATGTGTTCAGCTTCAGGGACATTGCAGGCACTTCAGTTTGCCAGAAAAGGTGTGTACTGAGTGGTGTCCAAAAGACTGTGATACAGCACTGGCCAGTGGAGTCAGGGAAATCCTATCTTAGGATAAGCTCCGCTGGGATGTGCTTGTTGGGACAGGTTGGAACACTGACTCGACAGTTTGTCCATACAGTGAATGTATATTCCTGTGTTCAGATGTACCCTGAAAGCTGCAAGCTTCTTCAAAGCTTCTCCCTTCCTAAGTGAAGTCTCAAATCATTAAAGCTGAGAGCTGAAACGCTTTCATACTATATATGGCATTTGTGCTAGTGGTGGAAACTGGAGTGTATTTATAATGCTAGTTTGCTGCAGGAATACGGATTGGGAACAAATGTTTGTTTGGATAAAATCCAACTCCAGGGATCAGTTTTACTGCTGCATGTAAAATCCATAGCAAACTTGTAAAAGCAGCAAATGAAAAATCTAGTAGGGCCTTCCTCATGGAAAAAACCATGAATTTGGTGTAACATTATATAGCTAGAGAGTTACCTGTGGTGGTTTACGTAGTAGTCAGTGACCCTGTGTGTAACATGTTGTCTGCCACGTTGGAATGCAGGGATGCTCTTATGTTATTGGCACACACAGGGATTGTTGGTGTTACTTGTTAGTACGTGCTGCTATTTTCATATATATTCTTAATTTGTTTAGGAATACCCACTTGTTCCCTAAGTAATATGTCATGAAAATTGCAACTGTATTCTTAACAGTATTGCGTAGCACTGACATGAGCAAATCAAGCCATAAAATGAGCTGAGCTGTTTTACATACGGCTGATAAATATTTGAGTGGAAACAGTTGGCAAAAAAAGTACAGAAGTGTCTTTGGGTGTGTTGGCTTAACCGTCTCCATTCAGTTCAAGTGTTCTGTTTGGTTTGCCTAACCTGTTAATCCTTTCTGTTGCTCTGCAGCTAGTTACTGTATGTTGAGCCTCTGTGGAATAATTACCGTTTGGACTAAGAATGCTTGTATCCAAAGTCACAAAAGAAGTAGTTTTTATTTTGTTTTCTAAAACTGCTGTCTCTGTTGTTGAAGGATGTTCAGAAGGAGAGAGAACCTCATGTTTATCTCAGTAAAGAAGAAGTTGAAGAGAAGATACAAAGCTATAATTCATCTGTCACTGATAAATTAAAGATGACCTTGGTAAGTTTTGCATAGGATTCCTGTAATTTTTAATAGGAGGAATTGAACGGTGAGTTTGTAGTGCACTGTGAATCATTTTATGCTCAGCATCTTACATATGAAACTGTCTCTGCTTTAATGACTTTGTAAGAGGTCTTTCTTAGATGTGGAAATTAAATCTCACATCTGAAATGCTTTTATTCAAGTAGCTCTTTTTATATGGATTGAAACAAACTAGTAGAAACAAGTGTATATGTCGTTTGAAACGTGTTCAAGATAAACTCCCAGTTGACACCAAGTTGTAAATTTGTCAGATGAAAACCCTCAGCTGGCAAACATGATGTATTTATCCTGTTTGCATAAATAAATTTTTTGTCAGGTATCTCACTGATAAAGATGTTCAACCAATGAAAAAGGTAAAACAGGTGATATTTATTATAGGATACAATTTTCAGAGTAGTCATACAGGTTTTCAGCATGAGGAGATTTCCTTCCCCTGCCCCATAACACAGACAATGGAACGCATATAGATTTTTTCATTTCCAAGGATTGTGGACCAGGTCTAAGACTCACTCCAACCTGCGGTTGACCATACTAGTAAAATTTGCATCTGTCTGCCTAGCAAGCTGTTACTCAGCTGTGGCGTTGTCCAGATTTTTCTCATATATTATGTATTCCTGTAGGTGTATGGTATATGGAAATTTTGAAATTCCATTATATCCTAAGCCATATACGTATGACTGTGTACTCAAAAGATTTTTGTTATGTGATTGCATGTGGGTCAGGACTTACTGTACCTAAAACCAGGTTGCCTAAGGTTTTCTAGCTCAGTAAGGTTTGATCAATTTTGTTATTTCGTCTTTCAGAAGCAACTGAAATAAATAAATAGAGATGTTGATTAGATTGGCATTTATTGTGATTCTTTTTGAATTGCAGCAGGATTTGAGCATCTGAATGCCTTAGACTAATATGACAAGTACAGCCAAAATGTGGGAGATAATTTCTGTATTTCTGCATAAAATCGGTTGTTAAAGATGCGTGTTAGTGGTATTTTTCACTTCATAGTTCTCTCCTAATTTGAAAACTTATCAGTAGTTTGCAGTACCTTTTGCTTGATGAGATCCTAATACTCTTAGAATTCAATAGTTATTAAGACAAAAATTAATATTCAGCAGAATTATCAGAGAGAATAAATATCTGAGTTACTGAAACAATATCTTTCCTATGAGACGTCACATATTATAGTGTCATTTAAATTGTGTTCACTATGCCCAGTTTAATTTGCCTACTCTGCTAAACGTGTCAGAATTTGTCATTACTAATTTTAACAGTTTGATACTTTCCTCCTGTTGCAGAACGCGAATGGGATTTACACTGGCTTCATCAAAGTTCAGATGGAACTATGCAGACCGATCACTGTGGAGTCTTCCCAGAGCCAGGGAAAGTGTGCTCACAGCAGCAATAATGAAACTGCTTTTTGCTTGCCGGATGGCTGCATCAATACTCTTCACATCAGCAGCAACAATACTGTTCGTGAAGTTATTGAGGCTTTGCTCAAAAAGTTTTTCGTGGCTGACAACCCTGCGAAGTTTGCACTTTATAAGCGCTGTCACAAGGAAGACCAAGGTATAAGTTAGGCTTGTGGTATTTTGGTAGTGAAGGGGTTTGGGGAGGGGGTTTTGCTGTAGGAATACTTGAAGTAAGCGGGGTGGAAGAACTCAGGTAAATGGAGGTGACAATCTTGCTCTCTCTCATCTTTTTTTCTTATGAGAAGTAGCATGTGTAAGAAAGTGAATGATTTGGGGGTATTTCAGGATAATTCACAAAAGACGTGGTAACCCACTAAACCATCTATGCAGATCTCCTGTGCCTTGCAGTCTGTTACATTGTATTTAATATGCCTCCTTATCAGGCTCTAAATTTCAGCCAGCCTGATATACTGCAGATTTTTGAGATTAAATTACAGTACAGATTTTTAAAAAGAGAAACTTTGGTGTCTGTGATACCAGTAGTCCCTGCATTGGCAGACAGCTCTTGAGGTGACGAGCATTGTGGGCACGTGCATTGTGTTCATGTGCGTTAACTCGTGCACGTGGCTCTCCCAGTGCACTGACTGCTGTTAGAAGTTTGTTGCATATTGTGTTTGGAAATAGATGCAAAAGGTATTTTTAGTGAGAAGTGCGTTTTGCCAGCTTTGTGTTCTTGCACTTAGAATCCGCCTTCTTCCGTGGACATTGAGAGCAGTTTCAGGAGTTCAGATGTTTCTGGCTGTCAGTCATACCAACCGTGTCAGGCAGGCGGAGTTGTGTTTAGACTTTGTGTATGAGATTTTAAGTGGAAAAGGTATCAGAATGGTGATACCACAGCTCTGATGTCTTAAATGCTTAGTTATAGCAGCAGATCTGTGTTGTATTTTTTTTTCTTGTGTTTTTTTCCCTTGCATGTGATCAGATCCTGTGCTGTGTTGATTAGAGGCCATTTTGTTTCTGTGTGAGTGTAGTGTTGCACTGTTACCATCAGTCGTCTGCTCAGCTTCTCCCTGAAACTCTTTTGCTCAAAACCAGTACATAGACTAATATGTAGACAGTATGTAGAATGTGTGAATTTTGTGGCTACACATGCAATCTCTGAATTTTCTAACATCAGCTAGCATTAATCATTCAAAATGTTTGAAACATCATTAGTAAAGATGATAATTACTGTGATTTTTTTTCTCCTGCAGTTTATACATGCAAGCTGTCAGACCGAGAACATCCCCTCTACCTGCGTTTGGTGGCAGGCCCCAGAACAGAAATGCTCAGTTTTGTTCTACGTGAGCATGAAACTGGAGAAGTCATGGTACGTTACGCTCATGCTGGTTTTGTGTGTTTGTTTAACTTCGTGCATGAACGGGCTCCTGTTTGATCCATGCTGACAAGATGATCCATTTTTTGGAAGCAGATTTTTTTTTTTCATGTTATATTTACTTTGTGCCTTTTGTAAACATTTCATTTGTGGTTAGACTGACCTATTGTTACTTGCAGAACAAAAAACAGTGTAAAAGAGTAAAATGTTTTCAGATCCCTAAGATTTGTTTCAGTTTGAAATTGTTTTGAGTGTCTGAGGTTTTGTTTAAAAATACGGTGTATATAAATTATATGTGTATTTTCTGTTCATCTCATCCATCCTTTTCTCTTTTTCGCTTTCCAGTGGGAAGCTTTTAGTATTCCTGAACTGCAAAACTTCTTGCGTATACTGGACAAAGAGGAAAACGAGCAACTGCAAATCTTAAAGAAGCGTTATGCAGCTTACAGAGACAAACTTGAAGAAGCCCTTGGTGGGGTGTGGACACCTGGTTAAAAGGGGGCCAAAGGACACTCAGGAAAAATGCACGCTACCATAGTCAGTATAGCATGCCAAACCCAACGTACAAAGAGCAGCAGAGAGTAGTTTTCTTTATTCGGAAGACTGTTTTGTGATGCTAGGGTACCTGAATTTTGCTATAGACTTAGTTCCATAAGCCAGGTCACTTAGCATCTTGCACCGACAAGTAAGGGATTCTGCATGTTTGTACATCAGTTTGCAACCCTCTGTGTGCCGAGAGAGTTTTCCAAGTTATCTTGGTGCAAGCTGTGAAACTGTAATCAATTTTCTAGGACGCTATGAAATGAGATTTTTTTTTTCTTCTTTGCTTTAATGGTAGCTTTACAAGTAAGGATGTGCAAATTGATGGGTTAAAAAAATGAAAAACCATCTGGACGAGAATTAGGTGGAGCACTATGTTTGAGATGAAATTGATTTGCACTACCTTTCTGTTTTCAAATAGTTACTGTATAATTTGTGAGAGAACTGTTATAGATGGAAGGCAGAGATCTTCTGGTTGTTTGCGTGAAATTTGTGGAGGGCTTTAAAGTGGTCTTTCTGGAGAAGGTAAAGAGAAAGTTGAAAAGAAGGTAAGAGTTGAAGGAGGAGAACTCTAACAGCTGACAGAGGAGGACTGGTTTTAAATGGAAATAAGTATTTATACAGAGGAAAGTTAAAATACTAATTCTACAAGAATAAAGGTTTTGGATGTTATAGTATTGTGAGTAAGTTTTATGTTGTTTTTTTTTTAACTGCATAAATCCACACTGGAAAAGAAATAAAGATAATAGAAATAATGGGAAGGAATGAGAGGCAAAAGCCAGAGAAGAATGAAAATGGAGCTGCACATACAAGTCATTACTGGAGAAGCTGATTCCATAGATGTGTAATGGGGGTTGAGAAGTGCAGCAAAACTAAAAGGTGGCTGCTTACTTGAATTCTGAGAAGTGAACTGTGTCTCAGAAAACTCTGTGAGAAGTGCCCATCTAGCGAGTGTTTAGACATAAGCTATAACTACAGATGTATTTGGTCTTTATTGTAAGTCAGATCTTTCCTCTGGCTCAGCAATCCATTTTTAGCTGGATATTTTTGAATTACCATATCTGAAAGACAAAAATAGCTTCCTCTGCTTCTTTGTTTGTTACAGGCTCAGTCAGGCAAAGAAAGTAGGATTTCTTATTCATATTTCCAGCTTAGCAGAAAATTAACATTTATTGGCTGTGTTGGTGACTGAGCTTAGTAACTCTTGCTTTTAGTAATTCAGAGGTTTTTTTCCTCACGGTTTTTAAATTCTTAATTGAAAAACTTGTTACCAAATTCTGCAGACTGCTGATTTACTTGATTTAAAAGTAGGAAAAATGTAGCAACAAAACTTTTTACTTTACTGTAAATATAATTGTTGTTGTTCTTTCAGAGTTATTTATCTAAAAAAGCATGTTCAAAAGAAACCAAAGAAGCGGGTGTGCAATAGAAGCATGAGGCAGATCTGAGTAACTGATACATGGTCATGCCAGAGAGGAAATGAGTTGTATATTGGCGGGGGGG
>Ga0065711_1042986_pt1 | contig 15016 bp, 6 predicted proteins | sample Hoacrofraction12_FD_59098 | JGI IMG/M metagenome (GOLD analysis project Ga0065711, IMG submission 59098) | Hoatzin crop microbial communities from Cojedes, Venezuela - Epithelial fraction 12 v2 (version 2) | ecosystem: Host-associated > Birds > Digestive system > Esophagus > Crop | place... | reverse complement strand
CCCCCCCCCTAGGTCAAATTCCTGTGGTGGTCTTACTGCACTTCTTCCCTCTGGCCTCACCATCCAAGCAGAGCCGCCCTTGGATGCCACGAGTCTGGTGACCATGTGCAGCATGGCAAGGACTTTCCAACGTAGTTCCCAGCCACTGCACGTCTGCCAATCAAACAGTCACCTAAGAAACATTACCACTTTAAAACAAACATAACTGTTCAAGTCAAAGCAGAAGTTACCTCAGTACATCACCTTGCTGCAAACCACGCAGCCGGTCTCCACTCAGCAGCGTCTGGGTCCTCCACGTCTCTCTCACACCCCATAGCTCAGCCATGCCTTCAGGGGCTCGCGCAAAATCACCAAGTCATTCTCCCCACAGAAATCAGCAGAAGAGATCCAGCAGTTCTCAAGTTTCCAACATGTTCAACAGCCATTCGCCTCAAGAGCTGCTTTGGAGTATAAAGGAACCTCATTCCCTTGAGTTCGCGCAGCTCAATTTTGCAGACAGCAGCAGGCCACCGTAGTCACACAGCTCGCAGATGAAGCCCGGCCTGGTTGGTGTCCTTTTTGCTCTCCCAAATCACACACCAAGACCTGAAGCACCTGCTCAGAGGTAACTGCATACAGGGTGGTTTATCTTCCCCACAGACACCTACAAAACCCATAGCTACATGCAACTAATGCCTACCTCCTGCACTCAGCAAACTGGGTGCATGTGCTAGGCTGCTTCCCAGTAGGCTGGGTGAATTCAAGAAACGTAGTTGCATCAGGCCTGCTGAGAACTTGTGAGTTTGTTTGAAGCAGGAGATGCTGCTTAAAAGACCTCGAGCTGACGACTCAGGTCATTCTCTCCTGAGATGCAAAGATGGGTGTTGTTTTGAGGAAGTCACTGGGCTCTTTTGGAGAAGACCCATGTTCTGGTGGCACTTTGGGACTCTCCTGAGCTCAAGAGATGAAGATGACCTCCACCTCTGACTGCAGTGAATCATGGGCAGCTGCAGCTGAGAGGTGCTCAACATACATTTGCTTTCTGTACTCTGAAGGCTTCAAGTTGAACGTTTTGAATAACGGGGCCATTGCTCAGGCTTTTGAGCTGTCAAGCTCATTAATTGATCCCAGGGCTGAAAAAACAGCAGATATTTTTTTCATCCCATTCCATAAATCCTTTATTTTCACAGATGTTTTAACTCAAAGGACCTGCAAGCAAGCCCTTTATTTTTACTCAGACAAACTGTCCTCTGCAGAGGAGGACAGGGTAAGGCTTTTAGAACTCAACAACGTTTGTTCGGCAATAACAAAGTTGGCATAAAGCCTTCTTATATACGCCCCTGCAGTGTGTCTGCTGTATTTGGCAGGGAAGGGAGTACCAATATTTGTGATCTTGGGATAGAAAAAAATTAGCTCATTGTAAGTACCAGTCAGGACTTCAAACTATGATACAGATTTATGTCCAGAGAAAGAATTAGGAGGTAAACATTCCCCCTGTCCTACTAGTGCAATGTTTCATGGTTCATATGTTACTTTAGACTCTGTCAGCTTTGGTTTCTGAATTTTACACTGTACAGCACATCTGCACTCTAGTGCCTTTGCTCGTACGGGTATCATCAACCCAATCCAGAATGAGCAGCACTGCAGAAATCGGAGACCTTCCCAGACACCTTCCCACGTTACCCGAATGCCACCGATGAAACCCAAGTTCCTGCCCTACCGTATCCTGCCTCCTGCCGAGGTGCTTTGCTTTGCTTTACACACAGAATGTCGAAGACACCACGAAGATGGGGGAGCCATTGCATGATGGAAATTCAGGGAACTTTCCCCTCCTGCTGAAGGGCACACGGCACAGGAGGAGAGGACTGGAGGAACTGCAAAATTCTCTTTTAAGCAGACAGGGCTGGTTTCCCTTCCCTGCAGGTTCTTTTGGCTGCTTTCCAGCCACCAAAACCTGAAGAGCAACTGTTCATCTGGCATTTGTTTACAGGTTATCCCAGCCTCCCGTCCCTACCCTCCCACACGCCGACAGGCTTGTTGAAGATTATAAATTAATGCATTCATCTCTACTTAGATACTTGGCCCTAACGTGCTGTTTAACAATTTAAGAATGGATTTTGCTTCTTCCTGAATCTATCACAATGTGCAAGCCAGGCTTCCCTCAAATAGAAAGCTCTACATCATTGAAATGAACTTCTCTCCCTGTTTTGGTGCAGATGAGTAATCCTTTTAAATAGCAAAATGTGCTGTTATCCAAACAGGCAGCACTTACACTAGTTTTAATTTTCTTTCAATGTTTTCACCCTCTGATCACTGAAGTTGGTTGAAAGGATAATAAACTGCTTTAATAAATTGTACTATGAACACCAGTCGCAATAACAGCAAACTGATTAAGTTGATCACAGCTTTCCAAGCTGAATCTTCTTACAAACAAAGAAGAAAAGGCCTGGGAAGGGAGAAAATTAATATCTGTTGCTTCACTGATTACAGTTCTGTGGTAGACTCTTAAAGGGGAGGGGACCCACTTTCCACTGCCCATTCTGCATCAGTGTTGGGTCTCAGCACATCTTTTCAAATAAAAACTAGGGGGAAAAAGTGGTTTCTGTGCATGGCACAATAGCTGAAAATGTACCACCCCCATTGCTAATATAGCAGTCACCACTGTTTAGATTGTAACAGATTAAGAGAATTCAGTTTCTGGGTATCTTACTGACTTTGTTCTCTTCCTAAATGTTTTACAACCAAGCTTCCATTTAGGTACAATAAAGTGCACAGAAGTAGAAGCACGGGGCCTAAGAAACAAGCCAGGCTGCAAGTTGCTGGGGCAAAGACCACTTGTGCGAGCCTGTGCTGTGTGCTTTGATAAACTCGAGTGCATAAACTTCTGCTGTCTCGCCTGGATCATTGATTACTTTCCTGAATTTGCAAAGGGAACTTTCTCCTACCTTCCTTCACCCTACAGCAGACATCCAAACCCTGCTCAGTCATGGCTTCAGGAGATACTAGTACTGAACGCAGAGACAAAGGTGTAATCTTAAAATGAGAAAATTCACATTTACTGGCATTAGCATATAAATACACCCAGACCCTAGGGAAAGTTTAGCAGGCTGTATTTCTGAGCAGGGAAATACACACAGAATAATCATCTTAGCTACAGCATAACCTCTTAATCTCTCAGGAAAATTTCATTTGTAAAGGAAGACTATTCCAACTGTTTCTTCCTGAGAGAATCCAGAAAAATCCATTTACTCATCCTTCCTTCACGCTGTAAGGTTTAAACACCTTTTGTTCGTTAGAAGCAGCGAAGCCAACCTGTGGTGTACACACCCGTTCTTAAGTCCTGCATACTGGCTCCCTGGTCGACCCACAATATCAACTTTTCCTCCTGTGCCACAACCCATCTTTCCCAGGGGTAACAGTGATTCTCATTAGTTTACTTTCCTCCCTTCCCATTTTATTAAATATGTATCAAGATTAAAGCACTCACTTAGGTTTTTTCCTCTTCTGTTCACTACGTTTGATCTAAAGAGATAATTTTGCGATTCTCAGTCATTTCCTTGTTGATCACTTAACATCAGAGAGAACGTCTTGCTGACATACAAACTAGATAGCTGCGGGTTTTGGCCTGCGTAACCTTTGTGGCAGCCTTTGTAGCAGCTGAAACAGGAGTGAGCTCCTTGCAGCACACTTAATATTCAGCTCAAGTTTGATGTAGCCATGGTGACTAGCAGGAAGGGTACTACTGTCCCAAATACCGCCTTCAAACCAGGGAATCTGTGCCCTCATCTTAAGGGAAAATCAGTGTTTTTGATCATCTAGTTGTTTAACCAAGGGAATGCCTTCACTCCTGCTCAATGCTAACACATGTCTGTGAAATCGATAAACACTGTATGGGCAGGTGAAAACTCTGAAAAACACTAAGACAAGCCACCACACCAATGGCATCACCGCTTCCAGTAGTTTGACGCAAATACACACACCACATACTGGTTCAGGGTCCTGTGAATTTATACTCCACTTCTCATGCTAGAGCTAAAAACCATGAGAACCCAGATTAGTCTTTAATTGCTTTTAGTCTACATCATCAACTGCTTTCTGAGCACTGGAGACACAAGCAAGGGTGCAAAAGCATTTCAGAAGTTTGCTCACAGGACAGAAGAAACTCGGCGACTCCCCTGCAAGCCACAGGCTTCAGAACAGAGCGGGTGCACCGGGACTGAGCCAGGACAAGCTGCTGTGCCAGAGGGGTGAGCTGCGTCTACTTCTGGTGAGCGTTCACTGCCGATAGCCACGCACTGGATAGGGTACCGTGACATGAACCTAAAGCCTATGACCGACAGCAGGAACAAAACTTGCCATCAGTTGGAGAGATGCAGGCAGACGAAGCGTTCAGACATTTCATGCTGAAACATTTTGGAACATATCAAAGCTGTGAGATTAAAGCCTTAAAAGCCACCGAGTTTTGCTGGGGAAAAAAGCAAAAAACCAACCCAAAACAAACCAGTCCTCAGAGATTCGGCTTTGCCTTTATCGGCAGTATTCATGTATAAAGAACTTCATGGCCTGAAAGTATTTGCTCTGTGCAAAACAGCAAAAAAGGAAAGATTCCAGAAAGAGCACAAGAATTAACAGCTGATTCTACTCCGAACTTATGTCTCGTTAGAGAATACGCCATTAGGTCCGAGACGTAACCCCCTTGAAAGTTGCTTTGATTTGGTAGGAATGCAAACCTTTGGAGTCCCAAGGCTTTGATCTCAGGTGTCTAAGTGAGGAAGAACAACTACGAAGCCTAAAATTAATAGCACAGACCTACAAAAATTTTGCAGCGAAACGGAATATTGGAAAACTAACTGATAATCTTTCATTCCTACAAGAATGCTCACACATTAATAACCATGACAAAGCAAAACCATGTTTGTCTTGTAGTCTGTATGTCAGAGAACAGAAAATGAAGTATTTGGCAATGAAAAAAATACCAATACAGCTGCAGGAAAAATACAGACACATTTGACTTGTAGTAACAGACTCTGGCATGTCAGAAGTATATTTTACAAAATCACACTTTACTCTTCTCTTCTAGACCTCTCGCCATCAGTTCCCTGTACTCTTATTTACTTCATTGGCAAGAAATGCAACTATTACAGTAAGTTACTGACATCTGCCAGAAAAGTCAATAAATTTATTGATTCCTGAAGCACAAATCCAGGACTGTTCACAGTTCTGCTGATACCAAAATGAAAACATCTCACGGATAATACTGTCCTCCCCCGACACATTCACTTTAGCTGGATGACAGAGGGGAAAGAGTAGTACCAATAGTGAAGGCACCCTGCTTTTAAATCTTGAGCCTTGGCTTTCACCGTTCAGCATGGTAAACTACCACATTCCAATGGAGACATCAACGCATACTTAGCTTATGAGTAATAGGCAAGAGTGGTCCTCATGACATTTAGGAATAGATGCTATATTGAGAGAATGTGTAGCATTTCTTTACTAAAAAAAAAAAAAATCACTGCAATTAAAACTATATAGAAAAGGAAAGTGGTTTAGATTATCCACTTTTATTTTTAAATTGCAGCAGTACTACCTTCCAATTTTCTCAAAGTGAAGAAGTTTCCACCTTTATCAAAGTCACTATGTAGGAACAGCTGCTTTGTCAATACCACCCAAAATGCATGCTTAAATAGCAGAAACTATGATTACCAATAATAGACATCAGATATGAGTACTGGCAGCGGGTGTTTGAATCACATTTCTAATTAACTTCTATACAGAAGCAGCTGTAAAGCATTAAAATGCTGATTTGCACTGCAGCTGGCAGATATCTAGATTTTTGACTCCTAGCAGACGAGGACATGTACTTCAAGGTGAGGAGAATAAAATTAAAGCTGTTTTCCTGCAAACTTCTACTAACAGAAGCTACAGGCAGAGGGTTTCTCAGTAGCAAGCAATGCAGTTAGATTTATTTAATGAGCTGTAATCGAATCTCTGCTCCTCATTTTTTTTCTTTTTAAACTTTAGTTGGCCAGACATCCTTCACTACACAATAATTAGCTTAGAAAGAGGTCATAGTAAACTGCACCTTTTTAAGCCACCTCATCTCCTTTCTAGAAGAATCCTTCAGCTGTAGCAACTGAGCTTAAAGTAATAAATATAACATGATGAAAAGTAAACTGGTTAGTTAATTTAGGCTCTCACAAAAAAAGCTGAAGTAAACAACTACAGTGGGCCCTCGGGTCCCTTCTAACACTAGAGAAGGTCTTTTTAATACTCTCCAGCCATTGCCTAATGAACAATGCAGGTTTTAGCTATCCCTTTATGAAGGGTACACACAAGTACAGAAATGGTGTTTAAACACACATGAAAAATGAATACTTGAAAAAGGAAAACATAAAATCGAATCGCATTCACATGTCACAATGGATCCAAAGCAAGCTACGTCACTAACAGTTGTCTAAAGTATCCCACACCCACAAGACACAGCCAGAAATGGAGAACAACTACTCTCTTCTCATAAACCAAAACTGGACATCTGCGTGAGGTTTTATTTTGTTGCTCCACTCCATTTGGTGCTCACTGCTGAACAGAGTATTGGCGAGTTCACAAATTCACTCCTACACCAGTATAAATGCTCTGCTGGGCTACCTGTAGTCACACTGGAGTCTGCGTAACAAACACCACACCTAGACTGTGGGTCACAACCACTGAAATGATTTCGAAGCCTGTTTCGCTTTGTAATATTTGTGCCACTACCAGCATCAGCGATATTCACCAAAGTCAAGTCACTTTCTGCACGGAAAAATGACAGTGGCATTGGCTTCCATCACAAGCATTTTAATGGTAAAAGTCTTAGCACTTGACCGTTTCCCTGAGAATTGCTCCCTGTGACTTCACACATGCGGTAGTGTTAAACCACAAGACAAATGCTCACCAACTGAGTCTCATCAAGAGCCTGAGATTTAATGATACACAGATATCAAAATAAGTATGTTTCATGACAGAGAATTTTATTCTAATAAAAGCAAAGAGTACATTTGTTTTCTCAGACTTCCAAGTCTTTCCACCTATACGAACCAATCTTCTCCCACTTACCCAAGAGATCTCGCTGACAGTTACTTCAAAGCTGTTATTTATGACAGTCTAAACAGACTTGAGATAGTCCACAATGAATTCTAACAGCAAGGAAAAAACTTGTTTATTCTGTGACTTAATTTACAGAAATAATCTTGTTATCAGTTGTTTGAAAAAATAGTTACCACAACTTCTACAGGAGACCTTGAAAGCAACATTTAAGAAAAGATTGTGGAAAAGCATAGTAGCCAGCAAAAAGCTGGGCTTTTCTTTTTTAAAATACATTAAGGTAAAACACTTTAAAAGAATCATATTCAAAATTCAGTACGACAGACTGTCACCACTTTGTCCTAAGCACAGTCACTCCACATTCAGAGATGTACTAACCAGATGCACTTTAGCGCATTTAAGACAAAAAAAAAGAGACTTTTACAATGCATGTGCTGAAAGATGAAAAGATAATCTCTTTAGCTGCATAAATCCTTTCCTGTACCATTTAAAGATCAAAAAGAATTCAAGCATTAAACCCTTTTTTATTTCAGATACTAAGAACATGATTTCTTTCAATTAGAGCCTGGCAGACGTGGTTAATGGAACAGAGTTGTATTTGCTACATACCTGATGCTGCACCAAAGGCCACACTGATCACCCCTCGCCTTCCCCTTCAGTACACTACTCGGTGACTTCTGCCCTTCAGCCCAAACCATGCTGCATGTGGCTCAGCCACGTAGCCTTACCCACATTTGTTTTACCATTCAGATTATCCCACACGGCTACCTCCAGAATTACTTGTACTGCAATATAAGGAGAGATTTAGAAAGTCACAGGGATTTATCTTTAAAGGGGATTTGGCTGGCATGGGTGGGCTCCGAGACTCCCCTGCCAGTAAACTTCCAAGCAAGCTACACTATGGTGTGGCGATAGCACAACAGTGCAAGCCAAAGGAAGCTGACTGACCCTACACAAGGGGAGAGGGCAAACGAAGCGGAAAGTGTTGGTCAAAACCAAGGGCTGAGCTGACAGTGCTTGGGGAAAACACTCCTTGGACTCCTCTACTAAAAGGCCCAACAGCCTCTTGCTGCCTTTCAAAGATGAGCAGTGGCCACGTGCCAGAGTCTGGGCTCACAACGCTCCGCTGTCTCCCAAATGTCAGAGCAGCTCAAACTGTTATTGCATAAAGTCCTGCTGAAAACACAACTAAGAAATCACTGACTAAAAGTGGGGAAAGAATGAGAACAAAATTAAAAATGGCTGAACAAATACATGTTTTCAGGACTCCTAAAGAGATATAATTTGTACGGGTTAAAATAAGGCTCAAGGAAACAGGGTAGTCTTGGAAAAAAAAAGAAGCTGAAATCTGGAACCTCCCTAATGACTCCCCAAGGGAAAATGAGATCCCACACACCTTGCTTACAACAGAATTTTATCCTAAAAATGAATTGCAGCCAAGTATGCATACCTCTTGGAGAACCACATCTTAAAATACACCATGTTTAATCTAAAAGCCAGAAGGTTGACTTTGCAAATGTCATTGTTGTATTGAGTTAAATATATTCAAGTACTTCAGCTGAAACTGTTACTGCCTCCCAGTCACAGGTTTTGACCGGTTACTGTAAGAACGATGTTAAGTCTTCATGTACTGCCACTGTACAGACATCCAGTGCCGTAAGGCAGACAGCCCAGCCGGGCTGATGCTTCCAGAACAACCCCGATGTCTGGAGACTGCAGTATTTTCAGTGCTGCCACGTTCAACTTTATTACTGTATCACCACAGCACTCTGCATGCAACGCGTGCTGGAGAGATGACTGATGCTGCGGTTCTCATTCTTCAACACGGGACAACTCTTGTTCTAAAACACTGTCTTTTATAGAAAAGTAGTCTTAAAAATGAGTAAGAACAGGCTGTCAGTCAAAATGCAAATAACTGAATGCCAAAACGTGACTTTTATATGAAATTTAAGCCCTTAGCTGCAATCACAGATTTCTGTCAATGTAGGCCGTAAAATAAGATATTCCCAAAGTACTTCTGAACCACCTGTGTGGTGTGTACGTTTCCTCTCTGCACACAGCTAGCCCCAAGAATGCAGCAAGATGTTTCTTTTAAATGACTTTCCACAATTAAGTCACAGCCTTCTGGCACACCGTAAGTTTACAATGTCTTGAATAATTTACAATTTTCGATTGCTGCAAAGGTTGAAAAGGTAAAAACCCTACCACGTTTTACATTCAAGGAAGGGCTGAAAAGTAGATGATGTCAGTTTGTTCCAGGTAAACATACAAATGCAAACAATCAGTCTGAGCCTCAGAGGTATTACTGTTCCCTAGATAGTTACACCCTTTGGCAACTTGACAACAGAACTAGGGCATCGGGCCACATGGGATGCTTGTGCTGCCCATTTTATTACATTTACTCTTCTGATTTGTTTAGATTCCCTCATTCTTAAGTTTTTATTACTTATAAAAGTCTTCTCGACTTTCATCACTGCCTTCCATAACACCTTTATGGACAAACTGATGAAATCTGGGCTAGATAAGCAGACAGTGAGGCAGACAGAAAACCAGTTGAGCTCTAAGGCTTGTAACCAGCAGCACAATCCGAGCTGGAGGCCTGGACGATCACTAGCTGTGCACCCCGGGGCCAACACAGTGCCTAATACCATTGCACATCTTTGTTCAAGACCTGGGTGATGGGCCTGAGTTCCCCCTCAGGGGGTCTGCAGATGATACAAGCCTGGGAGACATGGCTGACGTGCCACTTGGAGGGACTTTGACAGGCGAGAGAAGTGGGCCAACAGAAACCTCACGAAGTTCAAAAGGAAATGTAAATTCCTGTGCCTGTGGAGCAGTAACCCTGTGCACCTGGAAAGGAGTTTTGCAGAAGAGGACTTGGGAGTCCCTGGGCACAAACTGAAGTACAGTACTGCTCAAAAAAAACCAAACAACTTATGTTTAACTAAGTCACTGCAAGAGTGACTGAACAGCAGAACAGGTTGCCCAGAGACATTATGGAGTCTCAGTCCTTGGAGATTCTTAAAACTTAAGTGAGTGGCATCTCAAGAAACCTCCTGTAGCAGAGCAGAAGGGTTGGGTTAGATGATCTGCAGATATCCTTTCCAACCTAAACTATTTGTGATTCTGTACGTGTCCCAGTCCAGCCTCCACCTGAAAGAGATCTCTTCTCCAAAACAGACAAGAGACATGAGTTTGACTTCTGCCTTTCACCCAGTAGTATTATATACTTGATGTTCTGCTGCTCTGTACAGAGCTACCAAATCTGTATCAGGTGAAAAGCAAAGAACATTTAGACAAGCATCCTGCAAAGATAAAACGTGCCATCCTCTGCCCTCTGTTCCTTCAGCTTAAGGCTGTTCATTTATCTTGCCAGAGACAGAGGACAGCTTTATGTTTGTTCACGCAAACACAAAGATAGCTCACATGGCAGAGGTGCCCACAAGCTACAAGAAGTAGGTGGAGATCAACAATCCATTTTGCACAATGAGATGCAGCTAGAGATGAGCAGCTTGATTTTTCACAACCACAGCCAGATTCAGACTGTAGGTGTAGGGACTGAAGCAGACCCTGAAGAATCATGAACTGCCTGTCTTATTTGTTGCCTGCTATCAATAATAAAATGCCATCAGAGCCGACACAAAAACCTGCAGTGTTACAAACTGACCTGCATTTCAACTTCTCTTCCCCTCCTCCCGTTTCTATGATATAATAGAACCCACTTACCACTCAGCAGCATAGTAATTAAATAATCAAAAAGCAAACAAATTTCACATCTGACTGTCCCCAGGAGAAAACTGATATGCATGAAAAGAGCATTTTAGTTTACTTAGGGCCATTCTGGTAACAACAAGCTCAGAGGGATATAATTAGTACCCTGCAAGCCAGCATATGAAAAGGATTAATTTAACCGAGATCAGAACTAAAGAATAGCTATAGAAATTAAAACTGAAGCCACAAATCCAGACAGACCTGCCACAGCTAAGCGCTTTTATGATCAGGAATTCTAAAGTAGTCATTCACATGTATTGCATTCTGATTTCTGCTTATCCAGAAGGGTAGGTGTTATTTTGGACCACCCTGAAATAGTTGAGTTTAATCCAAGGAGGTCAGTCCATGGGTCTTTAACAGTTCTCAGCAGCATGCAGGAAGAGGCAGACAACGCCAGGCAGGTTAATTCTTATTTTCCAACAATGTGGAATGGGTGCCTCCCTCTTCAATAGAATCTATATTCTTCTGCAGATTAAATCCCTACAATTGTTTTGAAATGCTTACAGTCAACAGAAGAAAGTCCTCACAGCGCAGACATCCTAAGTAAGTTTGTGGGGAAGCGCAGAAGCTATTGTAGCAGTCTTACTGGGAATGCTACATCGATATTACAGACTGCGATCAGAGAAAGTAGAACATAGCCCCACAATATTTTCTCTGTGGTGACCAACGGCACACGCTGGAAAGCAGCTTCTTCTAAGCTAACCCAGCCTAACGAGGGAATCTCCACAGAGAAAGATTCATGTGCCAGCAAGGACAGCTGCTGGATGTGACAGCATGGTCCAGAGCCCGAGGCAAACCGGACACTACCACTGCACCACATCAGACTGATCCCACGGACAGGCAGCCTTTCCCAGAGCACTGTGGCTGATGTGCCATCCAGCACTAAATCTGTCTGAAGGGTAGATTTTGATCATTTGCACTGTAGTACAGGCATTCAGAAACAATTCCAGACAGCAAGTTGTTCCAGCACATTTTGATTTTTCAAATACAAAGCAAAGGAAACATTTCAACAACTCGTAAAGCTTTTGCTGCTTCCTGTGAAGAGTTGTTGTCATCAGGACAGCCTTTTTTGGTTGAAAAATGTTTTTTACTAAAGGTCACAGAAATGTCTGTCTGAAACAAATCAAGAAATAAATGGCTGTTGACACTTCAGATGATGATTCACCTGTCCAAGAGCTCCAATAATGCAAAACACTACAGCTGCCTCAGGCCCGCTGCAGATCACAGCAGGCACCAACTAACCCAGAAATCTGTCTTCACTCTCCTCTCACTTTGTTAGCCAACTTCTCCACCCTCTTCATAGTCAAACCAAAAATTCCTTGCTGCCAGGCTTAAAAACAGATGAAAAACTATGAAAAACATCTGTCAGAAAAAAAGCAGTGATGTGTGCAGTAGCCAGGATTCCATACTTACTATTATTAGCAAAGTCCTCTCTACCTCCAGTGAAGCAAAGATTCTCCGTGTATGACATACATGGAAGAAAGAGGCTGACGGATTGGCATTAACACCACCACGTACAGAAACCAGTGCAACAGCAGAACAAGAGCTCAGCCCTAACAGAACCTCAAGGGCAGCTCAGACAAGCCCAGTATGTTTAACCCCGACACAGGTCACTAGCATTTCCTGCATACTAAGAGGGATACAGTCTCCTTGCCAGGGAAAGCCAAGTTCTCGAAAGTTAGTCTTTTTAGAAAGTTATTAAAGTGTTAGAGGTCTGTTTAGACAGCCCTCAAGTGAAAGGCCATCCTCAGGTACAGCAGAGTATATCTGATATTTTATCTTGTCAGTGTAACCTCTCGATAAAAAATTAATAACAGATTTTTATTGAGCGATTATCCTTTTCATCTTTTGCTTTTCACTGGAGTTTATGATGAGTATTCACTGATCTCTTTGGGGAAGAAGCTGACATTTGCTGTTCATACTATGACTCTCTGATCTCAAACGTGGCCTCTACTATCACTACATTCAACAGTAAATCTGAGATTTTAGAAGAAAGATGCTGTTACATATTTGTGGGACTAGTGTTCGAAACAGAAGCACACCATTCCACCTTGCAGACAATGCAGAGGACTAATCGTTTATGATTTTCAAAGAAAATCAAGAAATCCCTCCTCATTCTTTTTACTGCTCACTGGTTCTGTGGCACAGCGGTGATGATGATCAGCTCAGACCCAGGGTTTTTACCACCGGCCCAATTTAATAATGAGAAGTAGATAACCAGAGCAGTGGCCTAACAGTCCAAATCCAAGGATGTGCCCTTCTCAAACCTACAACATGAAGTAAAAGTTTTACTGGAGCCTCTGCTCCTTCATGCAGTTCAGTTTGATGCATTAAATTACCAATTCTCAGGTATTGGGTTGAAGTGTTTGTTGTTTGGTTGATTTTTTTTTTTTTTTAATACATACAATTGATATAGTAAAAACAGAAATTTGTAACCAGCAGCCTTTGAAGTCAAGATCACAAGTTTAGGACTTAACAGTCTCCTGAAGACTAAGGATCTATTTAAACCCAGGGAGGGACGTGGAAGCCAACCCCAGCATGGATAAGGAAGAACACTGACTGCTGGAAAAGGAGCAGCAGCCAGCAGGAAACCCTACAGTGCAGACACAGAACTGACAGCAGGGAAGGAAAAATGTTTCATCCTAACCAGTAATTGTCCCAACATGCACAGATTAACTGAGCTAGCAGGAAAACACCGCTTTTCAAAATAATAATAAAAAAAAGGTTTTTATTAGCACTCTCTTTGCCTGCAAGTCATTCTCTTCCCTTGACAGTTTAGCTCACTGTCCGACACCAGTAGTCTTTTACATTCATCTATAAATAGATGCACATAAATGAATCTCAGCTACTTCTTGCAACCTTTGTACGAAAGGACTGATGGAGAAGAGCTTGCATCTTTTCAGAGGCAGGTGGAACAGAGCAAGAGAGAGCTGGACGAACAGCATGTGTGCAGACTGACGAGGAGCAGGGGTGGGAGAGCCATGAGTGCTCTCTCTTGCCTAGACAGCAGGGCACATCTAGAGAACAAGGGAAACAGATCTACAAGAAACCAGGTTTCATTACTTCCAGTTCTCTCAAAACAAACTTGATCGTACAATTCAGCTGTGGTTACAACATAAGCTTGTCTAATTTGCTTCTAGACTGAGTAGCAATAAAAAGACCTTGTTGAGAATGTGTTTTTCTTTTTTTTCTCTCCCCAGCTTAGTCTGAAAATCCCCTAAAGAAATACTTACTTCATATAACACTGATTTGTTCAAACCAGCCTGCCGTGCTTGCAAACTAATTAGAGATGTACTTTAGAACAAATACTATTGCTGTTGGGTAGTGCATATTTGAAAGTCAGTATAGGTCAGAACACTAAATACTCAGGAGCTTGTTTCCAAGCTCATTTTGTATCTCCTATGTGTCAGATTTTTGGAGGTGTATCCTTTAGTATCTGCGTAGAGAGCTCTTTTCACCTAGTTGAGTAATTTCAGTGGCAGGACTCTTGAACTCTGCAATTGATAAAGCTAAATAGTCTTAGAAATTTTAAAGGAGAAAATAGAGTTGCTAGATCTGATTATAACACCTTAGAGTCACTGTACCCTCTTCAACACAGGAGAACACCGGCTACTTCAGAGGACTTTCTGTGTGATCTTTCTAGCTATGCAATGTCTGCATGATAGAGGCATTCATTCCTCCTTCACTTGACTGCCTTTTCCACCATAGCAAGTACGCAAACTACAAGACATAAAGTAAACTCTAGCTTAATTTATATCACACAACATTTAAATGCTTCAGAGAAAAGATCCTTTGCCTACCTGCTACAGAACAAGTAAATTCAGCAACTACATCGACATATTGCTCCTGCAATTACAAGTGGTTGTTCCGTTTGTGGTGACGCATTATGCCGGTGTCTACACGTCTCTGCATGTAGCACTTAACCCAATCCCAAATGACTACTTCTGGCAACGCAGTACAAAGTAAGGAGTGTAGCTGCAAGCAAGTCAGCAAGCAAGAGTAGTCAAAGTTTTAGATGTTGCAGGTTTACTTTTCAGGAGCACAAAATTCAGGAGAAAAGCAAGCCAAATCATAGGCAGTTTGAGGGGGAAACCTTTTATCAAAGCTTCTTTTGCCATTTTGTACGTCTAGAAAAAAAAAGTGCACAACATGAGGAGAGAGCTATTCCGCCTCCCCCCCCCCCCCC
>Ga0065711_1042985_pt1 | contig 15016 bp, 16 predicted proteins | sample Hoacrofraction12_FD_59098 | JGI IMG/M metagenome (GOLD analysis project Ga0065711, IMG submission 59098) | Hoatzin crop microbial communities from Cojedes, Venezuela - Epithelial fraction 12 v2 (version 2) | ecosystem: Host-associated > Birds > Digestive system > Esophagus > Crop | place... | reverse complement strand
GCGGTTTCGGGGCGGGTGTTGGTGGTTTGGGCACTTTGTTTATGGTGAGGGTTGCTGTGGGAATTGGAGGGGGGCAGCTCTGGGCTGGGGGCATCGGGGGTTAGGGCGTGCGAGAGGTGTCTGTTCCCTCTTGGGGGAGGAGGAGTGTGGGACTTGGTAGGGGGGGTTTGGTTTGGGGAGGTGACTGAGAGCTCTGGCTTGAGGGGGGCAGCAACTGAGGCACCCCATGCCCGCTAAAAGCACCAGTGAGGAGGAGACGCTGGCACACACACGTACCCCCACCCCCGGTAGAATCACCATGGGGAGGAGAAGCTGAAGCCCACGGTGAGCTGTGGGGCTCTGTCACACCCTGTAAGCGAGCGCTTTGGCCTGGCAGCCTCTGGCAGGGCCAAATCCCCCAGCCCTTGTTTAGGAGAAGGGCCCCCTCCAGGATGCGGCCTGATAAAGGCGGGCCTGCCTGCTTTAAAAAGGGGCTTCTGCTCTGAGAGAACCCCAGAAGAGCAGCTCCTCCACTGCTCGGGATCCTCAGGTGGTGCTTAGCCCAGCTCAGGACCTTTCCCCTGTATGGGAAGGAGCTGCAGTAAATCGCAGCGTCGTGCGTGTGGCAGTCGCGTGGCTGGAAGGCTGGTGCAGTGCTCTGGATTCAAGGCTGAGATTTCATAGAGAGTTTAACCCTTACGCTGCTGCAGCGTGGCTTTTCTAGGGGAAAACTGGTTTTGATGCAGGGGGAAGAGCATGGCGGAGGGTTTCTGGGCTCGCTGTCCCTCAGACAGTCTCGGCACTTCCTCAGCTTTGAATTTGTCGGTTTGTGCTGTGGGCGAGAAAGGGTTTGTCGGAGCCAAGCAGGAGGCAGACGCTGGATCAGGTCGAGGTGCATTCCTGGGGTGACGGGTGTGCCTCCCGCAGCACGGGGGAGAGGAGGATTGTGGCTGGGCCCAGGCAAGAGCAATTTGGGATCAAGCTTGTTGGGTAGGGAAGGATCTGCTGAGCAGCAGCGGCTGGAAGGATGGCCTTCAGCTCCATCCTCACTGCTGTGTAAGCAAAGGAGTGAACGCTGTGGTGTTGAAATCCCGTGTAAAGCTGCTTCTGCTCGAGTCTGAATGAAATGCTTTGGCTGCCTCCCCCCAGACCAGTGACCGGCTCTGGATCTGTTGTGTGCAGAGGCAACTGGGAAGCAATTGCTGGTTTGGGTAGGATTTGGATGGGTCAAACCCAAGCTTGAGGTCAGTTGCTAAGGACCAATCTTGAATTCATGGCTGCTGTTCAGGCCATAAAGGTAAATATTCAAGCACTGTGCCCAAAAAGAGCTGGGCTTTTCCCAAATTCCTCCCTCAGGACCTCGCTTGGCACATGTATTAAACACTTTACTGCTGAGGGGGGGGTGATTTCTGTTGAGGAAAGACAGTCCCAAGGAAACTGGAGGAGTTACCTGGTTTACACTGGTTTTGATGCCCTTGACTTTCCTCCCACTGCAGAGTTCGTCAGCCTCGCAGCGGCTTTGATGTGTGTCGTTATGCCCAGCCACGCCGACGCCAGCCTCTCGCCGGAGGAGCGAGTCCGAAGACTGATCCAAGCGGGAAGCGCCGTGGAAGTGAACGAGGATGTCCCGCCGCGACGCTACTACCGCTCCGGAGTGGAAATCCTCCGCATGGCGACCATTTACTCTGAGGAGGGCAATATCGAGCATGCCTTTATTTTGTACAACAAATACATCACGTAAGAGCAGCTTTGCTTCGTTTGCAAGTAACCCGTGTCGATACAAGGGGTTGTGGGTTTGGTGTTGCGTATTTTGAGCGTGTCGAAACACTGTGCTGCCTTGCTGAGCTGGAAGAACTGGGTTCTGTCCAGAGCTCTGCTCCTTTTGAGTTTTGGTTGCGGCAGAGGTGAGGATACGGCTGGGTGGAATGACCAGGAGGTGTCGTGAAGGTGTGAGGCGCAAGCCCGCGAACGCCGCTCACCTCTTTGCAGGAGGTTTGTAAAAGTTCCCTTGGAAACCAGGCTGATCTTGTATCCCTCCGTCCCTCTGCTAGTGGAGACTCCTGTCAGCAGGAGGGAGGTTTTGGCTCTGTGTACGTCGAAGCTTCGTGGTGTTTTATCGCTGCAGAGTGGCTAGATTGGCCTTCGTTGGCGCTAGGTTGGCCGTGATGTCATACGGATTGGCAAGGATCCGTGGCCAAGGATCTTGGTGTCGGATATCTGCCTGGAAGGGATCTGGGCTGGTTGGTGACTTCTCTAATAAACCAACTTTGGAGGAGAAGCCTGCTTTACACTGAAGTTACTACAGCCTTTTACAGCAGGCAGTGAGTTCTTCCTTTGGGTGCAGGGACAACCTGTGAGTTTAATTTTACATCTCGGAAAGGAAGAATATAATCCCTCCCCTGCCAAACACTCGTGCGTGCACCCAAGCCCCTCTCGGGAGGGACATGGAGAAGAGTTTTGGGTCTAAAGAACCTGATCCCAGTCAACTGGTGAGTTTCTTGGGTACTGAGCACCCCTTTAGACAGCCCCGGGTCATATCTAAACCCAGCCACGACCCTGTTTGGTGCTTCAGCTGCTGGGTCTCCAGCTGTAGGGTCTACATTCCGTGTAGGCAAGCACAGAGCCGTATGTTCTTGCTGTCGTCTCCGCAGCTGGCCCGAAACGAGCCATCTTGGGTCTGAAACCCCGCTGCCGTGCCTGCCGAGCCGGAGCGTGCACCGTGCTAACGCGGTGACGTGGTGTCAGGTCTGGATTGTGTCTGAGCAGCCGGGAGTACGAGCGGAGCAGACGTGTGCCTTTCTGTGGAGCTGTGCCTGTCGGTGTTTAAAGGGCTGAAAACTGTGATCCTCAGAAAATATCTCAATAGCACAGAGCGTCCTGTTTCTGTAGGTTTTTTGGCCAAAAGCCTGTCCCTCCCACTTTCCCCCAGCGCCACTCTGATACGGTCTCTGCTGTGCCCACGCTGCCCACTTAGCCAGAATGTGGTTGGCATCTCCATGGGCACTTTCTCTCCCTGCCCCCCTGGGCAAGGTTTCTACCCCTTAAATCCAACGCATTTTTCTCTGATTAGCTTTTCTTCCCGCCTTGCACTTCCTGAGCTTTTATGGGCATCGTAGCGAGTGCCCTGGGAGGCTGCACAGAGAGCTGGGAAGTGTAAAACCCTTGGGAAGGTTTCCAGGCTGGTTACGTAGCCGGGCCGAAGGAGAAACTCTTTAACTAAACAAATGAACTAAAAATCACCTTCGCTGTTTCATTGTAGCAATGATAGGTGCTGGTGTGTTTTCTCTCCAGCAGCTTTCAAATGCTCGTGGCATTTATGTTAGCCTGGCTGCTGGGCTGCCAGGAGGGTGAAAAAACTTGCCCTCGGTGGTGTGATTTCTCCAGTGCTGATGAAGATGAGCTTCTGCCCTGGGTTGTCTGAAGATCTGAACTCAATGTCACCGTCTCGTTTCTTTAAATGAAGATGTGAAGCCGTAGCTCAAGTTGTAGGCTTGACGTAGGGTTTTCTAGATGTCCTTCCCCACGGGGCACGATCCAGAAGGCAACAGCAGGGCACTGGTAATTGGAGCCTCTCACAGGACTTGCTCTGATCTCCTCTTTCGAGAAACAGCACTGGAATTCTTCCCGTGGTGCTTCAGCCCACGTCTGCAGTCTGTGCTGCAGCTGTCCTTTCTCAGAGCCCAGCTCCCTGCCGGAGTGTACGGCCCAGTTCAGGCGCTTTCCTCAGCAGGCTGCACCTTTGGGAAGGGCAGGCCTCCAGCCCTGGGAGGTCCGAGAGGCTCTTAGCTTGGTGGCTTTGGTGGGAGTGAGCGCATGGTCCTTGGGAGCGAGGAGTGATCTGGGTGGCTTTAGGAAGCTGGATTTCTCTTTATTTCACTGTACAGCACTCCCCAAGGCTGACCCCAAGGCCTGAATCACATGATGAGATCTGAGTTGTGGTGCCTGACTTGGAGAGCCATCGCTTTTCAGACAATCTTGTCTAGATACAGGGTAATCTCAAGACTGAGGTTCCCACAGAGGCAGCCAGTTCCCTGCTCGGCCCCCGGATCATTTGGCCGCACAGCACCTCTGTTCCCCACACGGAAGCGAAGCTCGTTGCCCAGCCCTCAGGAGGGGCAGGAGGGTGGCACGGGTATCTCTGAGAATAACCAGGCTGCGCTTCTAACACACGCATCTTGTCACCCTGTAAGACATCTGCTTGCTTGTCTTCTTGAACAGCTGCTTCTGCGTTGATCTGAGTGGGTGTTTTCCTTGAGCTGCCATCAGGCACACTAGGTTTGGTTTTGCTAGAGCCAAATAAGAAAGAAGAAAAAAAAAAGACAGGAATTTTCTGTGGTGTTTGGGCTGCTGGTTTGCCTTTGTGGTTGTGAGCTGCTAGGACTGGCTCCAAGGGTTTGCGTGGGGTGTTGCAAGGGACTTGAGAGACGCCGGCTTGGCGTGCGTGCCGTAGCAGTGCTTAAAAATAGCCTGTGATGTGGCTGCTCGGTGCCAAACAGCTGCTGCGCGTAGTGGACTTGGGAGCAGGCGGAGGTTTGAACAAGCCCAAAACTCCTGGCGATGGGAGCCGCAGGTTTCAGTCTTGCCAAGCCTCAACTGGGCTGTCGATGGGAAGCGGGAAGCGTTCCTGCCCTTCCCCAGCCTCCATCCCCAGCCTGCCGCTGCCTGGTCTTGCCCCAGAGTTTTCCTCTGGCTGTGCGAGCTCTCCTTGCATCCTGCTGCCCACTTTTTCCCCCCTTCCTGACTTGTGGAAACCCAGCTGTCTCTGCTGATTTTTCCATCCTCTCCAGGCCAGCATCTGCTCTTAATCCTCCTTAATTAATCCCTTCCATTTTAATCTGCTAGCTGTTGGCAGGGATCACAGCCTTGTTTTGTCTCCTCGACACAGTGACCTACTTCGCCGCCACCAGCCAGGAGTGGAGACCTTGCTGGGGCGTTTCGGATGGAGCAGCGGCTTCTCCGTGGCTCCGGGCTGTGACGTGGTTATGCTGATGCTGCGGTCTCTGGCGAGAGCATCCTCACGCTCTCCGTGGCAACCAGGCGCGTTTGGGGATGCAAAGAGTCCTTGCTTTTTCACAGAGGGCTGAGGTTTTGAAGCAGCTGGGTTTATTTACTGTGCACGCAGAGGCTTCTCAGCATGAAGAGCGTTCTGCCTCTGTCCCCCTGGAGTTTTTCCTGCCTGGTTTGTTTGTGCTGCTCCCTGGGGCACAGTCTAGTCCTGACAACCCTTACTCCTTGTGCCTGGGCACGAGGCTGTTCTCTAAAGGAGCTGGAGTGGATCCTTCTTCGGAAGCTGAAGTGGTGTAGTAAAGAGCCACGAAGTAGGGCAGATGTTTTTTGCATTATGCCCACAGGCTTTGTGTTCTCTCAGAGCAAGCACAGCTCCACTGCAGGAGACAAGGACCCAGCTGAGCTCGCCGTGAGCTCACCCTGAGCACATGGTCAGCTACTGCGTTGCTGGGGACTTGTTCGCAGATGTAACTTAGGGGTGCCTCAAGCCTAGGGAGCCTCACGGAGCTGAGCCAGGGTGAGCTGCCCCATGTCTGCAGGCTTTTCCCCTTGTTCTAGTGCTTGTGATACTCTTTGTCAGCATCCTCACCACCGTGTCCTGCAGAGCTCCCTGGAAGGAGGCGACGGTTATTCTGTCTGTAGAGAAGCTGAAGATAAATCTGTACCTAGTGGTGCTGGGAGCAGGCCGATATTGAGCTCAGGCTTGATTTCCTTCCCAGAAGTCGGCGCAGGAACAGTCCTGCTGCCTGAAATATTGCCCTGATCCTCTGGGGCAGTCGGGTCACAGAGCCAAAAGGCTTCTGATGCAGCAGCTGGGGGTGTTGTGAGCTTGCTTTTAGCTTACCTGCAAGTTTTCTCTTTTCAAGGTCTGAGTCAATTTCCCCATCCTTGCACAAACGGTTTCTTCCCCCGTGCAGAAGGACGGTGTGAGCACTGAGTCAGCCGAGTCCTTGAGCTTGTGTGTAGTCCCCTTGGATGCTCGCAGAGGTGTAGGCAGGTGCCCAAGGACCTTCCTGAATCACTACCAGCGTCCTTGGTGCTTTAGACTGGCTTATTAATGTTTTTTATGTTCAAAACAAATGTATTTATCCCTGAGGATCATCTCCAAAGTCCAGGTGGAAGAAAAATCTGTGCGAGGTGCTCCCCTGGGACTGAATGAGACCTCCTGTGTGCCGTGAAGAGCTCAGAAGGCCAATATAGGAGGGAGGGCTTCCTGCAGAAAGGCAGATGACTGTCCTGATTGTGGGGAGCACAGGGCCCAGGGAGGTGGCAGAGCAAGGGGACAGCGCTGGAGGGGAGTGATCTGTACCCCCAAAATGCCATTTACTGTCTTGTGCTTGTGCATTTCTGCTGTGATTCAGAAATGCAGTTTCTCTCCTGTTTTTACAGGCTCTTCATTGAGAAGCTGCCACAGCACCGTGATTACAAAACTGCTGTTATACCCGAAAAGAGGGAGACTGTGAAAGTAAGTAGTAACATTGCCAGGTCGAATGGCTGCTATTGGAAATGTTCAGGGGTTGTCGACCTTGGTTTTTCATGGCTCTGGGATGAGCAGTCCACACAAGTGCTGAGAAGCCTTGGCTTGGCCAGGCAGTCGTGACCCCTTGGGAGTTATGGTCTGGGTTCTTCTCACCCCACTGTGCTTGTCCTGGGCTGGCTGAGGTTGTCCCGTTTACGTTCTGTTGACTCCTGGGGCGTCCTTTTCTTCCTGTTGAACTCCCTGCTGTTTAAACACCACGTGGCTTTTCCATGCGTGGTGGCTGGATGCCCAGTGTGGTGGCCCTCAATGTGGAGGCTCCTCACAGCCGTAAGCAGCGATCACTCCTCTGCTCAGCATTCACCAGAAGAGCAAAGGACAACGCTGCCTGAGCTCTTGCTTGGTGTTGTTGGTGGTGCTGTCTCTGCCACCCGGCTACAGCTTGCCTGTCTGCAGCCTGCCAGCCTGTCCACACACGGCGGTGGAGCTGCTCGGCCCTTCCTGCCTCGTGAGCAGCCACGTGGTTTAGAATCTCTGGGTGCTACATGTCCTTTGGTTCCTGCATCTGTTCAGGTCTTGTTTTTCTTGCCTTGGGGCTATCACACTCTTATGACTGTGTTTCCTCCGTTCAGAAACTGAAAGAAGTAGCCTTCCCCAGAGCTGAGGAGCTCAAGGAGGAGCTGTTAAAGAGGTACGCCAAGGAATATGCTAAGTACAAGGAGCAGAAGGTGAGTGAGAGGAGACTGGAGGCCTGTGCTCCCTGGAAGACCCTCAGCCACATTGGGTTTGGAAGGGGGCAGGTCTCCAGGGCTCCCTGGGTGCTCTGAAATGGGAAGTCTGGGTAGCCCCAGCTTGCAGGGTCCGGCCTCGTCGTCTGCAGCACGCGGCTGTCCCGATCATGTCTTGGCTGCCATTATGTAGCTGAATCTGTCACAGGCGTCTCTGTGTCTGTTTTCTTCCTGGAGGCAGCCTGAGCTGGGACTGTTACTTGATTGGTTTTTCTCTTTGTCCCAACATGAGGTCTAGGTCTTATGATCCAGAAACTCAGCAAGCGGCTGGTAAGAGCATGGGCAAGGATGTGGGGTCCTGTGGGCAAAGCAGAAAACTCTGCAGTCAGTTTTGCTGCGGACAGGTGCGATTTTGGAGATAAGATAGAGGGAAATCAACCTGGAATTACATTTCGGTGGAAGAGGGAGGGTAAGGCCACAGTTCTACTGCCCTGGTCGAGCTGGCTCTCCTGATGGAAGTGCGGATCTCTGTTTTGCAAGCTGAAGCTTCTTACAGGGAATGCCATTTGCTTTGGCAGACCCTTTAGAAGTGGTCTGGGATTGCTGGGGGTCTGCAGTGCATAGGCTTTGTATTCTGCCTTGGGCTAGGGTTCCCTTGTCTGATGTCCCTTGGCGTATTTCTCCTTGCAGAAGGCGGAGGAAGAGGAGTTTGCACGCAACTTGGCTTTGCAGCAGCAGCTGGAAGAGGAGAAGAATCGGGTAGCCCTGATGAAGCAGCAGCAGGCAGAGCAAGAGCAGTTTCACGCCTTCGAGGAGATGATTCGACGACAGGAGCTGGAGAAGGAACGTCTAAGGATAGTGCAGGAATTTGGGAAGCCAGAGCCGAGTCCCGAGTCTCTGGACGGGCCGCTCATCCCTGGCGTGGAAAAGCCCCCGACTGATTCAGTCCCAAAGGTTCCCGTCTCTCCAGTTCACCCTGCAAGTCCGTCAGCGGGGACTGTCTCATCCAAACCTCCCGCTGTGGACAGATCTTTGAAACCTAGTGCTTTGGGGAGCACGGAAAACAGTTAGTACCTCTCAGTGACTCTTCTCCCTTGCTGGGGCTGAGCCAAGCATGGCTGATTTTGGCTCAAACATGGAGCTGATTTGTCTGGGAGGCTCTTGGAAGTGTCGGATCAGGGCTCCATCCCTTCTAGGGGTTTGGTCTTCCGAGCCGCCGGATGTTCTCCCCCTTGTCCAGTAAAGGTTTACAGGGCTGGGGAGAACTGTCTCCTGTTGGGAATCGGTCCCTCATGCTTCTCCAGCCCAGTCTCTCTGCTGATCTAGAGCCTACAGCCTATATGGCTTTGTATCTTCCTAGATCCAAATACCTGTTGGAGATTGGGGTTTAGTTCCTGGCTAGGCTGACTGAATTCTCCTCATCTGCTAAATATGGCTCCAAAATGCTGATTCGGACCCTTCCAAGTGACTGGTTCTTGACCAGTGACACATCTTGCTTTAAATGACATTTTGTAAGCGTATGCGGTTTCATTTTTGCTAACAAAATACTAGGTTTTTTTGACATGCTGCTAAAGGTCTTTTCTCTCTGTGTGTCTCTTTCCCTGTTTTGAAAGATTTAGTGACTGTCGTTGGGAAGTGTCACAGTGACTTCATTTATCTGTGACTGCCATTGTAAGGGTAGACATTAGGGTAGTTAATGTTTCCAGGCTGGATTTTTTCGGTCTAGTCCCTTCAGGTACTGACCTGAGGGAACATTTTTCCAGCATCCCCGACTGTCTGTTGTGCTCCCATTCTCCCCACAGATGCAAGTGTGGATGTCCTTCGCCAGGTCATTGTCCCTAGGGAGCTCTGCCAGAAGTTCCTTCAGCTGGCTGATGCCAACACGATCCGGGGTGTGGAGACGTGTGGGATCCTCTGCGGTAAGCTGGTAAGGTGGTAATCCGAATTAAGACCCCAGAAGCGGCGCAGCGACCCTTTGTCAAGGTGCAGTAGCTTTGAAAAAGGCTAGAGGACCCTGATTTTTGCCACAGAAGGCGGTAGCGGAGTTTCGCTGACGACTGGGGTTTCATGTGAATGTTAGGGGTGATCTGCCTCTCCTTTTCCTCCCTTTTACATTAGGATTTCCTCACGTTGTGTGAGGTGCCAGCCACCACGTCCCTGTGGGTATTCAGCTTCCTCTCTCCTCTTCTGAGTCCCTGCCTGTTCTCTGCCTCAAGCACTCCGGCGTTGCCAGTGATGGGCACCTCCGGTGACGTGTCCTTTTGGTACCAGCAGGACTGAGGTGTCGCAGCTGTGAAACAGGACCCTCACCCAGACAAGGCTGTGCAGACACCGACTGGAGACAGTTAATTCTCCCCCAGATAGTTTGCTTGTGCAGGTGTCTATTGGCAGCGCTGGCCTGTCTCCGCTGAGTTACTTGGGGCTGCTTTTATTGCAGAAGTTTGCTTTGAAATGAAGCTGTTTGATGTAGCAGCTTTCTGCAATCCAGCTGCTTCCAGACACTTGGTGATTATTTAATTACGAGGCATCATCTCCTAGGGAGTGGAGAAATTCGCTTCAGTGGGTGTCTAGGACTTCTCTGAGCTTTTGTGGGTGCTCTGCACGGCAGGGAAAATGAAATAGAAAGCTGGGGGTCACGCTCAGACTCAGAAAATTCTGTGACTCCTTTGTCAGTAACCTGCAGTTACCATTTCTGTGACCTGTAAATGGTTGGTAGATGCATCCGTGGGCTTGTTTCCAGAGTTGCTGTTCCCCTGGCTGGGCCCCTGCGTGATGAACGCAGCAGCACTGCGTTCCCAAAGCTTAGGAAATTACCTTTGCACCAGTGGGCGGCAGCAGCGTTTCCTGCTTGGGGGGTCTTTGGTGGGTGACAGCCTCCCTGTGCTGCCTTGCAGATGAGGAACGAGTTCACGATAACCCACGTCATCGTTCCCAAGCAGCACGGAGGCCCCGATTATTGCAATACGGAGAGTGAGGAGGAGCTCTTCATGATCCAGGATCAGCACGGCCTGGTTACGCTGGGCTGGATCCATGTGAGTCTCATGCCTATTTCACTTCCCAGTTGGCCTTGCATTCAGCCAGGAGGGAAAGGGGTGCGTGGGGCCAGGCTCGTGGTGGAGAATTGACTGGAGGAGGTGGCATGGAGCGGGCAGCATCCTCTGGTTGGATTTCTCCCTCTGGTGCAGTCTCAGTCCTTGCTCTCGCTGCTGGAGAAATCCAGGCCGGTGTTAAGTTTGGGTCCCTTCCTAAAGCATCAGGCCCTTTGAAAGTGGGATATTGGGCATGAATATCATGTCTCATCCAGCTAAAAGCTGACTCCAGAGGCACTGTCGGGGCATCCCGAGCTCCTGCTGTCAGCGTAGGGTTCTCCCGTGATGCGTCCCTGCAGTAGCGCCGCTTTTTGCATACAGCTGCGTGCTGCTCTGCCACGGGATGTGCCAGTTCCAGATTCCTCGGCTGGCTTCAGCGCTGCCCTGCTGCCTGTCCCCGCGGAGCCTTTGGCAGTCGGATCGGTGCCAAGCAAAACGTTTGGTGCTGCTGAGTAATCTCTCGAAAGCAGCAGCTGCCTCGCAGGCTTGGACAAATAAATGCCTGCTGCGTGTGCTTGATACGTGCGGGGTGTCTGCTGTTGGTTAACTCTTCAGTGACGGCCCTGCAACGTGCAGGGACCCTCAGGAATCCCGTTGACCTTTCTGCTGGTCTTGGCAACAAAAACCTGACAAGAAAAAGGGGAAAGACCTTTCAGCAAGAGTTAGGGTGTGAAATCTAGCTGTCAGCCGGGGTTGGGTGAGGTGGTGGTGGTCTGTGATGGTACAACCCTTGGCCGTGTTGGTGGAATGTGATATCTCTAAGTGCCGTGGCAGTATGTTACATGCCTGGTGGTGCCATGCCCCAGGGGCAGCTGCACTTCACAGATGTGTGAAGTGTCCTGCAGGGAAGCAAGGACAGCACTGCGCCCTAAAGTGTGACTTTCCGTGGGATGTGGCCAGAAATGTAGAGCTCCTCCCATACTCCAAATGGAAAAGAGGAGCAGATGTTTTGGGGAAATCCAAAACCTTTTTGAGTGTGCAAGCATGTCCTCTGTGCCATCCGAGGAGCCATGTCTGTTCCCTGCTATGACTCTCTCTGGCAGACGCGGTCCCTTTGGACTCGTCCTCCGACCCTGCTGTAACCTCGTCTCTTTTGCGTCGCCCTGTGTTGCAGACTCACCCCACGCAGACAGCCTTCCTCTCCAGCGTCGACCTGCACACGCATTGCTCCTACCAGATGATGTTGCCAGAGTCCATTGCTATCGTGTGTTCTCCGAAATACCAGGAGTAAGTCTGGATGTGGGGTAGGAAGGGCTGTTCCCTCTGCCTCGTGCTGCCAAGCCACGAGGTTGAGCAGGAGCTCTCGCCTCTGCAGAAGATATTGAAGCGCTGTTTACCTTTCTCTGTTGGATTCCTGGTGTGGCATAAAATGTTAAGTCGTGCGATGAAAGTTTTGCCAAAAGAGGGTGGAAGAGAATGCGTGATTTGACAGCTCTTCTGAGCCGGTTGGGGGGGGTCGTATCTGGGCCGTGGTTGCCCATGCATGAAAGGAGACTGGTCTGCAGCCGCTGAACTGGGGAGAGGAGTGTCCTGGGCAGAGGAGCGTGTCGTAGCATGCATCTCTGCTCTGGCTCGAGATGAGCAGACTCAAGCGTGCTCCTTCAGACACAGAGGGAGGTGCTTCCATCTGCAGCGGCTTGAGCCACGCAGAGCTTGTGTTTCTTTGCTGTAGGACGGGGTTTTTCAAGCTGACGGAGCACGGTCTGGAGGAGATCTCTTCCTGCCGGCAGAAAGGATTCCACCCGCACTCCAAAGACCCCCCTCTCTTCACTGTAAGTCGCCTCACGAGGCAGTGGGGGCTGTGGGACCGTGCGTTGGCATGTTGGACACTTGACATGAATTTACATCTGCCGAGGTGCTAGGCTGTGACCCAGGGCAGGAGGGTCAGCCTGGCAGGGGCTTGTCTCTTCCTCGAGTCGAGGTGCAAGTGCTTTCTAGCTTAGCATGTGTTGGAGGTGGGATGCAGGGCACTTCCCTGCAGAAACGGGTTGAGGCAGCATCAAAGGCTTGTACCCGAGAGAGTGAATTTCCTGGTCTGAGGGGGCTGTTCTGCGAAGGATGCCGGGTGCAGGTTGTGTCAGGAGGTAGAGGGGACTCACCTGAGCTGTGGGGACATCTGAATAACCCCTTGTCCCCTCTTCTTCTTCCTCTCTCTTCCAGACCTGCAATCACGTGTCAGTAGTGGAGAGAGACGTGGTCCTGATGGATCTCCGATAGGCCTCTTGCCTTAACCATTTACAGAAAACCATCCACCTTCCTTCTAGGCCTAGGGAATTTTTTTTTTTTCCTCCTGTAGCAGATGATTTCTACCGTGTAGTGATCCTTCCCCTTCCTCCCCCAATAGTTGCGGTGAAATCAGTACCCTGACCTCAGTGGGAGCACGTAAAACCTCAGTGCCTGGCGTCGGGCTGGCGAAGTGGTGCTGAGGTTTGAGGGGTGGGGAAAAAGCTAACTGGAAAATCAAAGACAGAAGCTAACACTTAAGCAATTGTTTAATACACTAATCTGTGGCTTGCACAGCTACTTGGGGGGAATTTCCCGTCATTTGCTGCAAGCGTGAGGTGTGGACACCTCTTCTTCAAGTGCTTTCCAAAGTGGGACCTGCCCAAATTAACCCATGCTTTGTTTTGCCCCTCTCTGGGTTGCTGTGGTCTCAGTGCAGCTGGCTGGAGTAGAGAAGGCTTTGCTCTAGTTTAAGATTAAACCTGCCTAACCCCTCTCACCCTGTGCAAGTGCTTATCGCCGCTGAGCTGGAGTGAGTCCTGCTTGCTGGTACTCGGGTCTCTTCCCAGTGAGGTAAGAAGGGGCCTGACCTCCTCTGGGAAACCCCATTTCAGTGTTTCGGGAGAGAATATGCAGGGATGTGGTGCTGCTTTGCAGAAGCTGCTTCATTCCAGCAGTGGTGAGGGGTCTCTGGTTACTTCATCCCTTTTCCTGGATGCGGCATTCGCTCTGGCCCCTGGGCTGCCCAGCGAGGGCTTGGGTTTGGCTTGTTGCTGGTGTCACCGTGGAGGAGCCTCTCGGTCTCCTGGCTGCAGTGTTATCGTGTGAAGGCTCTACAAGGCCATCGCCTCCCCGAGATGGGACTCCAGCAGCTTGTGCCCCTTCCATCCTCAAAGATCAGCCTCCATGCTTCTCAAAGCAGTATGAAGTCTGTCCTTGCCAAAAACAAGCGCTCCGTGACGTCGCCGTTACGCGGTACGGGCCGGGGACCTCCTCCGAATTACTCTCGTTGGATGCCAAGCAGCGATTTTTTTCCTTCCCTGCGCTACCCGTGCTGAGCCTCCGCCCTCGCGTCTGCCAGCGTCGGAAGGGAAGGAGCCGTATCCAAAGGTGGAAGGCGTCTGGCCTCGAAGGGCTGGAGCGTGATCCCCGGCATCTCCACATCCTCTGGCAGGATGCTGCGATGAGCAGCGCGTGGCCGCGCGGGGAGGGGAGGAAGGCTGGAGCTGCCACCCCACCTGGCACGCATACGTACGCGTTGCATGTGTCACCTCCTTGTCCTTCTCCGTACAAAATTCCTTGGGGTACAGTTTAACAGAGATGGATTCTACGATCTTGGCTGGGTTTCTTTTGCCACTTGTTTCCTTTCAGCTAGCTCGGCGGGTTGGAGGGGTCCCGCGTGACCGCGAGCGGGGTGGGAATCGACGTATTTAGGGGTTGTGTTTATTTGCAGCAGCCACCTCCTTGACTCCTGCGTGACAAACTGCTGCGGCGATCGTCTTTGCGGTCGCTTTTGGGAACAGGCTACCCCCGGCAGTGGGAGGGTGGTGAGGAGGCTGCAGGGCATCTGTGGGAACAAACTTGGAGACCTAATTTATTTAAACCGTGCTCAGGGGTGGGCTTTGCAGCCTCGGCGTAGGGGTGTTCATCCCCCACCTCTGCGCGAAGGGAGCAGCCTGCTCTTCACCCTGACGGCTCCCTCAGAGCATCTTGGGGACGCAAGGTGTGAAAGCCCGCCTTGAGAAGCAGCGATTCCTTCAGATGGGTGGTGAACATCACAACGGATTTATCTCAGCTTCCTATCTCTGAAGGCCTCGGGTCTAACCTGACCATAGCACCAAGCAGAGAGCAGCAGCCAGGCCGAGGAGCTGGTGGCAAAGTAACTCCTTCGGTCCTCAGTCGTCCCAGTGACCGATTAAACCCTCGCGGAGAATTTTTCCACTACCTCGCAGCGCGGCCGCACACGAGGGCTGCCTTCGTCGCGCCAGCGGCCGCCTCGTGCCCAGCCCTGTGCTCGGAGCTGACACCTTTGTAATTGCATTTTTTCACTCCGAGTCACCGAGTCGTCAGTTTGCATGTGGGGATGGATGCTGATATCCCGGCGCTGCTGCTTGCGTCCCCCTAACCCACCACCTCTGTCCTGCTGTGTTGCGAGTGACCGTTACACCTTAAAATCACTCGCAATGAGGGGCTTGAACTCGGTAGGAGCTAGGCTTTCAGCAAGGCTTTCGACACGGTCTCCCATCACATCCTCCTAGGGAAGCTCAGGAAGTGTGGGCTGCATGAGTGGTCGGTGAGGTGGAGTGAGAACTGGCTGAATGGCCGAGCTCAGAGGGTTGTCATCAGCGGCGCTGAGTCTGGTTGGAGGCCGGTAACCAGTGGTGTCCCCCAGGGTCAGTACTGGGCCCAGCCTTGTTTAACTTCTTCATCAACGACCTGGATGAAGAGTTAGAGTGTACCCTCAGCAAGTTTGCTGATGACACCAAACTGGGAGGAGTGGTGGATACACCAGC
>Ga0065711_1007375_pt1 | contig 15017 bp, 6 predicted proteins | sample Hoacrofraction12_FD_59098 | JGI IMG/M metagenome (GOLD analysis project Ga0065711, IMG submission 59098) | Hoatzin crop microbial communities from Cojedes, Venezuela - Epithelial fraction 12 v2 (version 2) | ecosystem: Host-associated > Birds > Digestive system > Esophagus > Crop | place... | reverse complement strand
TTTTTATTCTTGAAATTTTTTGTTGGTACTGAGTCTTTTTTTTTTTTTTTTTTTTACCTATAAATATGTATCCTTTGTGCCAGCACACCCCAAGGACTTAGTGTTTTACAAACACACTCACATCCTCCATCAGCCCCTTGACTAGCATGGGCTAAGAGGTTTGTTTTCTGGGCTCGTGAAAAGGGTCTGAGTGACAGCCATTTGAGAATGAAGATTCCTGGACAGGCTGATGTGCCTGAGATACCAAGGAGAGCATATTACTTTTCATAGCAGACATACTAGTTTTTGTAGCAGGCAGTGGCTAGTAAATACAGATGGGGGCAGAGAGAAGGTGGCAGTAATGCAGAAAGAGGTGTGGTAGTACTGGTACAAGCATGGAGCACAGAAGAAATACCTTTGGGTGCGAGAGGAGGTGAGGGTAGGAAACACAAAACCATAGTAAAGCTGTGGACTGTAAGCAAATAATGAGTCCAAGTGGGAAGGGGGGGCTCCATGAAAGAACCAGTTCTGTGCCTTATTCCCATTTCCATCTCTAGACTAGGTGTCTGTTTAGGCGATGTCTCCTGTGACATACCGGCTTTCCTGCAAGCAGTGTATAATATAACAGTTTTGGCAGATGGGAAGCTGCAGTCCTCCTTGGGAAAGTTAATCCATAGAATAGAATGTGGCAGTGGAACAATAACTCCCCAGAAACCCTGCGACAATTCACACAGGAAAAGTTTAGTTACAGATTAACCCCAAATGAGGGGTTTTGATTGGTTAGGCAAACTTAACATCAGTTCAGTTTAACTGAGAGTAACGTATTTTGTTCTACATTTCCTAACAGAATAGAAACATTTCAGGAAAATTGTGATTTGGACACTTCATTTTTCAGGGAAAAAACTATTTTGTAGAGCTTTCCTGACTTCCTCTAAATCAAATAGAAGTGTGTGTAATTAACATTAGGTTTAGTACAAATGAGAAAATGACAGATAATTTAGGGGTTTCTTTGTTTTTCATGGTTTTTTTTCCTTTTCTAGCTCCTGTTTCTTTAGTGTCGCTAAGTGAATTGTCCTGGTGATTTTAAATTCTGCATGTGCAACTTCAGTGCTTATGGTGGTTTTCCTTCTCATGCAACAATCCATGTTTCTCTGTCACATCTTTCTCATTCTTTTTCCTTACTCTCTTCCCGTACCTCCCTGCGACGTCTTGTCAGTCTCCCTCATTCCTATACATCTTTTCTTCCCTGCATTCATCTTTCTCTTTCCTCTTCACCAAATTCACCAGAAGCACCATCTCACGTGCTTTTCTAAAGTTATTTTAAACTGCAGTTCCTGTCTGCCATTAACTTCTCATTCTCTCCCTCCGAGTCACATACTGAGTTATGTTTTCTCTCACATTATTACAAAGCAGGTCTTTCAGTTTCCTTCCCTTTTCCCTCCACTCAGCAGAGCCATGATTGTATTTTTCTAGATCAAGACTTCTTTGGTTTTTTCCTCAGTTATTTTTCTTCCAACTTCAAATTTGCCCCTAGGAGGAAGAAGAAGATAGTAAATTCTGTCCCTTGGTTGGCATTCCTCTCTAAATGAGGAAGGTTATTTCTGTTCTTGATGGTGTTTAGTCATTAACAAAGAGAGTTTGCCTTGCAAATATTTGTCAATAGTTTAGTTATATAGTAACAAAAAGCAAACCGTTTGATTGCAAATCCAAAATTCTTTCTGTGGTGGCTCAAGTGGTTTGGGTCACACATAAAAGGCATTTTCAGGTTATAGAGTAAAATATTTAAAAGAGGGCTTTTCAGCATGAACATGAGTATATGTTGCAAGAACAATTACGAAAATATTCCTATTAAAAAGTACATGTAACAATTAGAAAATAAAAGTTACATGTTGCCTTATTAATACTTTAAAATATATTAAAACTAACTGAAAGAATACACACATTAAACTTCAGACAATACAAAGCTTATTTTTCCCCTGAGAAAAAGAAATCATGGCCAGAGTACAAGAGCAGAGATAATTAGAGATTTGTTTCTTCTCTACCTCCCAAGGTAAGGCTTAATCCTACAGTAATCTCTTTATTGAGAGCCAAATGTTAGTCAAGGAGCCTGCTGCACAGATTTGAAACTAGCACGTAGCCCATATTTTCAGTATCTAGGAAGGAGCTATCCCATGGATTTATAGTCTGCATTGTTTTAAAGAGGTACCTTTGTATGTTTTTTATTTTGTCTTCCACTGTAACGCATTGGCATGGCTTCATGATACATTTGCTAGCTTATATTGTGATACAGAGCAAGACTGTTTATTCATGACCAGTAAACCTCCAGAGCCCTTCTGTCTTTTAGTACAGAAAAGGGGTTTGTATTGGGCATACAATGAATGGCACACTCTGTGCATGTGCATAAACCGATTATCCCAGAACAGTTTTGCCTTTGAGCATTTCAGCATCATGTTGCCCCGTTGTCAGGTGTACTTTAAGGATAAATGCCCACCTAACTTGGGGTTCATTCAAGTGGGTACATGTTAAGCAAACTGGCCTTCCGTCCTTTTTATTTTCAAACTGTGGGTTGTAGCCTTGTAACCTGGTTGGCTCTCTTAATTCCCAGGTTAGATGGGAAAGAGAAAAGTAGCAATAAGCTTAGTTTTTGTTTTTTTTAAAATGGCCTAAAAGTTAGATCCGCAAATGGATTTAAGTGGTAATTGTGTATGTGAGGTTAAAATTTACACTCTGCTGCAATTTTGCGTTGAAGGATCTATAATCCACTGGTGCCTGCTTTTCTGATAATGAAAGTTCCCACGTAGTATGTGTCGTTCCTAGGGGTGTCTCCAACTGGGTGGTGCTGGAGAGCTCTGGGCCTCTCTCTGTGTAGGTTCCACTGAGGTTCACAGATGAAATTAATTCAGCTATTATTCTGGACTTAACGAGCACAGGCTCCATGCAATACACAGCTATCTCAGGAACAGGTAGTGGTACTTTTTAGGAGAGGAAACAGGAGAAATGGGTACTCTGTAGGCCTGGGAGAACAGACATAATACTTAATAAAACAGCCTGTGGGTGCCAGACTCATACTCAGCTGTGTAAAAGGGATATCAGTCCAGAAAGAGAAGTGGGTGGCCTAAGGGTGAGTGCCTCTGGAAGGGGTGGATATGCAGAGGGTGTGGGTATCCAGGTGACCCTGTGTGACAGTGACCCATTCCTACACTCTGACCTGAAGGGTCAGGTAGAGAAAAGGTAGAGAAAATGTTTTGCCGCTTGGTGGGTTGACATGCTGTGGGTATTTTTTTGTTTGTGTTTAAAATGAAGTTGAGATAGGAAAGTTTTGTTATCTTAAGCTGGTAAAAAGGGAAGAGTGGCCTATACCCTCCCCTGTTTATCCAAGAGCTTAATGATTAGAGCATTCATGCGGACAGCAGGTACACAAAGTTCATTCCATTCACTGCTTGCAGGAATTCGAAAGGCAGTGCCCTCATTGCCAGGGTATAAAGTGTTTTACTATTCCACGTACTGTGTTCCCTTTAGTGAAGTTTTGCATGGAATAATTAAATATGCTTTGGATCAGGAAGAGTGAGCGTGTCACTTGCTGGTGAGAGAACTCCCACAGAAAAGGAAAGTGGGGGGTTCTGGTTCTTGCAAATAATTCATAGAGGATAGTTGCCAAAAGATAGACTGAATTCCATGTGTCCACCCTTGTGAAGATCTAACCACCAGGCTGTGGTCATTACTCTCTTTACATGCAAAAATTAAAAATTGAGCCATTCAGTTGAGTACTTTTACACCAGGTCGAGGAGCACCTCCTGCCTGCCGTTTTCAACCTGATGAAGCATGGTGGCAAGAGCACTTCATGTTCAGTTTTGCTGTATTAAAGGCAATAATCTCCATGTTTTGTGGACAAGGGAAGTGGTTTGGTTTGTTTTTTTGTAGAAAGTGCTAGTTTGGTAACTGAATGGTTTCTACAAGAACATAATCATTCACCGAAAACTTCTCCAGCGTAAATCACGTTCCCAGTCAAAAGCGGATACACGTGTGCGAGCATACCCTAGTGACTGGGGCACTCATTTGAAATCTTGAGGGACAGAGGTCAAAACCAGTTTGAATAGAGTCTCTTTGATCTCAGCTGATCAACCAAACTGTTTACACTCTGGAGCAAGCATTTTATTCCTGTAGGTTTTTAAAGCATATAGGTCCATCTCAAAGCAAACCAACTGTTTCTCTGAAACCGCTGCAAATCTTTGTAATGGTGGAAAGCAGATTGTTTTCTGCCTTGTTCAGAGTAAAAAGCAACCCAAAATCTCCTGAATGTCTTCTGTACGCAAAAGGGGTTGAAGTTTGCCCTCTTTTCACCCTTGGGATGGGAAGCTGTTGTGGGACTGACCCAGTGCAGAGGGATAACCCTGCGTTAGCAGGAAGGAGGCTTAATGGAGCCTGAGCACCTAATTAGCCCTCAGCTGGGCCTGGGGATGTGAGGAACCTGTGGCTGCAGCAGGGCAGGAAAGATCTGCAAGAGGAGAACAACTCACTGTCGTGTCAGGATTTGGCTGTGAGAAAATCATGAGATCCTTGTGAACTGAAGGAGGAAACAGGGAGCTGGAGGAGCCCAGGTGGGAGCAGAAAGTTATGTTCATGGTCTGTGCTGTGAGCGGGGAAAGCCCTGTTTGCTTTTCAGTGGTGTTCAGCAAGGGGTGTGAGAGCTGAGAAGGCTGTGCTCCCATGAGCAGTGCTGCAGTGAGGCCTTGAGCACCCTGAAGGAAGTGGGTTTTTTGGGTTTTGTTTTTGTTGGTTTTTTTTTTTTCTGGTGCTTGTGCTTAAATCCTGACTGGGGCTCCAGTTTGCACAGTCTGGCAGGATTTTATGGCAGCGCTGGTGTCGGAAGGTGTTGTTTGCAGACAGAGATTAGATGGAACAAAGGGAAATGTTCATTGGTTCCTTGGAAAAAGGCTGAGAGCTTTGATGGCTTGCGCCACAAGTTAAAGTTTTCCCTCCCTGAAAAAAGATGTAGCAAAGTCTGTGCGTGCCTCTGGGAGCACAGTGGGTGCTGTATAGCTTTGGTATTCATGTTTCTGAGATGGTGCTTTTTCCACTTGTTTCCTGGTGTCCGTGAACAATGTTATGTCTGTCTCCTTGATGCGCATGTCTGGCGATACCCAGGTGTATTGAATGAGTGCTTATGGATTTCTTTCTAATGCCTGAGATGGAGGTGTTTGAAACTTTGCTTTTCAGAAGAGGTGCAGGCAGCATAGCTGACAGACTGGTCAGTACCACTGGGAGTTTTTGACTGTAGGACTTGTTTGCTCCACAGGCCTGCCTGAACCTGGAATTTGTGACTTAAAAGGCTGGTGGTATATTGCCCTATATCCACCGTCAATCAATGCAAATGAGAGAGCTTGCTTTTTTTTTTCCCCTGCATAGTTCTAAGTAGCCTCACCCCTCAAGAAGAGACACAAATGACCCAAGATTTTCTCTTTTAAGCTAATTAACTGTATCTATAATGTCATTGTGAGGAAATCTATAGGTTACCTGAGGCCTTTTTGTAGCCATAGAGTTTACTGCTGGTGACACAGAGCACGTCTTGCGTCATGTTGGTGTGATGTGAAAGCTGGATCTTGTTGCAAAACTCTTGCACAGAGCAGGTCTAAACTCATGAAGTCTGTCTAGATAATCTCAGGGGCTACCATTTTGGACTTGCATATTATCTGGTGGAGCTTTACTAGATTGTTGCATTTTCATTTAGAAGTTCCTTTGCTTGAAGGGGAAGCATTTCATTGATTTAGAGACAATCTATCCCAACCTTGTCTTGAGCAATTGTCTCTTTTGCAAAAACAGAATGGTTTCCCTGTAGCTATGATACGTATTTTGTCTCCATATAAAGGTTCTCAGCTGCTTTTCCCCTGCTGACTTATAAATGGGAGTTTTCTCTCTGTCTTCACCCTCAACGCTTTAAAGTGACGTATATTAGAAATTGTGTTTGGTTTCTGTCACAAAACAGGGCTGAACAAAGAAGCAGTGCTATTTGTCTTCTAACCGTTCAGAGCTTTCATCTTCTACCGTGGCAGTGCATAATATTAAAATGCTAGCTTCTGCTAATTGGCAAAACTGAGGCATTCCAATAAGAAATCCTACTAAAACTGGTTCATTGCATCTATTCCTGTTAAACATTAGCTTTCAATTTAAATTACATGCTGGAAACAATTGTATTAGAAACACTTCTATGATTAAGAAGTTATTAAAAAAGTCACTAAAATCCTCCTTATGCATACTTATGTCATCTTATACTTTTGTCAGAGTATCTTAAGGCTCTAATGGCATTAGAAATAACATCTCACAATGCATCTCTCCATAATTCCCACTGGCATGCTGAAAGGTAGTATTAAGAAGATCATTAAGAGCATAGTCTCTTTATGTTCCCATAAGCTTTCCATTAATTTGCATTTAGCTGTCTAAACTACAGCAAAGTCAATATTTACAGCATGATGATACATTACTAATAGAAATGTGAAGCACACTTGTTCCTTCTGGCTATTAGTACTACTGCCTGGGCACAGATGTGTTTTCATAGGATTTATTGGCTTGCTAGATATGTGCTAATGACAAGTGCACCCAGAATCTTGCTGGACATTCTCAGATTCCTAGAAACTTGATTATACACTAAGACGTGAGGCCCCTCTGTGTTTCCAAACGTCACTGTAGAGTGGTGTTGGGAGCAATAGCAAGCAGGCTTTACTCTAGATAAAGGTGATTTATGGACTGTAGAGCAACATGTTTGGATGAGCCCATTGTGTATGTACAGCTCTGTTTTGGGATGCATGCATGTTCTATGGGTCTAGCAGTGGGCCATAAGATTACAACCCGTGCATGGTCAAGAAGTGATTTGTGTTTGCCAGAGCAATTGAATTAGGCTGTCTGCACATTCAGGCATGCATTGCTATGTTTGGTGATCGAAAACTGGAAGCATAAATTGGGAGGAAATTGCAGGAGTCCATAAGCTGGTGGTCCAGGCATGAATCTGCTCTGCCTACACTACCAGGCTGCTGCTGCTTTTATTTGCTGGTAGGGATGGGGACAACGCTATAATCTTTCCAGATGTGAAGAAATAAATATTTTGTTGGAAAAGAACATATTTGCATATATTTGGTACAGTCGGCAGAGACGTGTTGGCTTCCACTAGATGGAGAGGTAGTAAATTTCATTGATTTAACTTGTTTCTCACTGCCGGCAGCCTTCTGTGCCTTACAGATCTGTTTTTACTGAGACTATTTCTAATGTTCCAGAGTTGGAAGCAGTTTTAAACAACTGTTTGTTTAAAAGCTGTCAGAGAGCTGAGGAAAATGAATGTTTTCTTTAACTAGCCCCAGGCTGCCCATCTGATCGTGGGCTCTGCTCCTGCTAAGAATGGGGACCCAACTTAAGAGCAAGGAAAGTTGAGGCAAGTGTTGTTACTTAGCACAGCATCTAGTTTTATTGTGCACTGGTTGGAGCCTCTGTGAACTTTTGCAGTAATATTAAATGTGGCTTTTTCATCAGGCCTGCAGGGAAACTATTACAGAAGGTTTTAATCTTTTTTTGAAAGAAAGTCCTTCAGGACCAGGCACTAACATTTTGTATGCTGTCATAGCGTGTCTCGCAGCACTGCTCCATTTGTGCCTAGGATCACTGAGTAGTCATATAATGAAAGGAAAAACAAATGGTGAATGACTCTCAATTGCTTTTGCATTGTGCTAACTGCACTAAGGTATTTGTTTAAATGAGAGCTTTTAGCATAAATAGCTATGCATACAGAAACCAATTAAAGTTTTGAGAGGTCTACCTAAAATTTCCATTTGCTTCCGAAACAGCTGTAGGAATGAAATAAAGAGAATAGTCTGACAGGAACCATATGCCCTTTCTTATGTTAGAGCAATAACAATCAACTTGTACATTATTGCACTAGTGTTAAAATGTTTGTAAGCTATGTAGTAAGGACGTTTAGCAGTTAGTCTCTCAGATGCTGGAGAACTCAAGCTACATTTAATTGAAAACTTCATCTTTAAAAACCTTCTCAAGCCCAGACCATAACATAAGAGAAGTTGTAACGTAAGAGAGGTAAGTATTATATTAATTCATAGTCTGTCATAACTTCCTCTGAGGTATGTAACCGATTGGTTTGGTTTATGAACAGACATAAACTGTGTCTGGAAATAACCCCCTAAATGGAAACTGATTTGTGGGGAAACTGTCCAGAAGTGTTGTTCATCACTTGACTACTATTTGATCATGGTTTTACAGAAATACACTTTTACATTTGGTTTGTTTAGAAATTGTATTCTTATTAAAGGATGCTAGTACACATAGCAACCGAAAACATTGTGTATGTGAATAACTTTGTGTGTGATTTCATTAAAAGAACAAGCCTTACTTAAAAAGATATAAATCTGGCAAGTCAGGGCTAGTTTATCGTACAGTAAATGATTCTAGCTCTCCTGAAAGTGAATACCTAGAGGCAATAGCAACATAAGCATAAACCCCCTATCCTACAGATAAAATAAGCTTAAAAATGCCATCACAAGCCTGCAGAACACCCGCCTTTTTGAGTGTTGTGCTCCTAACGTAATTTTGACAACTGTCAGATCAGACTTTCTGAAGAATTTAAATAATGGCAAGTATAGCAAATTCTAATTTCCATTGCCATATATGTAAGCCCATGCCTCAGGTTGAAGACTTGTTACACTGTCTGAGAAGTTTTACATTTGAATACTTACAGGATGTCTGTACAGGAACAGAGTTCTACTACAGCTTTCCGAATCTAAGAAAGAGAAATAGAATAGAGGCTGAAGGGGAGACGGTGTAGTTCTGCTTCACTTGCATTTAGTTCTTCAGGCTTACGTTTCCCATTTCTTCTGGCTTTCCAGTTATGCCTGACATCATAGCGTAAGGAAAGGTTTATGTAATTCTCGGAGCTTGTTCCGAAGTAATCTTTTTAGAGACATGGATTTTTTTAATTGATTTTTTTTTCACAGTCTTGTTAGGATAATAAAATGAAGGCAGCTATTAGTTACCTGAAGGCATATTAAGCTAGTGGCATTTGCCTTCAGATTAGGAACGTAAAGCAGCAGGAGACTGACTAAAGCAAGATCTTGTTTTCTTGTGAATGTTACCACTGTCATGTCTTGCTAAATTCTGGCTTGTGTTGATACTGACCTTGGGTGCCTCAGTGGTACCTGGGTCAGGAAGAAAGATGGCTGTTGTTATTATTTTAATCAATACCTACAGAGGAGCATCTGCAACAAATTATGGATGTATTCTGAAGGGACAATCAGGACTATATGGAATGGGGGGGGAATACAAGAATAGTAAGAGGTAGAAATATTCCTCCTGGGAAGGAAGGAAGCACAAAGTGCTTAGTCCTCTATATCTAGTTGTGATGTTGCTACTGTAATAACAGATCCTGAAATTGAGATTTTTAATTATTTTTTTTCCCTACCTGGATGTCTTATTTAGAGAGAGTGGTGATAGATGACAGGGTTACAGCTGAAGTTGATAAAAGGTGTCATTCACTTCAGAGTTGCTTATTTTGGCACAAATTAAAATAAAAATAGCTAATGCAATTTTAAAAAATATTTTTGGATTCAGAGATTGGGGATAGGTAGCTCTGACTGTGATTATAGGGCTTAAGATTTATAGCTCACTTGTTATTCACTCTCTAGGATGCTAATGGGATCCCAGAGCTATGTATTATTGGAATTTATGGGCAAATGGCAATGTAGCAACATGCTGAGCTGTTCGAAATTTCCATATTTGCTGTGTTTTGATGGAATGCTCTTTGTGGAAATGTATTTCCTAATTTGGTTTGGCTTCCTTGCTGCTAGCAGATTCCTTGTGAGGTTATGTAAAATAATTTTGTAGTTCCCGCTAGAAAATGCAGAATTGTAACGTATGTGGGAATGTAGGAAATTAGTATTTTTAATCTTCTGTACATGAGACTAAATGTAGGCAGCTTGAAGGGGAAATGAGGTGTCCATGAAGCTATGTCCACCAGAAATTCTAGGAATCCAGTCCTGTTGTGCCACATGTTCTTTCTGACACTTGGGAGCACTAAGGCAACGTATCTTTCTCTGAAGTAAAGGTAAATCCTCCTTTGGGGATGAATCCTGTTGAATCCTGTTCTTGGGATTTGTGCACAACTGAGGTTTGATTAATTAATAAGCATTGAGGTATCTAACTGACCTGACAGTACTTGTTTGGGAAGAGAGGGAAAGGTATGAGGAACAAAACACGTACATCTTGCTTTTCCTTTTTATGTTTGCCTTGCCTGGAATCCTGAAAAAGTCTGGTGTCAATGGGTGATCAAAAAGCGACAGCATTGCATGTCTTTTAATAAAAACACTGGAGCTGCTGTGTGATTTTCATCTGTTCACTCCCGTAGGATGAGGGAGTTACAGTAGGGTCACTATTTAGATCCAAGACTCTGTGCTGGTTTATACCCCAGGTAGCTTAATTTGGTAGGGTTAAATAGTGAATTATATGCTTCCTAAGTTACAGATACTTGCTGTTCTTGTGTTGGTTTGTTTTTCATTCATTACTGGATTGTACTCATGGCACATTCTTATTCTTTCCTGATTTATAATGGATCTCTTTATTGAATTATTGAGCAAAACTTTTAAATAAAACATCAAAGAATCCTCTTCTACTATCAATTCTCCTATAGTTGTAAGATGTATCAACCCTTAGGAGCACTTTCCTAATCAGAATACTGACACTGCTAGACTCGTTCCTAAATGTGCTGTGCACTAAAATGTTCATCCAATATAGCCTTTTTTTTTTTGAAAGTGAAATGATTTGCCTTATAAATATGCAAAATTAGATTGCTTCTTGTACAAATATCTTACACAGTATCTGTTTTGTTCTTTCTGGCCACCTTAGATGTACAATAGGGTTTTTTTTTCTGCTCTTAATCCCATTTTATAGATGTAAAAAAACAAAGTACTTACAGAAGAAGTAGTTAAATCGTCTCTTACAACTAAGTGCATTGTCAGAGTTGGAAAAAAAGACTGGAGCCTGACTTCCAGTCCTTGGTCATCTTCATTGTTCGTCATGTTGTATATTCATTTTACTTGGCCTAGAGAGCCGCTGAATCCAGACTGTATTATGAAACTGTGATTATTTGTCAGCAATCCAGTTGGTGTGGAGATCAAAACTTGAGCTCAGGTCTTCTCATGGCCACTTGTGTAAGCTCTACTTCTTAATGCTTTTTTGGGATTTGTCTGCTTATTTCAATGCATTAAAACTGACTTTATGGTTCTGATTACTGTTATACAATAACTTTATGCTACCTTTGAGGTTCTTGTCACTTCCATGGAACCAGTAAGTCTGTTCTTTGCCTGGAGGGGATTAGTGTTTAGTTTCCACATAACAAAATAAAGAGAAGGCATAAAGCACTGTTCAGTTATTCCAAAACCCGAAGTAATAGTTTGTAGTGTAAGTATTATGCTTCAAGGATAGATGATACGAGGCTACAGGGAACAGCATTCAATTTCTGAAAGTACGGCAAAAGCTTTGATTCACAGAAAATGAAATTTGGAACAGCTTGGTGTCTTTTTTTTTTTTAAATAAATGAAATACCAAATGGAATATGCATGTTTATATTTACATGTTTAATTTCTGTGGGCACTATTAAATATATATTTCTGTCATCTGGCTCTTTTTCTAAAGGCTACAATAGGCTTGCTAGGACATCTGAACTAGAAAACCCTTCTATTATGTCTTGTTGTCTAATATATTTTACTCCTTCAAAAGGGAATAAGCTGTACAAGCAGAAAAACTTATTTAGATGCTGATTTTAAAAAAGGGGGAAGGGACCGACTTTAACCACAAGCTAACACTGTTTCACTGGCAAGCGTTTTCTGTAGGCTTGGCCTGAGATGAGGAGGTTTTCTGTAGCTGAACATGATTTCAGTGAGTGCGTGGACAAAATGATGAAAGAACAGTGTAAGTCTATTGAATGCAAAGACACCCGCTCTAGACTTGGGAAGCACCTGACCTGCTTGTATCTGGAAAAGATGTTGAGGAAATAGCACTATCTCCTTGCCCTGTTCGTCTGCTCTTCCCTAGCATCTGCTACCAGTCCCTGACAGAAACAGGACACTGGCTAAGCAGTGCTTTGGTGTACGGCTGTAATCTGTGCTCTTAATGCACCGTCTTGGATTTGGCATGATCTGAGTCTGTCTGGGCAAGAGAAGACTTTTTGTGCTGTTTGGGGTTGTCAGTATGTTTTCAGTTAAAACTCTTTGAGCTCTCACAAATAACTGATTCTCTGACCCCTACCTCCCATTTAAAAACATTGTAAAGCAAGGTAGTCAAAGAGAGTTCAAGATGTATTTAGATACAAACTGCCTTTTGAATCCTGTGACAACTCGCCTCCTTGGCTGCTTCTCATACCAAATTCTAACAACGGGATTTCTTTGCTTCATGATCTAAATTATTTTATTTTTTGCCTTCAGGGCCCTAGATATGTCTTTATAAATTAGAGTTTTTTATCTATATCAGATGCTCATGGCAGTGCAGAGTCTCAAGTTTCCTATATTAATTATCTAATAATATACATAGCATTGCAAAGATCTTTTAAGGCTTCAGTTTGCAGCATTTCTGTGAGGCACACTCTCAAAGACAGCTTCATGTCTCAGTTTGCCCAGCTGACTGTAAATCTTTCTTGCCTTTACTGCTGAAATGTTAGTGGGCAGCTCTCGGTTTTCTATCGGCTACTGCTTCTTCTCTGAGCTGTTGGAAACTCCCAAATTATGCGTCTGTAGTTCCTGTTTCATTTGCAAGGGTCATTCATTTCAGCCCTTAATTCCTATTCTGACTGGCACTGGGGACTGTGGCAGTCACAGGCTGTGCTGCAGTACTTGATGCTGTAGATCCTTCTGAAACTTGAGTGTCTTCCTTCCATCACACTTCAAGATCTTTGTTATTGGTTGTTTAGGTCACCTACTAGGCACCAACAGTGTATTTTCCCTCCTGCTGTTCTCTGATACAGAAAGCTAAATCACACAAAAGATAAAGGAGCCAGGATTTTTGATTTTTTTCACCGTGAGAGCTCCCAAACTCTCCCCTGGCCTAGTTCTCCTAGTCTTGCACAAATAGTGTAGCTCCATAGTCAACAGTGGGTCAGAAGATCCTGTTGCCTTGGGAGTTCAGGCTGCGAAGCAGCACCGTTGCTGTATGCTGAAAGTGGTTTCTTCCTCCAACTGGTTTCATTGCAGCTGATCTTCTCAGCCCCGTGAGGATTGCTGGCTTTGCAGCTTGGGCTACCCCAGGTCAACGGGAGATAGAACCATGTTTTGCTGTAGAAGTCTGAGAAGCCAGTATATTTGCTGTGTTTTGTGGAACACAGTCTGATGACAAGAACGGTAAATGTTCTGCATGGTAGCTGTGAGATGATTTGAGCACACTAATGTTTCCTGTGCCCTAGAAAATAATCCAAGAGATGCGACTGTTCTGTAATTAAGAGGGAGAAAGTGCCAAACCTACATACCGACTCCCCTTTTTTTCTGATACGCACTGTGCCTCATGTGACCACAGTATTAGAGACTGAGCTCCAGATGTTTGGCAAGATGTTCCCAAGCTGCATCCTTTCCCTTCCCTTTTCTCAAGCCACCCCGCTTCCAGCCTTCCACAATTTGGACATAGTTTGATTCAGATTCAGAAATCTGTAAAAGGCTGCTTCTCTCTGCATTTGGGGAGATGTAATAAGAGTTCAGCAGGGAGCTCAGTGATCAAGCGTTTCTAAAAGCAAACCACTTGCAGAGGTGAGAGATAAAGGCTTTTCTGTCAGGGCTACACAGAGGGATACCTGCATGTCCTCCATCATGGGAGGGAGCAGAGGAAGAGGAACGCTTGTCAGACCTCATCTTCCTCCACACATGTGCTAGGAGTTGGGAGCAGTCCTTGTCCTCTCAGCATTATCAGAAGACAGAATGTGTGTGCTGTACGGAACATAAACATCATACCTGAATTTGAAATTATAGCAAATCATAAACTGAATGTGATTTAATGATGGCATCAACAACAAGAAGCTACTTCCACTTCGGGATTGCGACAACAAGAATGGTGTTTGTAAGANAGCAGACAATGCCCATTGCTGTGACGTTTACCACTAGGTGCTATTGCTTAAAACAATAGGAGGACAAAAGGGGAGAACAAGAAATAGGAAATATGATCTGTATTCCAGTGCGTCGTTAGAACAGGTTGCTTAGGAATGCTGTGTTTTTTCTGTCAGCAGAGATTTTTAAAGAACAACTAAATAACTGTCTGTTGGTTTGCTTTATTTTGTCTTGTGAGGAAAACGATGGACAAAAATGACTTTTAATGCTTCTTTCAATGTATATGGAAACTACACATAATTTTATTCCACCTTTGTGGGGAAAGTCCCCAGGTTAAAAATACTTCTGCACCCTGCTGTCAGTGGTGTTCCTGTGGGTTGTGGTTCGTGTAACTGGACATACGGGTCAGATAGCGAAGGTCGCTTGCACTCCTTGAGGGATATAATGCCCCATTTTTCCCTCTGCCACAATAGCAGCAAATTCTGTGATTGTTGTCCTGCAGAGAAGTGATAATTAAGTAAAGAGAAAGCATGATAATATGATGTAGCATAAAGGGTTTTCACATGAATATAGATGCATTACTCCCAACCACTGAACCTATACTTTGTGAAAGTCATCATGCGCTCGGTGCCAGGAGCACTTTCCTACTCTCATGCCATCTGTGCATCTGGCAGAATATTACGGGCAAACTCATTTGTACATCCACTTGGGAGTTTATCCTTTCTATTTATAAAAAAAATCAATTTTTAGATCATATCTTACAGTAGAAGATACTAGATTTCAAGCAGGATACTGTTGAGAGAATTCATTTTTTTCCATTTTATTTCTAGGGCTAGAGTTCTTAGTTTCCCAGAGTGGCAAAATGCAGATACCAACATACCAATCTACCAACAAGATGGTGCTGTTCACAGTATTTCCATATTCAGGAAAGATTTGAACAGATTTTTTTTTTTTTTTTTTTTTTTT
>Ga0065711_1042984_pt1 | contig 15018 bp, 9 predicted proteins | sample Hoacrofraction12_FD_59098 | JGI IMG/M metagenome (GOLD analysis project Ga0065711, IMG submission 59098) | Hoatzin crop microbial communities from Cojedes, Venezuela - Epithelial fraction 12 v2 (version 2) | ecosystem: Host-associated > Birds > Digestive system > Esophagus > Crop | place... | reverse complement strand
TCTCCAGAGAAGGAGACTCCACAGCCTCCCTGGGCAGCCTGTTCCAGTGCTCCGTCACCCTCAGAAGGAAGAAGTTCTTCCTCATGTTCAGACGGAACATGAGGAAGAACTTTTATAACAAAATGGGGAAATTAGACTTCAAGTTCTGGTAGCTACTACAAAATGTGTTAAATAACTATTGCTGTTGAGGTTTGCCTTACTGCTGACTGCCCTCTGGGTGAATATAAAATCTGCTCCGCTGTGGATCAGCTCCACAAGGGAAAGTTGAAGTTAAGTCAATAGCCATCTTTTCCAGGTAAAGAAATGGGACAATGGTATGTTTAAGTCCTCCTGTCACAAAGAACATGATTCCATCTCCCGTAGACATAAATCAAGCCACTTTCAAACAAAACATTTATACAGAGTCTGACAACCCAGAGTATATTCTGATCTGTAACACCCACTCACGAACCCCGGTAAGTATTAGGGAAGTTATTACATTAGACTGCAATTAGAGACATTCTCAAAGACAGAAGGCAAAGAAGACATTGAAATGGACCTACAGAGATAAGAGTAGAAGGAAAGAGATATACAAAGCCTCAATAAGGAGAAGGGAAGAGAGGGGCACATTGGAGTGTCAGAGTCCAGTTCTGCTTTGTGTACAAAAAAAGAAGTCATGCATTTCCTTCTGAGGACAATGGAAATAGCGAGCTATGGTGGTTCCTAGTGAACAGATACAGGCCTTAAGAGTATTAGGGTACTACTAGCCTTTACTCAGATGGACAGCTTATAATTTTTGTTGATACTTTTAAACACCAATCATTTAATTTATAATTCCCTGGTTTAGGAACCACTATGTTTATCAAAAGTTGTCTAAATTTTTGTATGACCAAAAATTGCCTCCATTCATAGACCATAGCATAATTAACTTACATAGCACAACTTAAGTATTTCTCATCTTTTTTCATGTTTACAGAAAACAAAATGTTCCACTGGGTATTTTTTCTAAACTTTTAATAACTGTAAATATAAATATTTAGTAAACTAGAAAAGAAATTCTATAATGAGGTCTCTATGTTTTTGCTCATCTTTGTTTTATATTGAGATCACATGCTAATTTACTGCCTGCTTTTTCAGCTATCTCATCTTCTCCCTTCAGTGTACCAACACTGTATTCTACAGCATCACTCACTCTAGCCTACTAGCAATTTGACAGACTTTTCTTATCATATTTATACTCAACTCACCACACCATCGAAGTCTCACAGTACCACCAAAATACAAACAGGCAATAATTTAATAAAGCAAAACCATGTGCTAAGACAACCAGACCTTAGACCTTCCAGGCTGCAGAAAATTTGAACAAGCTGGTATTTGATATCATGCCAATTTGAAACAAATCCATTCTTCAAAATACCAAAGGACAGCATTTTTGAGAAACCTTAAGATTTTGAAATAAAACTTGTCATGGGACAGAAGCTGAATGAAACATACATAAGTTCTAGTCAACAGCCATGGAGCTTCCAGGATCAGCAAGTGCTAAGTATATGGACCAACCAGCATCAGGAAAATGAGAGTATCACGACTCTGTCCTTGGAAGGTAGGGAAAGTTGCTCAAGAAACAATGGTCCCTAGTTTCAGAGAAATGTTCCACAAACAGAGCAAGCTTGGACTGCATCTCACTAGACGGATGGTGGAAAACCAGTAAAAAACATGGTGGAAATTTGGTCTGCGTGCTGTTGTACTACAGTCTGTGTTTCCGTGAACCATTTTGTACTTCAGTGAAAACGTATCAAACCAGATATGCTGTCATGGAACATTTCTGAGTTTCAGTAGCATTTTTTTCAAGACAATTCAATTCTACAGAACCAAAACTAAGGGGAAAGTTAAGCAGAATTAGAACTGATTGAAATTTTTATTACTTCTCGAGAAGACATGGTTCTTGTTACTTAGAATGGATATTAAAACTAAAATCTACTTCATTACATCATGGAACATTTCTGAGTTTCAGTAGAATTTTTTCAAGACAATTCAATTCTACAGAACCAAAACTGAGGGGAAAGTTAAGCAGAATTAGAACTGACTGAAATTTTTATTACTTCTCGAGACGACATGGTTCTTGTTACTTAGAATGGATATTAAAACTAAAATCTACTTCATTACACCATGTGGCATGTGTCTCTCCCTTCAAGGTTCATTTTCTGCTTGCTTAAAAATGTTTTTAAAATATGAACTTGTATCTTCCCAACTATAGGATCATAGAATCATAGAATGCTTTGGGTTGGAAGGGACCTTTAGAGGTCATCTAGTCCAATCCCCTTCAGTGAGCAGGGACATCTTCAATTAGATCAGGTTGCTCAAAGCCCCGACCAACCTGACCTCAAACCTTTCCAGGGATGGGGCATCTACCACCAGGCACTGCTCATTTTCAAATGGATGGCTTTGTGTGAAGCATGTAGAACTGTATAAAGACCACATGACCTCTCCTTGAGATCTTTTGAAATACACTATCTTCTTATGTATGTATGAAGACCATCATATATCACTTCCATGTATATGTCACTACACACTTAGCAAAATCCTTTCATAATATTCCAATCTTCCTTGCTCTTTATTATACTCATGCCTTCCTCAAAATCATATCAATAATTTTAAATCCCTCATCACATTACCTGCCTCAACCTAATCTTTGTTATTTGAGAGATTTATATAACAACTTCTCTTGAAATTGTTTGCCTACAATTCAGAAGATTTATTACATCCACTTCACAGTATTTGTATAGAAATATTTAGGTTTTCCCTTTATGGAGCTGAGATTTCCCCATCTCATCTTAGAGGACTACGAAGACATGCTTTCCAGTATTTCCGGTTTTCTGGTGGCACACCACCCCCAACAAATGCACATGAGATTCACTCGCAGATGTGTTATGAATTCTGTCACAAATCAGCAGACCTTTTTTTCTTACTGGATGATGGTACAAGATCAGTACTGGTTTTGTCTACATATACATGTCTTTTCAAGACATGATTTGCAGACAGAATCAGACCAGTTGCTCATTAAAACCTACATTTCATTAACACATTGTATGAGCATCTCACATCTCAAAGAACAAAAATACGTGTGCTATTGAGCATAAATTTACTCACGTATGTAAATCTCGCAACAGCATTCATATTAGAGTTCTTTGATAACACAGCCAAACTGGTTTACACAGTCCCTAGATATCAAAAGGCTAAGAGAACGATGGTCTACAGTCCTAGATAATTAGAAGTACAGGGCAATTAGAAGTACAAAACATTGTAGCTGTAAATGGGATATCGCGAGAATGGTGAACTGAAGCAGAGTGAAAGGATGATCTGTGATCTGATTGAACACAGAGGTGGTGAAGAGATCAACCTACTTTGCCTAAAAGTAGCTAGCTGGGAAGCAAGAATTCTGTTTCACAAACTATTTAGAAACTTCCAGATTTGTTCTTCTTCAAATACAGAATGTGATCATCTAAACATTTCATCAAACATATTTACATATACACAAACACACATACAGACACACACTAGGAGCCCTAGCTTCAAGCCTCTTCCTTGCCAGACAACAGCAGCAGCTTCTGCTTAATTATGTTTTTGCACACACCGAAGAAGTGGTCAGATCTCTTAGATACCAGGGTTTCTTGTGCGTGTTTGTTTCAGGTGTGACTGAGATCATAACAGGCAGGAGGAGGGACTGGAGGAATCTTTCCAGTAAAAAAGCTGCATGCATAAGGAAGAGATTTCTGTGCAGGAATAGCATGCACACTGCAGTCAACATCAGCTCTGCTGAAGAAAAAAAAAAAAAGTAATAAAATTAATTAATAAATTAATTCTCCTGATGTTTCCAAAGATTCCTATGAAATGACAATTCTCAGTTCTGAAGAAACTTACAAGTTCAGGATCATTTGAACAAGATAGTCATAAGACGAAAGCTCTGCAACCAACATATTACAGCTGATGGACTCTTTATTAAATTTTCGGTTTGTTTTGGCAGTTTTGGGGGGCTTTTTAAGTTGTTGGGTGTGGGGTTTTTTTTGTTTGTTTTAAATACCAATCTGCAAGCAAATTTTTAGGTCTCAGCAGGCTTAAAACATTCTCTTTCTCAGATGAGTCCTCACTACCCCCCTGGAAAGGCTTTGGAAAAAAAATGTACAATGATGCCCAAAAATATTTTGAGGTACAGACTGAAGGCACAGAACAAATGAAATGTCCGCGTCTGGACAGAGTAATAAATGGCTTCTGAACATGCTTGTTTTCTGCTGATCTGAGTGGTTGAAGGGGCACATGGTACCCAGTGGTATAAACCCAGCAAAAAAAATGCCAAAAAAAATCAGTATTAATTTGGTTGTTGGCAGAAAAAGAGAAGCAAGATATGGCAAAAAGGCACACAGCTGAAACCAGCCTATGCAATAGCAATTTAAAAAAAAATGTAGTTCAAATACACAAGGTATTTTCAAAAAGTTGCAGAGACAAATATTTGCATGGGTAAGTCATGAAAATAATAGGAGGAATCAAGGTTTAAAATAATGGTATGGAAAAAAAAACAGGAGAGGGTGTAAACAGAAAAGCATGGAAAAAGCGGATTATTAGGCTGGAAAGGACCTCCGAGTTTTCTAGTCCAGCCAACTGCTCAAAACTGGTCCACTGAGGGCAGGTTGCTCAGACTCTCTAGTTGAGTTTCGAGTACCTACCAGAATGGAGATTCCACAGCCCCTCTGGACAACCTGTTCCAGTGTTTGACCACACTCACAGTATAATTTTTGTTCCCCGTTGTCCTTTCACTACACACCTTCAAGAAGAATTCTGGCTATGTCTTCTCTACCACCCTCCAGTGTAATAGTTGATGATGACAATGAAAGCTAAGGGGAGCTTAGCTTTCATTTCTTCAGGATGAACAAACCAATTTACTTCAGCTTTCTCACACCCATCACATGCTCTAGCCCTCTCATCCTTTTGGTGGACCTTCACTGGACTTGCTCCAATACACCACTGTCTATCATGACCTATTCCATGCGAAATAAACACTGTTGACTATTGTCTTGCTAATGCAGCCTAGTATGCAGTTCACCTTCAGCGCTGCAAGAGCACACAGCCACAGCTGGTTCATATTCAAGTTCTTGTCCATCAGCACCCCACTACTTTTACTACAAAACTACTTTCTAGCCATTCAGACCCCAGTTTATACTATTGTTCAGGGTTATTCCATCCAAGGTACAGGATTTTGCGTTTTTCTTGTGTTGAACTTCATGAGGTTCCTCTCAGCACATTCCTCAGTCCTGTTGAGATCCCTCTGAATAGCAGCCCTGCTACCCAGAATACCAATCACTTCCCACAATTTGGTCTCACCTGCACCCCTGCTAAAAGAACATTCTACCTCATCACCCAGGACATTAAGAAAGACTTTTACATGGTATTGGTCTCAGTACAAGTCCCTTAAGCATGCCATTAGTGATAGGCTTTCCAACTGAGCTTTGCATTGCCAGTCACAACCCCTTGAAGTGAACAGCTGAGCCAACTTTCCACACATCTTGTTGTCCACTTATCCAGTCCATATCTCACTAACTGAGTTATAAGGACACTACGGGAGACTGAAAAGTTTTGCTAAAGTCAAGGTATTAGACAACCACTGCTCTTTCTTTGATTACAGGGCCAATTATTTCATCTAAAGGGGCAATCAGGTTGATCTGATCAGGCACATATGATCTCATAAATCCATGCTTGCTGTTCCCAATCACATTTTCCTCCTTCTTGTGGCTGGGACCACCTTCAAGGAAAATTTGCTCAATAACCTTCTCAGAGAGCGGGGTTAGGCTGATCAGCTTGTAGTCCCCAAACCTCTCCTTGCTGTACCTCAAAATAAATGTAATGTTTCCCTTTTTCTAGTCATCAGGAACATTCCACAATCATCATGACCTTTCCATGTTGATCAAATAGCCTTGCAATGACATTAGTCTCCTCTCAGCATGCTCAGAATAAATCCCTTGTAGTGCCATGTCCAATTGCCTTAAGCACACCTTAATTCTATCCTCCTCTGTTGTAGCTGAAGCTGCATTCCTACAAATTCTGCTGCTAGACTTAGGTAGCTTGAGGGCAAGCCTTACCAGCTGAAGAGCATTATTAGATGTCCTTCAGTCCACAAGAGCAGATCTTTGAGTCCAGTCTTACCATGGATGTATAAATTATTTCCTTGCCTGACATGTGACCTGGTAGTCTAGAGGGCCTAACCTGCTTTGTCCCTATGCTGGGACAACCTAAGGACCAATAAGCATGAAAACTTGTAGTAGGCACACAAAGGAAGGAAGTGACGTGATCTCACACCCCTACGAGGGATAAAGACTGAGGACTTGAGATCTTTAAGAGATGGCATAGAAGTTACTCGACGCATATTGGAGCGTCTGAAGGGCAAGCACCAGGGAGAGAGAAGAACACAATATGATTATGGGAATAGCTCACAACATCATTGGCCACTGTTTCTAACAGCGTATCTCCATAAATTGCTCCTATCCAGCAAAGACTGCTAGTCACTCATAATCTGAGTCTGATCTATGATCACTTCTCTGAATATCTCTATTTACTCTTGCAAGTGAATTAAAATCCACATGCTTCTTATGGAGTGACTTAAAAATTCATGTGCCCATAGAGAGATACAGTAGAACTGATGATCCAGTCTGAGTCTTTTTGAAGCAAGCAATGTGCTTCATGAAGAAGAAACAGAGACACATGCTGCATTTCCAGAAAAAATAATCCAGAAATCTTGCTAGGACAATACCATCCTGACAAAAGCTGTGCTATGGGACACAGCTACCTGTACAGCTATTTTTTTGCTTGTTACAGTTATTTATTCTCAATCAGAAAGGTTTCATAACTATACAAGACTGTTAATTACCCAAAAGCACAGCATCTCGATTGCATAAATCTATCATGATTTACTCTACCCATTGCAGTGCTATATTTTGACCTACTGAGGCCAGTGAGAGATTTTTCTTTGACTCCACTGAAGTCTAGACTTTGCCATCTTGCTTTTAGAGGAAAGACAGCAACCCTTCTATTGCAGTATTCTATGTATTTCTGTTCTCATCTGGTCAACTAACCATACTCTGAGTTATTAAAAAGATTTGGCTATTATAAAAATTTCTAAAAGCTACAATAGTCAACAGATGAAAATATAATTTTGCAATTTCCTTTGGAGAAAAAATCTTGTATACACACTTGTGTGTGTACCTTTATGTGTGTGTGTGTACATTGTACATATATTTATTTGTGTAAAAAATCCATTAAAAAACTAGTTTAAAAAATAAATTTCTTCAATAGCCAGTACACAGGAAGCACTATATTTCATTAAGGCTTACTGCCTCTGTTTTTACTAGTTCGGCTTTACAGGTCATTGACAATATTCTCTTCAGTCACTCTGTTTTGCCTTTTCTTTCAGTGTACATTTAGATTCCTTCAGAAACTCTCCGAGAAATACACCTGTTCTGCTGACACTGCCCCCATATCTTGAACAGTATCTGTTCATAATTCATAGTTCTGCATTACCTGACCCACTGAAAAAAATCTATTAGGATCAATACCAACAGATATTGCACATGCAAAATGGCAATCCAAACTAAAACATCAAATCATAATTGGTAACTGAACATAAAATTGTGCTTGACACCCAAATATTATTCTAGGTTTTTATTTATCTAGAATTCTTTTCTATCTATAGATGACAACATAGGGTATTATTAAATATTCATCATTCAAGTGAAATTAAATGAAGAATCAAACTCTTAGAACATGCATCTAGCCATTTCAACTGTTCATAGTTTGCTTATTTTAATCCTAACTCAACAGAAAAACATACTACAGTTTTGGAAGTAGGCATGAATTAATAATGTAGTGGAGCTTTCTTACATGACTTGGACTCCGGTGACGGCGGAGAAATGTTGGACACAGCAAGGTCACTTTTTGACTTTTTAGGCTTTTTTGCATTTACCTGCCAAGGTTTATCATAACTTCTAAAATCTCTCCTCGTTCCTTTATTTTCTGTTGAAAGAATCAAATCATGCAATTACAACATTTATAGGGTCACTTTTCAAAGACTTAATAAACAAATAATCCAGAAAAAACAAGACCTATCAGTCCAAACCAAAGTCAGCTCTTTTTGTTTTCCTATTTCTGATTTATGCTAAATTTCATATATCTCTTCCATTTCCTAAACATCAAAATTTAGAAATTCATTAATATGTTCTTCATTAAAAACATAACATCTTTGTTTTTTGTTATGAAAAAGTCCTTAACCTTCATCTATTCTCCTACCTGTTTGACTGCCTATACTTAAAACTTTACATTTTATATAAATAAAAAGTTGATTTGTCAGGAAATACTGGAGGTCTATTATACTCTGAAACAGATTACCAGTCAATTGTTAAATACAAACCCAACATTCTAATAGTAGCTTGTATCAGAATATCAGAGACAATAATTCTACTTTAGAATCAGAGCAGATATTATTTCAGAAATTATTTTATGCTCCTGAAGATCTACAATAAATTATTCACACAGAGTTCATAAAGTACTAATAGCACCTTCTCATTAAGTGCTGGAATGACGGGCTGTTAAAAATATGTATTATTAAAGAAAATACCTTAATAGAGGCTAATCCCAGGCACAAATACACCACAGGAGGGAAAAGGAAAACAAAGCAAAGGGAAAGGGAAAGCAAGGAGGAAAGCAGGAAAATCAAAGGACCTTTAGATGTATCTTCTTTCCCATTGAGACTGGGATTACTTCTGTCCTGTAACTCTGACCCATACTCATATGATATGTACATAGGCTAAGCTGATAGCCAAGAATATATCTTAAAATCAGTATCTACTGGACGAACAGGATTTATTATGCATGCTCAAAACCACAGGGCAGTATCTGCTCAGCAGGTACCTGTGCATCCAGGAAACCACGGACAAAAGTGTGGGAAGATTATACTGGAGACTAGCCCTTTCCAGCATACAGAACATACCTGATGTTTCACTCTCCGCCCAAAGGGCAGCAGAGCCAGACAGCGTTCTCTGAAGCTGACTGCGGTTCCCCTGTTTGGACTGAAGATGATCAATTAGAAATGGGATTGGCTGGTCAGGTGTCTCTGTTATCAGTTTGGTCATCAACTCCTTTAGAAAATTAAAACAAAACAAAAAATTAGTGGGATAGTGCACCTAAACTAATCTTGTATTTATCAAAAGTAAAGGAGCATTTATAAAGGAAAAGCCTGTTTTCCACTTTGAAGAAAACAGCTGGAAACACCCACCTTCTCAAACTGCTGCTAGCTTTACCCTATGAAGTGTTCACGTCTGAAGCGGTTTTAGCCTATACAGTGACTTACCCACCAGAATCTACGTTAAACAACCCAACCCCCGCTACCCACTCAAATTCACCCAAAATAATCTGAATCCTGTTCATTTAACTATTCAGAACATGCATCTTTTCAGAGCGGTGAGTAGCTCTTCTCTGACCCTTACATCCAAGTTTCTTCTCACTGGAAATTGGTGTAACAGGAGGCTTGGTGCATTTTTTATCTCACCCAGACACAGAACAATGATCTGATTAGAATATGCATTCATATCTGGGCACTCCAATGTCGAATCAAATGGGCAGACATTTTTTAAAGCAAGTCCTCCAAAATACTATTTCATATACGTGAGCAAATATTTTATTACACTGTTGCGGACATGGATACAAACGCATTGTCAACAGGAAACCATCTCCTATCCCATGCATTGGTACCACCTAGTTGCTGTTGTACACCCTGGCCTTGCAGAGCTACAGAAAGAGAAGCGCTCCCCATATTGCTGCTGAGGTTCTTCCTGGCTCCCTACACATGAAACATAGATTAGGAATCCAGAAGGAAGCTGTGGCTCTTTGCTGGGCATGTGCCCTGAGTGGAAATCAGTGACTAATGTGGGAGGTGACCCTGAAATCCACACAGTTCCACAGGAAATTTGTGGCTGCCACCGCAAAACAAAAAAGCTCAATGGAAAAAAAAATTACAGGAATGTACAACAAAATCAAGACAAAAAAACTAGCTAAGTTATTAAGAGTATTTACTCTTCATCTGTCCCCAAGCATAAATTTCACAATAACTTCCACACACTTAAGTCTATCACTGCTTCATCTTTTCCACACACCTTCACTTCATGAATAATTTTTTAAGTACCAATAGTTACTTTGTATTGCCATCAGTTAATTATGTTCGAAGAAGATACTTAAGAGGGAGTATACCAAATAACAGTAAACATGAGTAACAGCATGCATGATTTTTAAGATGCAGCAAGTTACCTTTGTCCACTCCAAGAGTTTCCATTCTTTTTATTCTAGTGGTACAAACAATTAGGTACAAGTGAAAACCAGATTGAAACAAACTTTCCATTTCAGCAGGAGAAATTTAACTTCACAAGACAAAAGGAGAAAACAGGCCCCATCTCATTTCTTATGAAGACATGATCATCTGTGACGTGATTCTTGAAAATTATCTTCAGGGAACGAAAAAAGTGTCTTTAGTTTTGAAATGGAACTCCACAGGGAGAAATTAAGCTACTTACTAATCTTAGAAATGGCAAAGCTATACAGTGTAACTTCATCTAGACTGTCTCTCACCAAGGTAGGAGAAACCCTCTGATTTACATCACACAAGAAAAATCCAGAAATTGGACTAATTCATATTTTGATTGCTTGGCAACACTCTAACAGCAAACCTTTCCTTTTATCCCTGCCAAAATGCAGAATTAGTGACAAATGGAAAGATGTAATCTTGTGTTTGTAATGGACCACAACAGCAGTAGGAATTCCACTGCAGAGGATTCTATTACCAAACGAAAAGTGACAATCTGTAATAGCTAACTTGTATTTTAAATAATTTCTCTGAATCATGGTTTGAAAATGATTTCTCTATCTTAGATTAATAAAAACAAGATGAGGAGAACTGAGATATATGCATTGATACTACCAAGTTTTTAAAGATATGCATGGGTGACAATCAACACATTAGAAAATTAATGCAGCATTAAAAAAGATAATAAAGAGATGAAAAATTTTAGAATGACTACGTGTCAATGCAAGACAAATGTTACTTGATTGTTGACATCAGTGAACTTGCTTGTCACAGAAAGAAATGGTCTTTAACAGAAACACCTCATAAAACTGTTTATACAATTCTTTACCTTATTCTGAAACATAGCAATAAAACTAAAGAACATAATTGCACAAAGTATCAAAAAAAAGTGTTATTCTGAGATGATGTGAAATTAACTTTGATTAAAAAAGGACCATTTTTTAATCTATTGTTAACACACCAATAATAAGGCCTGAGTGACATAGAGACGTGTGCTGTCCCAGAGCATAATCAGTTCTACCCTCTGACAGCAATTAGAAAAGTTAAAAGAACTATAGATATAGACTACTTTTATCTGTTTGGAGTAACAAATGAGTTGTACCAATCCTGTACACCTAAAGCAAAAAAGAAATAACATTGCTGGAATCCTAGTAAACTGAAAATAGTATGCAGTTCCAAAAAATGCTACTTACTTGTGTGATAAGCCTAAAACTGATTTGTCTCAAGCATTTTCAGAGATGTCATTAAAAGTAAACACAAATTCAAGTCAACATAAAGGTGATTCAGATCACAAAGCCTGCCATTTAAGGAAGACATAGCTCTTCACTATGAGCATTCTGTTGCAAAAGGGGAGTGAAGAACCTTTTAGAGATTTGCTTCTCAAGCTGCTCCAAGCAAGGTGTGAAAGTGGTCTCCAACTTACTACAGCAGGGCTCCTGAGTTCTGCAGAATGTGCAAAAAACATCTCTACCCCAACCAGCAATAACAGTATCAGTGATAATAGCTTCAGACATATGCTCTGTGTAAATCCACATTCATATACAGGTGTTAACTCCTTCCATATCTTCCTGCCACACAAACTGTCAAAGATCCCTGAAATAGTATCACAACTTCATGATCCTCGCTGCTTTTGCCCTCCTACCAAATTCTGCCACCCATCAAGTCCATCAAGGGAAAGGGACCCCGTACGCTCAGCCCTCAACTCATGCTCTTCAAGCTCATGTTTCCTTTCAGACTCTTCTCATCCTCAGCAAACTGGCAATTACAAGGAAATGTGTCATCAGCCTGTATTTAGTTGCTTGGCTGTGCCATCAGCTGGAGGGGTGGGAAGAGTGATAGAAACAAACGGGCCCCCTCACGCCCCCCTGACCCCCCCCAGAAAAGCAAAAAACTTGACAAATGCAGTAACTGTACTTAGTGAGCACTCAGCTCATTTTTTAAGTAAAATTATATACTTCACTGAAGGTGAAAAGACTGTTAGGGGTATTCTCAGCACCATTCCCTAGTAAAAGACATACTATCTTAAACTTCTGATGAACTTATCCAAAGTTTATTTGATGCTCTCATCTGGTGCTCAGGTGGCATATCAATAGACAGCAGGAATAACATACTACATGGTACTCTAAACATACTCTTACAAGTTTGAAATGTTTCAAAAAAAGATGACAAAAGTGAAGGTATTAAATAAGGAAAAATAATGTGTACAACAAGCTACAAAAAATAAAATTCCTTTTTGGTTAGCAGCAGTCTGATCTGACTCACAACATGCTAAGTAGACAAGATTTCATAAGCAAAAGAAAAGAAAAAAGACCAACTAGTCTCAATGAAGCCGCCTCTGCATGAACAGCAGAATAAAAATGGCACAAGATTGTTGAAACTCAGATTCATTTCCTGATGAAAAATTCAAGAGGTAAGTTTCAACCATGCATGAAAACAGACATGTAAGACACTTACATGTCCCTTAAAAATATTAACTATACTTTTTGCCTTTCTAACACAAATTTCTAAGGTTTGTGCTTGTTCCCAGTTTCACCTAATTCAAATAAGAAAAATGTAAAATTTTGTCTATCTTTATAACATGTTCTTCCATGCACAGTATACCTTATAATAACACATAAAAAGTCATGCCAGATTGGGTCTCCATGCTGCCAGATGAACTGTTCACTACCCATAATCTCTCTCCTCCCATCTTCTTCCCACTGCTGTCTGTCTTTCAATCTATGCCTGTTGTCTTTTCCATCAGTAAGACTCCCCTCAGTCTCTCCCTTCCAGCTCTGTAACAAATGAAGAAGCCTGTTCAGACGTCATTACCTATTAAGTCCCTGTAGACCCATGAGAGACACCGCAGCACAGAAGAGGGGTGAAAGTGAACTTCCGTAATTAGTACAGACTAGAGCACTAGGGTGAACACATTCATTTCTGCTGCTTCCCTGCTGTATTGCCCCAAATTGGGTTCTGCCCTGACCAGAATGAGAAAATGGGCAGAAAGATGACATCAGTTCCAGAAAAACTGGCAGTTAACTTCTCCAACAATTTTACCTTGCACTGCACAAACCAGAAATGAAACAAGTTATTTCTACTTTCTTCCGTAACAGTATCTTCATATGCTTTTACATTCACCAGTTTTACTAAACTATGTCAGACAGACTGTTTTAAAAGAAACTTGCAAAAGTTGATCTGTGGATATTTCCAAGAGAGAGATTCATGCACATATCGATAAGGCTGCAAGAGAACTTGAAAAAAACAGGACTAAACTAGCGACTAAATATATTCATTCTTTATAAAGAGCATAGTCTTTCACTGTTGTGCTATCCTGAGGTCCTCTGTTAGTTATTCAATGCAGGCTCAAATTATAATTTCCTTGTGACTGTCCATGTATTTAATACAAATGAAACAGTCTTCACAGTCTATTAATCACAGGCCTAATTACAAGAAAGCTCTGATTAGTTATGTCTCAATGTACCTATCAGGTTATTACATTAATTAAGAGACATTCTATCTTGCCCTGCAATTGATAACAGTAACTACACAACAATCACAGATTTTGTTTTTAACTCTATAGACTTCTACAGACTATGGCAGAGTATGCATAGATTTTGGCTATACTATGCTCTCATTCCATGGTTTAAACTAGATGTTTAAATTAGGTAAAGTGAATTGCCCTCAGAAGATCACAGAATCACAGAGTCATAGGGGTTGGAAGGGACCTCTGCGGATCATCTAGTCCAACCCACCTGCCAAGGTCACTTACAGCAGGCTGCACAGGACCTCCTCCAGGCAGGTTTTCAATATCTCCAGAGAAGGAGAATCCACAGCCCCTCTGGGAAACCTGTTCCAGTGCTCTGTGACCCTCAGAGGGAAGAAGTTCTTCCTCATGTTCAGACGGAACTTCCTGTGCTTCAGTTTGTGCCCGCTGCCCCTTGTCCTGTCACTGGGCACCACTGAAAAGAGTCTGGCCCCGTCCTCTTGACACCCACCCTTGAGATATTTATAGGCATTTATAACATCCCCTCTCAGCCTTCTCTTCTTCAGGCTGAACAAGCCCAGCTCCCTCAGCCTCTCCTCGCAGGACAGATGCTCCACGTCCCTCACCATCCTCATAGTCCTCCGCTGGACTCTCTCCAGCAGCTCCTCATCTTTCTTGAATTGGGGAGCCCAGAACTGGACGTAGTACTCCATGTGTAGCCTCACCAGGGCAGAGTGGAGGGGCCGGATAACCTCCCTCGACCTGCTGGCCACACTCTACTTATGCACCCCAGGATAACATTGGCCTTCTTGGCAACAAGAGCACACTGCTGGCTCATGGTCAACTTGTCAACCACCAGCACTCCCAGGTCCCTCTCCACAGAGCTGCTCTCCAGAAGGTCCGCCCCAAGCCTGTACTGGTGCCTGGGGTTGTTCCTCCCCAGGTGCAGGACCCTGCACTTGCCCTTGCTGAACCTCATCAGGTTCCTCTCTGCCCAACTCTCCACCCTGTCCAGGTCTCGCTGAATGGCAGCACAGCCTTCTGGTGTATCCACCACTCCTGCCAGTTTGGTGTCGTCAGCAAACTTGATGAGGGTACACTCTAACTCTTCATCCAGGTCATTGATCAATAAGTTGAATAAGACTGGGCCAAGTACTGACCCCAGGGGGACACCACTAGT
>Ga0065711_1042983_pt1 | contig 15019 bp, 8 predicted proteins | sample Hoacrofraction12_FD_59098 | JGI IMG/M metagenome (GOLD analysis project Ga0065711, IMG submission 59098) | Hoatzin crop microbial communities from Cojedes, Venezuela - Epithelial fraction 12 v2 (version 2) | ecosystem: Host-associated > Birds > Digestive system > Esophagus > Crop | place... | reverse complement strand
CCCCCCCCAAATAACTAGAAAAGAGCGCAAATGAAATATGGTTGTTCTGAGTTTGTGGTGCATAAGTGACCATGAGTTCTGTGAAGTACAGAGATCATCAGTCATGCAATTTTGTGTTCTGTATTTCAGAATTTCAGTCTTCAGAAGTCCCAACTCATTTTTGTGGTTAGAAAGTAAGAGTCAGAAGATCCTTACCCTCTTTCCCCCCACACACCTATGAGTATTATAGTGATGGAGCTAATCAGGTTAAATCATTAAGGGCAATAATTAAAACAAAAATATCATCAGTCACTTTGCTGTCACCCATTCAGGTCACGTTGCAAAAGAGTTGAAAAGAGAGCCTAAGGAAGAGGACCATGTAAAAGAGGCTGGCGTATGTATCTTTGCCACGTAATGTTGTGACTCTTTGCTTTTTGAACTTGCAAAGCCCATAGCTCAATCATATAAAGTTGAAAGACGGTCTTGGTCCCTATATGTAGCCTCTTTGAAGGCTGATGAATTTGATGGCTCATGTTCCAGCATTTTTGGATGAAAGCCTGTGAGGAATGTCTGTCTTCCCCTTTTCTTTAGATGATGCTTCTAGATGTGTTTATTGGATTCACCAAGTATTGGAATATTAAAATGTAAGGAAGAAATTTCTTTTTCCTCAGCATATTGTAAATATGGCTTAAGAACAGCTTGCTGTGGAGAACTAAACTAATGCCATTTTGTATTAGTTTAAATATCAGATGAGGCATAAATTGTGGAACATCATATCTTCAATTTAATTTGGGATTAGTTAGTATAGTTTTGGTTCAGTCACCTCTTTGAAGTGGAAGTGTCATTTACATATTAGTACTCATGGACGTTTACTATTAGTTATTTAATTTTGCAGAGAATATGACTGCAGTTTAAGACAAGAACAGGCATGTTTACTTTCAAGACAATGAAATCTGAAGTCTTAACTGTCTGTGAATAGGTGATAAGAAATGACTGCCTCGTTATCGTGCTTCTGGCTGTCCTGTGAGATCTGTTAACATCCACTGGAATTCTAGGAATTTCTTTAGTCTTCATTTGTTATGCTTGAAGGTTTCTAAGCGTTTGGAATAACTGCTACGTTAAGAAAATTCTTTGTTCTTTCACTGTTCTCTCATCTTTTCATTGCAGCCCCTGGACATCCATGTTATCCTTGTATCTGTATAAAATACAAGTTTCTTATTGCAGGGATTTGTTGGTGCTACAGACTTGATTAGAGCTAGGTATTCAAATGTATGCATAGTTGTAGCCTATTATCTAAGTCATAGTGGGGTGCTGGGGTCGTAAATCTGTGCACTGGTTTGGGTTAATGTGGGTGTCAGACCATTTAATGAGCTATAGCGTTGGTTCCTTCTCTTGGCTGCTTTTTGAAAGCGAGCGTGTTTCTTTTTTTTAGGTTTTCATTAATTGATGTGGAGACTGCCCTCTGCCGTGCTCTGCGCCTAAAGCAGAGTTTAGGCCTTGTCAGCACTGGCACTTGCTCATAAGCCTTCAAAAGGCATTAAACTATGTCAGAGCTTTATAGATGATACAGATGGCAAAATTTAAACAGAAGTGAATTACTGTATTATTGAATTAAAAATTGTGCTTCACTGACCTTGGCGAAAGTCTTCGGTTTTTCTATCTAGATGTCATTTTTAGCAATAAGCTTCTTGAAGCCTACTCTGATCTGTTTCTGTTGTCATTCCCTTCTGCCAACACATCTGTAGTCACCCCAGATGAAACTTTATTCCCCCTCATGTCTATTTTTCGTTTGGTCTAAAAAATAGAAAATAAACAATGCTGATGTGTAAGTGGCAGTGTATATTTAAAAGAAAGGGAATTGTGGCATGTAAGATGTTTACCCTTGTTGTTTTCAACAAATGTTTTTAATCTCGATCAACTTTGGAAGCATTTTAGTTAATTATGTAACCAAGAAAAAAGCATTTCTACTGCAGTGGAAAGTCATATTTGTTAAGACTAAAGAAAACTTCTTGTGTGGTAGTTCTGCTTGACCCGTGCTATCGCTTTTAACTGATTAAAGGAGCTTATTACTGAGATACTAATCAAGGAAGATTGCTGCTAATGGAGCGTGCAACGTGTTTTTCACAGAAATTGGTAAGAATTTGAAGAAGATTGAAGTGTTCCTCTCTCTTCATATGACTGCTGTGTTATTTCTTTTATGAAAATCAGCCTGTTGAATTTCTTAGTTTAGATCATGCTTGTTCTAAGGGACTTTAATTTCTTTAGGCCTAAAAGAGCTAAAATATGTTATCAGAAGTAATCTACTATGGTGTATCCTACATATCTCTTCAGCTGGCTTCACTCACCTGAATCATTGAGACTGTGTGTTTTCTAATGATGGACATAAATAGAACAGATAGTTGAAATGCTGTACTTAAGAGGTTTTACTGACATCACTGCTGCTGCATATTGAGAGGCTTTAGCTGTCTGCTGACCAAGCTTGATAGAACTCACAAAAAGTGTTTTTTCACCTCTGCATTTGGGTAATCTTCTTGATTTCTAACAGGGCTAGAAGACAGGCTGCCACGATCTCAAAATCTGGGGAGAAGCAGTGGAGCGAGCTGAGAGCAGCATCGCATGGCTGGCGTGTGATGTAAGTCCTGCAGCTCATGGCCCGAGTGAGCGTGGCAGGAGCTGGCAAAGCCGTCACTGGGGAACCTGCAGCGCTCCGGTCCAGCAGGGGAATGCCGAGTCCCGCAAATGGGGGGCTGCTGCTGCTGCCTGGGGACTGCCCTGGCACTGGGGCAGCCAGAGGGGGAGTAAACGTCACCTCCCTGGGCTGGAGCAGTGACATACTGCTGTTTGGGATGTTTGGCAATGAAGAAGAGTAATTTGATTAGAGATAACAATTACAAATCTTGCATTTCTGCTTTTAATTTTGAGGCAGCAAGAATTGTTTATCCAAACTCCATTGTCTGTCGCACTGGGTAACGAGATTAAACATGGCCTCGTTTCAAAATACATCTAGTAGTCTGATGTGACCAGAAGTTACAACAAGTGACTGAAACAAGAATAGAGTGTTGTATTACACTGAATATTTATATATAACAATCTTTGGATGTACCTTAAAGCAGTTTATGCTTCTGTAGCAAAACAGGTTAAAATCAACTTTCTTGTTTGTCGTGTGCAAATGCACACTGACATTATGATATATACTCTGTGTGTCGTAATTTCTAATAGTTCGTGCACAGAAATTGAAAAGGTGTTTTACATATGCATGACTGCAGAGAGGCAGTTGCTGAAGAGAGGTTGGAGTCATGTGGCTGTTGACTGAGGTGATGTACTCTTACTAGTTTTTTCATGGAAAACACTTTGTTCTTGTCTATTCTGTAGGTAGTAGCCCTGTATCTTTTGAAGTTGATAGTGCAGACGGGCCAGTTCTTGAACTGTGACTTTTTTGATTGTTGCCACTGCATCAGCAGATAAACAAGCCTAAGAAAATTGAATGTCTGAAATAGACTACAGTTATTAAGTGTAATACCAATGCAGTTCAAAAATATGCTTACAATTTCCAATGTTTGCACATCGAGCAATTTGTTTATACAAACTGGAATCTAACCTTAGCATCTGAATTTTCAGTTTCATCTGTTTCACTGTGCTTGAGCGTTGCAAGTTAACATTGTTACTGCGCTTGTACAAATGTAACTTAGAAAGCACTAACAATGAAAATGACTTTCTTTTTGAGGGTTTAGCCCTTTTTGCTGTTGATCCACATATCTTGCACATTTAAGTGAGCATGGAATGTTAAAACCTCTTGGCATGTCTGAAAGCTCTTTGAAATACACGTTGAACTGAGTTACTGTGCTTGACAGTTCTTATAATAAACTCTGGTCTGAAATTATTGGAAATAAGAGTCACCTGGATATTGAAGGAAGTATTTCCTTCCAATACCAAGACTGTGCTAGAGCATCTAATTAGAGGAAATCATACAAAATACTGTAGAGTAAAAAAACCAACCAGACCATACCAGAAGTTGCAGTCTTGAGTGTGTTGCAAAGTTAGGGTAAAGAGAATTCTTTTTTTCTACTACGGATTTTTTTAAATTGAGAAAAATAGTATTAAGTTGTCTTAGGTTTTGTAACTTTTACTTGCTTTTGGAAAAGATCAGGCTGCTTTAGTCTATACCAGGTAGTTCAGGTACTATTAAGCTCCACAGGAGATGTCTGTGAAGTATTTTCCACCATAAACTCCAATCTTTAACTCTCATCAAATAGTAGTTAATTTGATGCTGTGCAACAAGCTTTGTGGTGTTTTTTTCATGTGATTGGCTTCCAAATCTCTTAATCTTGCAGGTTCACTGAAGTACTGTTGAAGAAACAAATGATACTTGGGAGATGATGCAGGGAAAGCTGGGATTTTTTTTTTCCCTACACTGAGCTTCCATTTGTGGAATTACTAACAAGTTTTACTTTGTTATTTTGCAATTTTTGTGACTTGTGTTGCTTGCTTGGAAAACTGAAGTACTGACTAAAAATACCAGAAAATCCACCATTATGTGAGTCATTAATAATAGACAGTAGAGATTCCTGGCAAAATTTTATGCTCGTATTTTGTTAGTAGTTCAGGTATCAGGAGGCATCATGTTTGTGATTTTAATCTGACTTCTAATTCACTTCAGCAACCTAGAATTCCTCTTCCAGTTGTTTTAATGAATATTTTAATATGCTGTATCTGTCATATTATATGGCTTTCAGCTGATGATAAATCCTTTGGGCTGTGCCTGATGTTAAATATGTATTTCTTGTGTTTATATTATAATTACAGATGTAGGTTGGGCTTTTATACTCTCAATTTTGCCAAAACTAATAAAATTCAGTCGGAAGTGAGCGCTGAATTCCCTTGCAGTCATTCAGAATTTGCAGCTTTAATGAATTTTAAAAAGGTAACTATCAAGTCTAATCATACTTCTAGCATTGAAAGAATTTTAAACACCACGGAAAAGTAGCACAAAACCTCAGCCTCCAGAAAATGTCATTTTTACTCTTTGGAAGTTGCTGAAGCAAAACAAATCTAATTTTACTGTACAGAATTTAGTTGCTAAAGCAATTAGCATTGCTATGCTCACCAGCCACAGTCCCCAGGAAGCAAGTGAAAACTTAAACCACTGTACAGCACTTCTGTTTCTGTCCCTGTCAGTATGTGTTTCATACTAGCATCTGTCTTGAACACCAAGATGATTGCATTTATGTATGTTTTTTTCTTTGACAAAGCTTTTGGGGTCTGTGCTTTGTTTAGTGTATTCATGGTGGTTGAAGAGCTGATGGAAGCCTGATGTTGTTAGGGGTCAGTATGAAGAATGATGTGTGGCTTGTAAAATACAGTATTTTTGAGAATAGTCAGTATAGTTACCAAGACAGTAGATGTGTATTTTTTCTTTAATTCTGCTGTTTTGAACTTGCACCAGGAATATGGTTTGTTTGCTGTTATATTACTTCACAGTGGAATTCTTTGTGTGATGCCTGATGATGATTGTAGTGACCGAAATGCTCTTTCTCAATAGCTGTACTTATGTTAGCAGTTTATACAAACCCTGCTCTGTAGAGCAAAAATCTGAATAGTAAGAGTAGCCTGTGAAGCAGAGACTTTCATATGTGCTTTCCAGGACCATATTGGTAAGACTTGTGATATGAAGTTGGACAGAAAACAGTCATAAATCTGCTTTATTTGGAAGGATCTATGTGTCATGTGGAAACGCTGAGGTTCCCCCATTAGATATCAGCAGTTCAAAGGAAGACAGGCAGAGCCATAGTTTAACCCTATTAAACTTTGAGCAACCAAACTCTGTGTAACACAGAGACTTATACGTATCGAAAGAGTATAAAAACTGCTAATACTAACTTCTAAAGTGGAAAAGAATTCTATTAATTCCAAATATTATTCAATATATTTTAATATTTAAATATATTTATATTTTATTGTAGTAAAAATCAGTATTGTTGAGTATGTCTCTAAATTTTCCTCCTTAGCATAAGAATTGATGTAACAAAATAAACTCCTCGTGGGCTGAAAAGCTGGTTTATTGGATGATCCACAACTTGCAGAGAACAGACTTGGTATAACAACCTTCCTTTATTGTTGTTACCTTGGGACTTTTAAAATTGCAAAAGAAACCTTCAAAAAGAAAGGCGAAGAAAACTGTTTCTGAAATTATTTATCATAAGACTTTTCATGCCATGCTAATTGGTTAGGATACAGTTTTCTGTTCCCAGTGCCTGCCTCAAGCTGAATCTGATTTTCAACCTCAGCTAGATCACACCTTAATTTGAGGACCGAGTTAACATCTTATCAGTGTCATATCTTACATTTTAAATTCCTTAGGACCATTGTAGAGAGGGACTTGAGAGCTGATCTGATTTTTTTTCCTTATGTGCTTATTTCATTTTTGTTGCAGTTGGGTAAAAGCATTTTTACACAACTGTTGGAGATGAGAATTTGTGATGTCTGAAGCAGACTTGAGAGAGGAGAAAGAACAGTGGGCTTAGGTTTGGAAGCGGTCATCCATTATCAAAAGTTCTTTGATTAAAGAAGTTGTTCCAGCGTTCCAGATTTGCAGCATGCCTATGCTTTTCTGGATTGCCAGCTAGTTATATCTGGAGGGGTTGTTTTTTTGTGGAGTTGATTTGGCATTTCCTTAACATTAAATTTTAGGCTGCCTCATAAGTGATATTTCATATAATCTTTTGTGTTACCTGAGTGTGATTACTTTGTCTGTATTCTTTATTGCTTGCTTCAGAGACATCTAACTTTCTGGGATATCAAAAATACTTTTTAAAATTCTCCTGAAACTCTTGAATTTTTATGCAACTTTTCTGAATGGTGCTGTTAAAGTGTTACTGTAGGAGAACTCTAATTTTCTGTAACTTTTGTTTCTTACTTAACTGAGATCTACATACTGAAAGTCAGCAGCTATTATCACAGGCCACTTAAATGTCTCAGTCTGATCCTCTTGCATGGAGCTTGTACTGAACATGTAAGTTATGTTACTACTGGTTGCCTATTACTAATGTTTACCTCAGACTATATTTTTGTTTATCTGGTTTTCAGTGCTTGTTACTACACTAAAGAGATTTAATAACTTTTCATTCTTTATACAGATACTTGAGGTTTTGTTGTGCCCTTTTTCTGACTTAACCTCAAAAGATACTGTTTGTCTTGGGTAGCTAGTACTGTTAAAATTGATGGAGGAAATGTAGCTAATCCCACTTTAAAGATTTTTGATCGGTTACTAAATATTGGCCATCAGCTTCATTTTCTGATGTGTAGATTCTTTAGTGAGTGAGGTGTTACTTAGCTTAGACGTAATTGAGTGTTATGAAGCTATATTTAAAGTTGCAGTTTACTACTTGCATATCCAAAGATAGTATTTTTACTTCTTTAGTGCTGAGTAAATGGATATTATTCATTCCCTCAAATTGTTGCGACACTTGTTAGTTGTACCATATGGATTGAGGAATGTGAGTTTTCTTTCAGCTTGTCAGAGCTGAAAAAAGATGAATGTGACTTTCAAAAGGCTCAGTCTTCAGACAAGCTATGGCTGGTACAATGCAAATAAAAGAATTTGAATTCCCTTCCACCCACAGTAAAATTAGTGCTCTTTGCAATTTTATTGTACCCAATTAGATTTCCTTTTTTGGGGATTGCTATTTCTGTACAGTGAAGTTGCCTTTACAGAAGGGGGAATGTGGCTTTCCGAGGGTAAAATTTTTTTGTAAATTTTGTAAATTATCTGCCTTTCTCTGAATTTCAGAGACCACTTTTTGATATGTTGCTTTATATAAGCCTGTCTGAATGCTAACTTTATGTGACTACTCTTTGAAAAGCTGTTCTTGTTAAGCTGGGCACTAACTGAAAGTTTTACAGGCACTAATTAATTGTGTGGTACTTGCAGTGCTAGCCCCACTACTTTGCAGCTATTGATGGGCTTTTTTTGTTGCCTGAATTTTTTCTAAATGTGGGAATGCTGAGTATTGAAGTAATTTTTACATATCGGTGCAGTGCAATGAAGTATTTTCTAAAGGCCATAGAAATGCTTTAGTATGTACTTGTTGGAAGATCTTAGGAATAACTGATAGTAGTGGCTAGACAGGAAACAAGGGGAGAAAATTGGTTTGGTGCTGCTGTATATAGCTGTATACTACTCCTTATGAAAACAAAAAGCTATGCGTATGTAGAATTGCAAGCTGGCAGAAACTTGTGTAGGAGTTTCTATTCCTGCTCCTCCAAAACAGTACTATTGATATTTAATTTTCAACTTAATTACAATGTAAGCAGCTTTCCCTTCCTCCTCCAAACACAGATATTTGGTTTAAGAAAGTTTGTTGTGGGTTTTTTTGACTTGGTGCTTCCAGTGTATAAGAAAACTTTGAGATACTTTGTAGCATTTCTTTTCAGTAAATCTAAAAAAAAAATTATAAAAAGGAACTTGAAAAAGTGCATTGGTAATACTGTACACAAATATTAATTTTATGACTTTTTCATTGGACATGTTGAGGATAATGTATCCTTGGCTTTGTGATACAGAAAGGCCATGTGGTATAAAACACATTGTTATATGTATCATATGTAAGAGCTGAGTGGTTATATTTTTCAGGACACTTAAATCCTTTAGCCTGAATCATCAGCAGTGAGAAGCCAGATTAAGGTCTAAGTAGAATAGTGGAATGTCATTACTTCACTATGGAAATGAATTACTGTTCTCTGTCAAATCTACATCTGTGTACACCCACACAAAGATTTTTACTCTGGTATTTAATCCTGTCTGATCTAATGCATTTCTATAGGAAGTACGAAGAGTAACTGCTAACCAGAAATGTCCAACCCTTATCCTAGGACTTTATCCCTACTGGGAATTGTGTAAGTGCAGCTCCAGATTGCTTTAGGTAGTATCTTTTGGAAGAGCTCTATGCCAGACCTGGCTTCTCTGAACCTGAGAAGCAAAGTTAACATAAAAATGCCTCAATTTATGAACAATAAATGCAAATATTTTTACCTGTGTGTAACTTACTAAACTTTTTGTAAACATGTTTATAACGAGTTACTCGTATTCAGTGTTTGTACGGTTGTAAGGATGGTTTGTGTTGGAATTTTTAAGAATGAAGTGATAAATTAAGACTGAGTGGGAACTTTCAGAAAACTGTTGATTTGCAATTGTGTGTTAAGCGCAGAATCTTCACTGGTTTGAGCAGGAAATGTAAGAGTCTTTAGCGTTAGTTTGAACAGTAATCCTTTTCTCATGTTGACACATGAGGTTTACTGAAATGTGTGAAACAGATTTGTGAAGGTTGTGTAGCTCTTAGTAGTGGAAGAATCACTATGTAAATGTGAAGGAAAAGTTCCATTGTTCTGATGCCTGGGAACCTGGAGAACTGTCTTAGGTGTTTCCTTATTAATGCAGTTATTCATTAATTTCTTTTGAATATCTTTCATTAGATTTTCTTCCTGGATCTTTCTTCAACTGTCATGTGATGGAAGGGAAATATTTTTGAAGTTATAATGGATTCTACGCAACATCATAACAAAAACTGGCCTAATAGCACTATTTCTGTTTGAAGAGAATAAGCATAATTACAAATAATCATGACAACTTCTCATATGAACGGACATATCACAGAAGATTCTGACAGTGAAGCAAAAAATGTGGAGCTTGCATCTCCTGAGGAACCTCAGAAGCACAGAGAAATGGCTGTTGATTGCCCTGGGGATTTGGGCTCCAGGATGATGCCCATGCGGCGGAGCGCTCAACTTGAGAGAATCCGTCAGCAGCAGGAGGACATACGGCGCAGACGGGAAGAAGAGGGAAAGAAACAGGAACTGGACCTTACTGCTTCCATGAGGCTAAAGAAACTAGCACAAATCCCTCCGAAAACTGGAATAGATAATCCAATATTTGACACAGAAGAAGGAATTGTTTTGGAGAGTCCTCATTATACTGTGAAGACATTAGGTAAGTAAAATGCAATGAATGGGCTAATGGAGAAAGTATTTAGTTGATATTAATGTGCTTTTAGGCCACTGAAAACCTAGTTTAGCTAATTCTTCCTATACAGGTTTACAGTCTTCTGATCCTTTGGATTTGTGGTGGTTTGGGTTTTTTTACTTATTTAGTCAAGCATCAGGCTATGTACCTCAGCAAGTAGCTTTTCAAAACCGATCTATTTGGGGAACAGTTAATTACCCTGTAGTTAACTAATGAATTCAGTGGATGTCTCCATCCTCTTTAGGCTGGGGGAAACCATGCAAGTAATACCCAATTTTATTATGTTTGATGTAGCATAGACCAGAATAAGCAATAAATCAACACTTACTGTCATTTAAAATCAAAACTCAAGAGTTCTTAGTACTTTAAAGAGAAGCACGCTGGTGGCTGTTTCTTATTCTGGCTGTCTGGCATTATCGATTGCCACCTAATAAAATTTACATTTTCTCTTAAAGTAATGGCGTTCATAGTGAAAATCTGCTTACCTTGGCACTTCGACATTGATGAAAAAGTAACATTATTTTTTTTTCAAGAAACAGATTCTGAAATTGTTTATTTAATAACTGTAATTGCTGTAACTATGCTTGTGTAGAAAAAGTTTCTAACCTTTCTTCATCAAACTTAAGTATCTATCTAAAATGTGGTGTGTTACTGCAGTGAAAAAGAAGCTCTGGGAATTTGTAGGAGTCCAGTTCAGACTTCCAAATCTATACCTGTTCTGAGATCCAGATTGCTTTAAAAAGGTGCTTTTTTCTGGGGGCTGTGCTAAATATGCTTGCTATTCTTTCCTGTTGGCTGGTAGTTGAGAACACAGGGTAAAAAATATAGCTGTCAAATTGTGGTGTGGTTTTTTTTTCGCCATCTTTAGTATTTGTGTGCCTGAGCAACATTTCTGCTGAAGATATGACTATTCCATAACCTCTGGTAATCCTTAAGTACAAATCCCTCTTCAGCAAAATTTAGGTTGAAAGGGTCACGAGGAAGTCATCCCATCCCACCGCCTGCTGAAGGCAGGGTCAGTTATGAACCTTGGTTTAGTGCAGGGCTTACCAGCTTCTGTCCAAGAGATCTCTCTGTAAGAAGCAGATTTTGTAATTTATGAAGTGTTAGATATTTGATTGTGACATTGTCTTCTTAGAGGGAGCACAAAGCAGAATATACAAAGATTGACATCAAACAGTAGGGGACTTGCTTAGCCACAGTGGGTGAAAGCTCTGAAGACTGACTACAGGAGCAATTTGAAATTGAAACTACAGAAGAGAGGAAAGAGTTTGACTTGGAGTTGGAAAGCTGAGGCTAGGTTTCATGCCAGAGCTGTTGAGAACTGGGAGGGAAGGCTAGGTGGAAACCGATGGGCAAAGAATCTATGCATGGAAGCTGGTAGGAAAGAGAAATGAGTAACAAGTGTGGGTCTGACAAGCTTGAGAACCAGTAAGGAGCTGGGGTAGACTGAAACTGAACAGGAGCAACGATGGTGGAGAAATTACTGTGATGACAAAAGGGTATTTTGAAAATCTCTCTGTGTATGGGCTGTGGGGGAAGCTGAGAGATTGTCAGAGGAAGACAGTATTTGTGAAAAGTTGGGAGGAGGAAACTAGGTTTGGCTCAGCAAGAAGAGAAGGGGGAAGTTGGTGTAAATGGAAACTAGGATTGTGTCAATACTTGATGTAAGAAGAAAAACACCAAACTCTGGAGGCAAGAATATGGAGGTGTGTATGTGGAAAGAAGTATGTTAGGAAATAGCAATATATGGTAGAAGATGCATCTTGAAGGAAAATGATTAGATGCTTTTGTGCATGAGGACAAACTCCTCTTTGCTTTTGTAATTGAAGTTTGGGTCTTGTCATTGTGCTGCTGTCAGCATATTCTGTAAAGATACAGTAGTAAATTGGATCGTTTAACTAAAGCTGTTCCTCTTAGTGTTCGGATACCATGAAAATCAGAAAACCAACAATGTCTGTCTCTACTCTGAACTGCAGTAAATAGGGCTTAAAAGTATGTGCATAGAGCAGAAGTATTGATTAGCTTGCTGAGTGAATGTGGTCTGTTCTTCGAACTAGAAAGGCAAGGAGCTTTGGGAGATGTAATTAGACTGTCATGATATATCTGTTTGTGCACCAGGGAGCTAAATTAGGGCTTCATAGACATCTATTTCAATCAGAGAAGTCATGACATAATATTGACAGGCATACAAAGATACTACTATTATTTCCTTGCCAAACAGAATTATAATAACAATTTGGATCAGGTGGACTTAAGAAAGGATTTATAGTAGTTTAGCACTCCTGTTGAGAGTGGTGCTGTTGATCATACTCAACTGTAATGCTGAATTGTTGCGAACTTGGAAAAAAAAACCTCTTCTAAATTAAATGCTGTGATCTCTTAACCTACGTAGTCCGTAAAGAATCTCTGTTCAGTCATTAGTGCTGCCAAAAACTGAGTTGTAATTTTAATTTTAACAAAGTGCTTCTGCAGTAACTTGGCCTCTTCCAAAATTTTCCTTCACTCACTGTTAAGCGCATCTTTTTTCCAGTTTCTGGATTGATCATTCTAACATCTGACACTTCTGCTGAATTTCAAAAGGAGAATGTTTTTTTTCATTCTGGAAGCTGTCTGTTCCTGATTAGTATCAAGGCTAGGGATGTTGCCCTATGAATGTATGTATACACACACACTCTTCCAAAACCATACATTTTCGTAGAGACGATCTAAGTCCATTATCGTTAATACCCCTGCTTTTGTATTGAATACCTGAGTTGCAGAGGACACATTTTCTTTATATATACAGCTTTTTGGTCTCCAAGGTACTTGCTAGCCCATGAGACTGTCCAAGAAATAACTGCTAGTATATGAAATTTTTGCAGTTTGTCTGTTTGGTTATACTGAATTTCTGATCTACATTGCTCCTGACTCTTTCCACCTTTCCACTTTTGCCATCCAGGTGAGAGTACTTACTCATTTCACAAATCTCTAAGCTTTGTTAGGAGAACCTCAAATAAAACTAGACAGGTGCTAGCGAATTGTAGAGGTGTTAAATTACCCTTATTCAGTCTCTTATAAAATACTGATTTTAGTTTTGCTTTTTTTTTGGTATGTTAATCCATAGAGCGTCTGCTAAAGACACGTGTTTTAAATAAGAATATTGACCTGATTGTCTGTATTTTTAGTTTTGAAAATGTTTCATAAGTGCCAGTGTCTAATTTGGCAGATCTTTGCCAAGTCTTTAATCTTTTAGTCTTAAAGAGCAGACTAGATGAAACAAATTGGATTTTATTTATGGAAATAAACCAGGATGCTTATCAAAACAATTTCAAAGGGTATGTTTGTTATCAAAACAGTATATGATTTAGACAGCTGTCTTAATGGAAATTACTTTCTGTGCACGTAGAACATGTATATATAAGTATTTAACTGGCTTTTCATAGCAGTATACTTCTACAAAATGCAGAAAATGTTTTGTTTGCTACAGCTCGTTCAGCTATTTTAGTTAATTTAGTTAAATGAGTAACTGACATTTCATGTAAGTAGACCTTTTGTGGCTACAGTGAAATTTATCTTTTTTAAATTTTTTTAGGGGAAAGCTGCCTATTTTTTGTCCTTATACTTTGGGCAAAACTTATTTATAAATATGCTATAAATATAAATAAACTTTCAGAAATAGTTTTGGATAAAATAGTTTTCATAGCCCTGCGATTCAAGTAATATATGGAGCATACGAGTGCTAGTACTGGCACATAGAGTACTTTAGAGATCTATAAAAAAGGTTGGGAATTAAGATATTGGTGCTGACATATAATACAGCTAATTATATCTTCTTAAGTTTGCTGTTCATAACTTTTTGTTTAAGGTGATAAACAGCAACTATTTTCTTTGGTTTTTTCCTAATCTGACATATTAAGCTGTGACCGTGGGTCCTCCCCTGCAGTTGCATACTTTTGCCTGGCAGTCTTATGATTAATGCGTATATCGCACAGTGCTCAGTCACATTCCAGCCATTTCATAGCCTAATGGAAAAAAGGCTGCAACACTTCTTGTAAAAGAAGACTTAAAAAAAAAAAGTAGTCGATTGCTAATAGATCTACGATTAAAAAATGGACTTGTTCTGCAAAAGAACCCTGACATTTTTCTGTGAGTAGATGCAGATGTTAGTCTTTTACTGAACTTTTTTCTTTTTTTCCCTCAAGACAACCCTTTCTATAGTAAATGTCTAGAGATGGAGGCTTTGTTACCTGGTTTGGTTTTTTTTTTTTTTAGAGACCAAAACCAAACAAAAAAAATCTGCACCGAAATCTAATCTGTGATTTAGAATTCAGGAACAGGAACCTAGAGAGTTAGGCATGCATAAAGCCAGATTTGTATGTGAGTTTATGTGTGTGGGTTTTCTTATTAAACAAGTGACTAGGAAAGGGATTGCTAGCTTTTGGGGAAGATTTCATTTCACTCCTTTCAAGCATTATTTCTCTTTTAGAATTGTGATGAGGGGGGTATTTGTTTGCTGTTTCAAGGTGGGGGGAAATCATTTGGCATAGGGCTTTTGCATCCAGCACAGATGAAGATTCAGTGTGGAAGGGAATTATACAGGGAGGAGAGTACTGTGCTAGTTTGTAAGAAAGGGCAACACAGAAGGAACTAGCAAAGTGCTGAAAAGAGAATATGTAGAGGCGTCTTAGGAACAGGACATCTTTATTATAGATACAGAATAAGATATCTATATTTATTTGTATCTTATATGAAATATGTATTAAAAAGAATTATGTGTGTACATATGTGTGTATGTATTTGGATTCTCAGATATATAAGGGGGATAGACAATTCAGAAATAATAGGATAAAATAATTTAGGAAGAGTTAGAAGAAGTTAGGTTCTTCTCTAATGCCTCACTTCTTTGAATCTGGTATCAGTAACAAATAGCAGAATTATGGGTTGGTGTGTTTTTTAACGGAGCAGGTCTCAGTAGGAACTTTACAATAACTTTACAATAACATCTAGCTGCTTTACACTTTTTTTTTTTTTTTTTTTTTTTTT
>Ga0065711_1007374_pt1 | contig 15019 bp, 16 predicted proteins | sample Hoacrofraction12_FD_59098 | JGI IMG/M metagenome (GOLD analysis project Ga0065711, IMG submission 59098) | Hoatzin crop microbial communities from Cojedes, Venezuela - Epithelial fraction 12 v2 (version 2) | ecosystem: Host-associated > Birds > Digestive system > Esophagus > Crop | place... | reverse complement strand
CCAGGTGCAGGACCCTGCATTTGCCTTTGTTGAACCTCATCAGGTTCCTCTCTGCCCAGCTTTCCAGCCTATCCAGGTCACGCTGAATGGCAGCACAGCCTTCTGGTGTATCTACCACACCTCCCAGTTTTGTGTCATCAGCAAACTTGCTCTAGTGCAAGTGGAAATGCTCTAGTGCTCCAAGACTTATTGAAAATCATCACTGATGATCAAGAGATCTCCTGAGCTGAATCTTTAGAGCACTTGGTGGCAAAATTATCCAGACCTGCTGATTTAACAACATCTATCATACTGTTATTTAGCAATCTTGTGATTTTCCATTAAAATGGAAAGCCTTTTATGTTTTAAATCTCACAAAATTACAATGTCTAGCTTTTCCACAAATCTATAGATTCCTCAATCTATAGATATAGAATGCTACAATTCAAAACTACTTCTTCTTTATTTTCCAGAGTTTTTCCCTTCTGCCATTTTGCTTCTACTCATCTATTTTTCTTCCTATTTCCAACTTCTGATTTATCTGAATTTTTACACATTTCATTTTTCTTGCATATCTTTCACTGTCACAGAGACATGTTTATTTTATACACATATACCAAACATAGTCTTCTAGGCTTTGGGGAATTTAGTTAAGATTTTAAAAATAATTCTGTGGCTCTGACTTTGTTATGTAAACCATGATTAAATGCCTAATCTACTGTGTGTTTGATAGCCAGATTAAGTCAATATGAAGAATACACAGGATTCCTGAAATTTGGTTCTGTTCAATAACTCAAAACTAATAAGAAAAATGGATCAGGTCCCACTTTCAGCAGGGCATAATCTGGTCTCTTTATTACCAAAGTTAAATACAAAATTCAAAAGACTGTAATTTTTTTAAACTTACAGACTCAATTTGAACTTAGAGACTCTGAAGCCATGGCACTAATAAAGACAGTGTAATCGCAACTTCCTGCACTTAGTCTTTTTGACTCTCAACTATTTCCACAGTATCTCAGTTTTTGTTTGTTAGTTTCTTTGTTTTATATTTGGAGTTCTATTACAGGAAGTCCGAGAGAGTTCTGTAAGAACACATGTTAGTGGATGTTGGGTTTTCTTCTATATCCTCTAACTGAAAAAAAATCCCACCTGTTTTACATAGTTTCAGAAACATCTGAGACATCATTCAAGGAGCTGGAATGTCTGTAGAATAAAATACGAAGTTATTTCTAGTGAAACCAATGGATGACACAAATTCTAGCTGTCATACAGATAACTATTCTACTCAGCAGCCAAACTCACTTGCCCTTTAAGACAGTTAAATGTAAAACCAGCTAACCAACCAACCAAAAATCATGAGAAAGCCCAAATATTTTTTGACAAGTGAGCAATTAGAAAGCACTTTGAGCTTCCCTTGGCAGGAAACAGCTTGAGACTATTGAGTCTTAATAATCAAGAGACCACTGAGAAGAAAGAGGGAGCTTATATTACCACAGTACCTTACATTAGTGAGGTCATTACCTCAATACTGACTGTGTGAAGCTCTTTAGAGCAAAAATGACCGGTAGGAACAGCTTCAGAAAAGAGATATGAAAGTATTCAAAGTCTGACACTGTGTCTTAACAGACATGCTTTTTGGTTTATATGAGAGCACTCTAAGAGGTGACTTCATCATAAACAAAACATACTGAAAATTGAAAGGCAACCGTTTAGTGATTTAATGAGCCATTGGAACAACTTATCAAAGGCTATGACAGGTTCTGCCTTATATGATGTCATTCATTCAAGAGAACATGACTTCTGGAAAGAGGTGGTGTAGTTGAAAGTATTGAACTCATTAAAAGAATGAGGTGAAATTATATGCTCTATGCTATGCAAGATACTAATTAGCTGATTATGCTGATTTCTTCATGCTTTAAAATCTGTGAATCTAGTGAAGAATTAATGCGTGAAATATATAACTAGAGAAGAGTATTCAACTCTTCACAGTTTAGAGCAATGGCAATAAAAATTTTACTTTTGTTAGGGATGAGCTTGATACTGGACCATTCCTGTCAATGAGAATATTACTGCTTAAATCAATGAAGCAGTATCAAGCCCTCTATGAAGCCACTCATTTGGAAAAAAAAGAAAGATTATAGAAGCAGAAACTAGAGTAATGATAAAAAGAGGGATGTTGGATAGAATAAAGTATAAACTGAGTCAGAGTTAAAATTATAAGAGATTGTCGGGTGGATTGTTTTCAGTTTATTAAAACTAGGTGCTGCACTTTGCCTGTCCTCTGACACTGCACATTTGTTTAGGTTGATGCTGTCCACAGCCTACGCAACTTAATGAAAAATATTGCCTAAGTAGGATATTGGATGTTCATGCTGACAAGCTAATGACACAATCAATACCAAGGAGCTCAGCTTGAAGGGTTCACCTCCAAAGAACATGTTAACTTCTGGAGCTTTTCCACAGTGAACCAAGATGTTAAATTGCTGTAGTGAGAGATTTAACTCTAGAAACATTCAGGGTGTTTTTCATAAAGAAGAGTGGAAATATCTTTTCTTTTACAGTCTTGTAACTGCTACTTGTAGATGGTGAATGCACTTGGGGTGAACCACTCCATAATCTTGCCCGGCACCGAGGTCAGGCTGACAGGCCTGTAGTTCCCAGGATCCTCCTTCTGGCCCTTCTTGTAGATAGGTTTTACATTAGTATCATCCAGTCATCTGGGACCTCCCCTGTTAACCAAGACTGCTGATAGATGATGGAGAGTGGCTTGACCAGCTCCTCTGCCAGCTCCCTCAGTACTCTTGGGTGGATCCCATCCAGCCCCATAGACTTGTGAGTGTCCAGGTGGCCTAGCAGGTCATTAACTGCTTCCTCATGGATTATGGGAGGTTTATTCAGCTCGCCATCCCTGTCTTCCAGCTCTGGGGGCTGACTACCCTGGGAATAACTAGTCTGACTATTAAAGACTGAGGCAAAAAAGGCATTAAGTACCTCAGCCTTTTCCTCATCCTTGGATTCTCCTGGGCCCTTTTTTGTTGTTGATGTATTTGTTAAAACACTTTTTGTTCTCCCTTGCAACAATGGCCAGCCTGAGTTCTAGCTGGGCTTTTGCCTGTTTAATTTCCTCACTGCACAACCTAATGAGACCCCTGTACTCCTCTTGCATCGCCTGCCCTTTCTTCCATAGGTAGTAAAACTTTTTATTTTTCCTAAGTCCCAGCAAAATCTCCCTGTTCAGCCAGGCCAGTTGTCTTCGCCACCAGTTCGTCTTGCAGTACACGGGGACAACCTGCTCCTGTGCCTTTAAGACTACCTCTTTGAAGAACGTCCAGCCTTTCTGGACCCCTTTGCCTGTCAGGACTCTCTCCCAAGGGACTCTCTCAACCAACGTCCTGAACAGGCCAAAGTCTGCCCTCCAGAAGTCCATGGTGGTGGTTTTGCTGACCCCCCCCTTTACTTCACCAAGAATCAAGAACCCTGTCATTTCATGGTCGTTAAGGCCAAGATGGCCTCCGACCACTACATCTTACACCAGTCCTTCTCTGTTTGTCAACAGCAGGTCAAGCAAGGCATCTTTCCTGGTAGGCTCACTTATCAGCTGTGTCAGGAAGTTATCTTCCACATACTCCAGGAACTTCCTAGACTTACTCCTGCTTCACCTCTGTCTTCATCACTGATGATGGACCCTGGGACCCCTGGAGCCTTGTGTTGGAAGACTGTGACTGAGGGGATGACAAACTCCCAGCCAACTCTGAACTTGTTTAGGACTTGCTGCTCTGGCTGGATGCGCACAAATCTGTTGAGCCTGAGGGGATTTGTCCCATGGTACTGAAAGAGCTGTCCGGTGTGACTGTGGGACCTCCCTCTATATTTTTCAGTGGTCTTGGGAGTCTGGAGAGGTCCCAGCCAACTGGAAACTGGCAAACGTTGTCCCATTTTTCAGGAAGGGGAAGAAGAAAGACCTTGGTAATTACAGGCATATCAGTCTCACTTCAGCTCCTAGTAAAGTTATGGAGAAAGTTATTCTGGGTTTTATCGAAAAACACTTGAGAGACAATGCAGTCTTTGGACATAGCCAGCATGGGTTCATGAGGGGAAGATCCTGCTTAACCAACTTAATTTACTTTTATGACAAGGTCACCCATCTAATTGACCAAGGGAAGTCAGTAGATGATGTGGTTCGGGATTTTAGCAAAGATTTTGATGCTGCCTCTCACAGTATCTTTCTGGACAAAATGTCCAGCACACAGCTAGACAAGTCCATAATATGTTGGGTGAACAACTGGCTGACAGGTCAGGATCAAAGGGGGATAGTGAATGAGGTTACATCAGGCTGGTGGCCAGTCAGCAGTGGGGTTTCCCAGGACTCATTTTTAGGGCCTGTGCTCTTTAATGTTTTTATACATTATCTGGACACAGGAATAGAAAGTATATTAAGTAAGTTTGCCAATGATACTAAACTAGGAGGAGCTGTGGACTCCCTCAAGGATAGAGAGGCCTTGCAGAGAGATCTGGATAGACTAGAGAGCTGGGCAATCACCAGCCTCATGAAATATAAGAAGAGCAAGTGCCAGTTTCTCCAGCTGGTATGGGGTAACGCCGGTTATACATAAAAACTGGGGGATGAGAGGCTGGAGAGGAGCCCTGCAGAAAGAGATCTGGGGGTTTGGGTTGATGGCAGCTTGAGTATGAGTGAATAGTGTGTCCTAGCAGCCAAAAGGGCCAGCTGTGTCCTGGGGTTCATCAAGCACAGCACAGCTAGCTGGTCAAGGAGGGTGATTGTCTCACTCTACACTGTACTGGTTCAGCCCCACCTGGAGTACTGTGTGTGGTTTTGGGTGCCTTGGTATAACAAGGACGTCAAACTCTTGGAGTGTGTCCAGAGAAGGGTGACAAAGGTGGTGAAAGATTTTGAGGGCAAGAATTACGAGGAGCGGCTGAGGTTACTTAGCTTGTTGAGCTTGGAGAAGAGAAGGCTGAGAGAAGGCTCATCGCATTCCACAACTTCCTCAAGGGGGGTGGTGAAGGGGAAGGTGCTAGTTTCTCTCTGTTGACCAGTGATAGGACACGAGGGAATGAATGAAGCTACATCAGGGGAAATACAGAAATTAGGAAAGAGTTCTTCTCTGAGAGGGTGGTTGGTCGCTGGAACAGGCTCCAAAGGGAAGCTGTCACAGCATCAAGCCTGTCAGAGTTCAAGGAGTGTCTGGAAGATGCTCTTAGTTATATGGTTTACTTTTAGGTAGTTCTGTGTGGAGTAAGGAGTTGGACTCAATGATCCTTATGGGTCCCTTCCAACTTGAGATATTCTATGATTCTACGCATCTTGATGCTTGTTAGCATACCTGAGTGTGAAAGTGAATTAATTCCATGGAAAAATGGTATCAGACAACTAAAATTAGTTTAGTTTAAAAATCAGTACTGCTTTCCATTCCTTACAGTCACTGAGCTTTACTACACTATATAATGAACAGAATAATGAGTACAGTGTTAGAATCCCCATAAGCTTAAAGCTGGATATGCAAGTATCAGAACATGAATGCAAGTATAACATGCCTGTATGTGCTCTGCTCTCTGTGTCTGCTCAGTAGGATCCTGGCGAAGTTTACACTCACTTGATGTTCATTTTCTAAAACTTTTTCAACAGTTTCCCTGAAGAACACAAAATAGAAATAATTTATAGGAAAAGAAAATAGTAATAAAAAAGGAAAGATTCTTCTTCATATTAACTAGGAGGATATGTGGAATGCAGACAAAAAGACTGTATGTCTCAAGAAAATTCACAGTTATATAAGTTTATATAAAATGTACATTTTCACAATATATCCAGTTTCCAAAAATACATGCCTTTGTCCTGCCCTATTTCTGAAAACATTTGCTGTGACTTTTTGTTTATTCATGCATTACTACAACAATGTCACTAGAAATAACTTTGGAAGCAACTTTGACAGCACTTCGGCCTTTACATTGGTCAGGAAAATTATTGTACAGTCATGGGTTTAAATATTACCTGAATTAAAGCTCTTAGCAAACTTAGACTGATTTAGAAGTAATAAGTACAATCATTTGCTCTGAACTGTGGAATTAAAATGTATTTTCAGCAACTATAGATTTAAAAACTAACAGGTGACATTTTTAACACTCTTTTCCTAGCTCTCTTCTGCACAGACAAATACACAACCCTGCAGTACAGGCACAGTTCATAGAATCATAGAATCATAGAATCATAGAACGGTAAGTGTTGGAAGGGACCTTAAATATTATCTGGTTCCAACCCCCCTGCCATGAGCAGGGACATCTTCCACTAGACCAGGTTGCTCAGAGCTCCATCCAACCTGGCCTTGAACACTTCCAGGAAGGGGGCATCTATATCTTCTCTGGGCAACCTGTTCCAGTGTTTGACCACCCTCATGGTGAAGAATTTCTTCTATGTAGTCCCAAGCAAGGGAAAGCCATCAGCAAAGGAAGCAAACATGAGCAAATAGCAGTTTGAAGGTGAAATGCTGATTTTGGTGGAGGTTTGCTTGCTTTTCCATAAGGGGGGATGGAGAGGACAACTATGGTAGTAAAGTAGGCTAAGTGCAGAATGTGATGCAGATATTGAAGTGAATCATATGTAAAAGCTGTGGATAGTACATCAATCTAGATACTTCATCAGTAAAGAAATATTTTTATAACTGAAGAATCACCTGATACAATTCTAGGAAGAGAAGATCCCAGAAACCTGCAATTGAAAACAGTGATGAACTTCAGAAATGGTCTGTCCCTATCCCCACAGCCCTGCCTAGCCATCCCAGGGCTGTGTCTGTCTCTGGATACCCTCAGCAGGCCAAATCCTGACCCATGTTTCTGGCTTGACCTGAGGTCCACCTCATCACCACAAACTTGTCTGATAATGTGGTGTCTAGGCTTTCCACCTCCCCAACCTGCCTTGCTCCCTTGCTGACAGAGAGTGGGACATGCCTGGGATTCCCATCAACTCCCATCTGTCCAGTTCCCAGGGACAACATTTTGCCTATGTCTCTGAATCAAATCTGCTAGTTGTGGACTTTAATGTTCCAGTTTGTCATTGGGATGGTGCCTACCTTTTATACTAAACTCCTACATTTCTTGTTACTAGAAGAGTCACAGGATCCCGACAAACTGTGACAGTCACTCAGGGAGTGTGAAGGTTGGTTTGAGTCACCCCCTAACTTGAAGAGATACTGAAAAATGGCTTTAATATCCTAACAGGGAACTGAAACCACAGTGCTATGGTGTATGCTGGGTAGAAATATTCTCCACTTCTGATGTAGCTTGGCCATGTAAGCCTTACTAAGCTGCAGTATGTAGAATGAGACACTGGCCCCCATTCCAAGAATTGTTTTTATTCATTGGTGATCTTATATGAAATATAGCCAGTTTTCATAGAGGAGAGTCCAACTTCAGAAAGAGAAACCATATGTTTGTTTAAGTCTTATCAAGATAAGGTGGATCTAGAATGTAGGGATCACTTACCGAATATGTTAACCATTAACTAGCAAAAGGAAACAAAATTCCAGTTAGGCCCATTTATTTAGTTACTTATCATTAAAAAAAATTAACTACTTTTGGTCCTGGGTGGGTGGAAGTACATAGTATTTCTTAGGTACACCCTCCACAATTCATGCAAAACAATAAATTCAATGGCTTTGCTTGCCTGTGGAAACTTTCAGAGATTCCTAGACGCAGCTCATTGTGTTACCTTGTTACACTTTAACATAACTGTCTCTTCTGTTTTGTTTCCTTCTGAAGAAAGCAGGATCTTTCCATAACACGATGTACACACTAGGTCAGGCAACAGGCAGATCTAGGAATCTAGATGCACTCTTGCAGCCTTTCAGGAACTGGGAGGCTTAAGAACTGGCTCTCAAAGAACTAGATGCCTCTGCCAAAGGCAGCAGTCAATTTAAAGATGTGTGTGATCAGACGAGGAGCTAGGCACAGTATTCAGCACAGTCATACTAGATAAGAGCTAGTACTTCACTCCAGGACGTAGTCAATGAACCAAAGACAGTGACTGTATTTTAGACTTTTTAGGCATCAACAAGGATGATACAGACGAGGTGATTATAAAAAGAAATAAACGAGAAACCTCCATGTTTTTGAGTTGCTTTGATATTTAAGAAGTGCAAGTTTTAAAAGGCAAAGGAAATTAGACGGACCAGACAAATGCGCTCAAGATGAGCTCTAGATCTGAACCTAGGTAAGATGTGACATTATTATAAGTCATAGTGAAAGCGTTCTTTGGAAGTGGCATCTTGAGCTCAATTAAATAATGACAGAGAAAAGCTATGGCTAGTCCCAACAAATGAGTCTAATACAGAAAGGATATCTCAGATTTCTTGGACAGGATATTAAAAGATTAAACCCACAAGACATGTAAAAAATTTACTAAGAACTGTGTCTTGAAAATTGGAAAATCTCAGAAATCAAGTGAAGGTGGCCAAAAATCAAGGAATTGCAGAACCACAGAGTGGTTGACATTGGAATGCATCTCTGGAGGTCATTTGATCCAACCTTCCTGCTCAAGCAGGGCCACCTAGAGCCAGTTGCCAGGGACCATGTCTAGATGGCTTTTAAATATCTCCAAGGCTGAAGACTCCACAACCTGTGCCAGCGTTCAGTCACCCTCATAGTAAAAAATTTTTTCCAGATGTTCAGAAGAAGCCTACTGTTTTTCACTTTGTGCCCATTGCCTTTGTTTCTGTCACTGAGCATCACTGAAAAAAAGCCTGGCTTCATCTCTTTCATAAGCTCCCCTCAGGTATTTATATACATTGATGATTTCTCCCCCAAGCCTTGTCTTCTCCGGGCTGAACAGTCCCAGCTCTCTCAGCCTTGAATCACAGGAGGAATACTCCAGTGCCTTAATAACCTTTGTGGCTCTTCGTTGCGATCTCTCCAGTATGCCCATATCTCTCTTGTACTGAGGAGCCTAGAACCAGATGCAGTACTCCAGGTGTGGCCTCACCAGTGCTGAGTAGAGGGGAACTATCATCTCACTCAACCTGCTGACAACACTCCTCCTAATGCAGCCTAGGATACCATCAACCTTCTTTGCAGCCAGGGCACATTGTTGGCTCATATTCAACTTGGTGTCCACCAGGATTCCTACGTCCTTCTTTGTCAACCTGGTTTCCAGCTGGGTGGCTCCTAGTATGTACTGGTGGATGGGGTTGTTCCTCTGCAGGTGCAGGACTTTGCACTTCCCCTCACTGAACTGCGTAACGTTTCTGTCAGACCCATTCTCCAGTCAGGGTCTCACTGGATGAGAGCATGACCCTCTGGTGTGTCAGCCACTCCTCCCTGTTTTGTGTCTTCAGCAAATTTGCTGAGGGAACTCTCTGCCCCATAATCCAGACCATCAGTGAAGATTTTAAACAGGACTGGACCCACTACTGGCCCTTGGGGTACACCAGTAGTTGCTCGTTTTTATATAGCTAAGAGTAGATAAGATTAAATATAGCTAAGATGAGCCTCCCTCCCCCCAACAAAAAAAAAGACCCACAACAAATCAACACCAAAACAAGCAACAACAACAACAAGAACACACATAAGAAAAAGCCAACCAAAAAAACATTGCAAAAAATTCTTATTCGACATGAAAAAGAAAACAAGAATGGAGAAATTGAGTTTTTACAAACTGAATCTTGGCCAGTTACATGTAGATCACTGATTATTTTTCTCATATTTTTTTATGAGGCTAATGATGTTGCAGAGGTCAGAAGTGAGAAGAACTGAATACAGAACAATGGGAGCGACAATATCCAACACAGACACAAAAATTCCATTGCTTATTATGAAATTCAAACTACTGATGAAATTTTACATCTGTACTAAGGCATTTTTCTCTAGAACCTAGCTACTGAAGAATTCCAATGACTAGAGATCAGTATTTTGCACCTAAATGATATATAAATATTTTTTAAAAAAGAAGAAAAAAAGTATCCATATGATCCATGTAGCTTTAGGCTCATTATTAGATTCCAAATTAGTTTTAGAGGGAAGTTACAAGAAACTCCATTATAATAGAAAAATTGGCTAAAAATATAACCTAACACTACAAAAAATACCTAGACTTGTGACATGGTAATGTCTTTTGCTTTTCTGTGGGTCAATACATTCTTAACAAAAGAAACTCTAGATTGGCTTTTGCAACAAGGGAGTGGGGCAGAGTTCCTAAACTGATTCAAGATTAACCCTGAGAAATGAAGAGATGAAGGAAGGCTCTGCACTACTTATTTAGGATATTAGCCAAAGTATAGTATATTTACAGTTCTATAAAAATCTTTTTACTGTCTTTTGTTTTATTTCTGTATAACTTGCTCATGCTCCTAGGTTTAAAATAGTTTTTAGATTTTGAACCAGAGGAATAAATCTCCCTCTTGCTGTGATAAACTGGATTTTGTGCTGTTGCCATGATTTTCTGCTTTTCTGTGTAGCAGAGGGCATGATCCACTTGCTCGGGTTGTTAGGGAATTTTGTGTGTATTAGTTTTACCACTATAGCATTGGGCTTAGTGCAACCCTTGAGCTTTCTCTGTGTTGTAAACTATATGTATGCTTATGTCTCTTGGTCTTCTAGTATGGTGATTCTCTTTGTAAGGTATGGGGATGTTCTGTCTCCTAATTTCTGTGTGAATACATGAAACATTTAAAAGTGAAATGAAAAGGAAAATTGAAATTATAAATGTGCACAAGTTGACTTGCAATCATGAAAAAGTAGAGCAAATAAACTATTCTCTCTAGTCCTAATCACAGGAGAAATGTGGCTGCATATTTGCATGTCTGGAATCATTTACTTCTCCGAAAAACAAATTTTGTTACTAATATGATTTTCATCATAGAAAATGTTTGATTCCATCTGAAGTTACATGACACATCCAAGAGAGAAAGAACACATACTGTTTATTCAAACTAACTTTTCTAGAAAGGTAAAAAATATGAGAGATAGTTCAGAGGAAATACTTCTGATTCCTCTGAACAATCTTAATCGTGTGATAATTCTAATAAAGCAGAAATATTTTGCTGGACATATAGATTCTTATTGGTTAGAACTAAGAGGAATCCCTAGAAGTACAGTGATAGTGTTGCTAAAATGTCAGCAACAACACAGAAAAATATCTGGAGAAAATTTTTGTTTGCAAAAACGATTTTGACTTCTGGGGGTTTGTCTTCTGTAGTAGAAACAATTATATTTTAATTAATTTGCTGTCCTGGGTTTGTCCAGGACAGGGTTAATTTTCACCAGAAGCCGGGAGGGGACACAGCCAGGTGGGCTGACCCCACCTGGCCAAACAGAACAGGGTATTAAGTGCCATGTGCCACCATGCTGGGTTTCAGTGGGGGGAGCTGGGCAGGGGGTGAGTCGCGGCTCGGGAGCGGGCAGGGCACTGGGTGTGAATGTTGCTCTGTCCATTTCGCTGTTTGTTTTGTATATTCTCCTTACAGTATTGTTGTTGTTACTGCTCGCTTCGTTTGCTGTTCTGTTAAAATGCCCTTATCTCAGCCCAAGAGTTTTTGCCACCTTCTTTCCATTCTCTCTCCACCCAGCCGAGGGAGAGGCAGTAGAGCAGCCGCGTGCCCCTTTGTTGCTGGCCACAGCCAAACTACAACATTTGCATAGCTTGTAGCGAGTCCAGTGAGAAAGCTAGAATAAGAAGGTAGATCTTATAATTTATTTTCCTTCAGTTACTAGACTTTGCATTAGCTAATGTGTATTTTTCTTCTTTTTTTTCCCTTGGATTTCTTAGCTCTGTATGTCTCTCATGTCTCTCATCTATTGCAACTTCATTGAAAGCCATTCACAGCAGTTTCAAAGAGAATGTCTTCCTGCCTGATAAACACTTGTCTTACGTCATCCAGTGTCTTCTGAGCTTTGAAGTTTTACCCTGATGTGCTTAACCGCATCTCTTGACATCATGGGAGAGGCAAAGGGAGAATGATTTGCTTTCTCATACTCAAAAACTTGTTTGTTTGTGATACTTTTCTCGAATATACCCTGTTATCTCTCTTTCTGATGTTCCTGATATTATTTTTTTCCCCATGGCTTAATTCTGTTTCTAATCTTGTGGTTGATTTATTCACTCTATGAGTTAAAACTTAATGTAATTCATCATTCAGTGGGAGAGATATTGAAGTATGAAGTATATTCATCTGTTATCACACACTTCCCAAATAAAAACTTTTTTTAGTTTGTTTTTGCACAAAAAAAGTGAGGACTAGTAGTAAGATGGAGCTTAATGTTTCTGTTCTTTCAAGATTGTTTACTAATTTTATTTTTAATTTTCTCCCCACAGAAGGAGTGAAAAGAAGGGAGTTCCACAGTCTCCTAAACCATATTTTGTACAAAGGAATCTCACTGAGTACCAAAAGTTTCTTTTAAAAGTTTGTATTGCAGCCTGCTAACCAGTGTTGAAGGTAAAATATAAAAGGTAAATGAAGGTAGAATATATAAGATAAATGAAGCAATACTTCTTAATAGTATCAGTGAAAAAGGAAGAAATATGTTCACCTGTGCTCCATATCAGTGTAATAAATCACTTAGCTTTCATGGTAGAATCTTCCATTTTTATATGTAGCATATAAGAATTATATCTTGCACAGATTTAAAAGACAGGATTCTTTGAGTTGCTTGCTTTAATACTGTCTAGTTCCCTAAACTGAAAGTTCTACCATTGAAACAGATTCTGCTGTTAGGGAGAATGTCTGAGTAAGTACTACAAAACTTTAAAATAATGCCTGCTTTAGAAAAAATACTTGGCCTTGTTATGTATCACATGACCTTTTCCCAGACACTATTGGCTAAGGGAGCTTATTATCTGTGAAGTTCAGTGACAAAGGCATCACATTTAAATTCATATCAAACACACAAACTTTCTCATCCTTCTGAAAACCAACAGGAATTAAAGTGTATTGTGAAAAAAGTAGTGAAGCTCATTCATTCTTAATTTCATCAATGAAAGGAGGGATTTTTTCTCCATTTTCTCCTTGGTCTCTCTAGTATCAAATCATTTTTCTTTGAAACTCTTTGCTTTTATGAAGCATTTCAAAAAAACCTTTCTGTTCTTTCAGATGAGGAGCAGGAGACACAATACAACACATGGCCATAAGCAGCTAAAAATTGCTTGGATTACTCAATGCCCATATAATTGCTAAAATGGAGAAAGAAATGAGTAAGTCAGGCTGGGAAGTTTTACATGATATACTATACGACCGGGCAGATACAAAGCTGGAGTGAAATGTTGTTGCTCTCCCGACGTTAATGAAACTGGGACATATTACCAGCTGAATACCTATCCCAAAAAGCCAGAAGTGAAGGAAGACAAATTAAGAATTGCAAGAAATACGGTAGAAATATGTTTTTTCTCTCTCCCTTTCTTTTCATCTCTCCCATTGTATCTCTTTGTCAAGGATGAATTATAAAGCAAAAAGAGAAAAAAAATACAGTTGCAGCTGGGTATAAATGAGTGAAATTTATGTCATAATTATCATCTCTTTTCTTCCATGTCTACCACCAGTTTTCTGTTGGATGCAGTTATATGCAATGTCTGCCACACAAATTTTTCACTTCATACTCTTAGTTGTGATCTTCTTTAGTTTGGCTACTAATGCTTTGACAACAACTTTTTTCTCTCATGCTTTGAGTGTGATTCTCTACTCCATTTGATGTTGCATGAGAAAGGCAGCATTGGAGGCTGTTTGTGAAATTATCTCCTACCATCTGTTGAAGACAGACACCCGGCTAATGAGATCTGCACCGGCAGAATCCAGGGAGGTTTCACTACGTTTACTGAAGTGACCTTATATCTGCATCTCCCAGAAAATTATCTGTATGTATGTTACTCAAATATTTGTTAAACAGTACTTTCAATTACTCTACCCTGAATCCTTCTTCTGCTAGAAAGAGAAGGCAGGGTTCCACGTCAGGCTTATTTTTTAGAGGGAAAATTTCAAAGTATTTGTAAAATTTCATAGAATACTACCATTTTGGCAACGAAAATTGCAGCATGGAAGTCAGCCTTTATTCTCACTGACTCAAAACCAAGCACAGATTTCAGTGTTTCAGCAAGCAATGGCCTTTTTGCTCTCAAAGCACCTAAAAAATTAGTAGTTCCAGAGTAGATACTTGTTTCTGGCAGCAAATTTGTGATCTTGCTTTTTCTTAATCTAAAGTAAATGCCTGCTAAACATTTTATTAAAAATCATATAGCTGCTCTGGGTGACTGGAAAACTGCTTTATAGCCTCTTTGCTGTGAATTCTATGTAATTCTTCACAAATAAGTTGTTTAAAAACAATATGATGTTAAGTCCTATGAATAATTTTTTGTAGTAAGGGATGGTGCATTTGCATCCATACAGATCATATGGAAATTACCGCTGGCAAGTTATTGTTTGCTAAGGGCAACATCAGGAGCATGAATTACTGAAGGAAAGCAGAAATGTAAGCAACAGTTTTGAATATTTCTTCAGTAATCAGATAAGTATTGGTTGTGTATCTGTGCTCCTGTGAAATCTGACAAAACATCTTTCTTTTTGACAACCTTTCATCTTTAGACAACTGTTCCAAAGTGTTCCCAAAGATGCCGAATACTCTGTTATTAGAAGAGCATTTATATTAAGTGGATGATTCTTTTATATCCATTGTATGGTGTGTAACACAGGCTTTCATTCATATTTGTAGATCAGATATTTTTATTTACATTTCTAGTTGTGGCTTTTTTTGACAATGAGTTTTCCATTTTGTTTTTGTATTGTTGCAAGTGAAGTAAAAGCCTACAAGAATCATAGAATCATAGAAAGTTTTGGGTTGGAAGGGACCTCTAGAGGTCATCTAGTCCAACCCCCCCGCAGCGAGCAGGGACACCGCTAACTAGATCAGGTTGCTCAGAGCCCTGTCCAACCTGGTCTTGAATGTTTCCAGGGATGGGGCCTCCACTACTTCTCTGGGCAACCTGTTCCAGTGTTTCACAACCCTCATTGTAAAGAATTTCTTCCTTATATCCAGCCTAAACCTACCC
>Ga0065711_1042982_pt1 | contig 15020 bp, 24 predicted proteins | sample Hoacrofraction12_FD_59098 | JGI IMG/M metagenome (GOLD analysis project Ga0065711, IMG submission 59098) | Hoatzin crop microbial communities from Cojedes, Venezuela - Epithelial fraction 12 v2 (version 2) | ecosystem: Host-associated > Birds > Digestive system > Esophagus > Crop | place... | reverse complement strand
GATGGGATGGGATGGGATGGGATGGGATGGGATGGGATGGGATGGGATGGGATGGGATGGGATGGGACGGACCTCTCTTCCCCGCCACCCCATGGCCTCGGGGGATCCAGGCGTCCTGCCTGCCCTCACCCTGATGTCCCTGTGCCTCCTGCCAAACCACTGCTCCCTGCTCCTGGCCACTAAATAATTCACGGGTGAGGCAGAGACAGCAGCGAGACGCCGCTAACGGCGTCTAAAAATACCGGCTGGCGGGCAGGGAGAGGCAGACCCAGGCTGGTCGGGGTAGTCCAGCCCCACAGCAAGCAGGCAGGGAGGGCAGGTCACAAGTGCAATGAATGTGCCGGGCTCAGCCACGGGGTTGTGGCTCTAGGGCATGGCTGGAGGGACATGGGGACACCATGGGGTCGGTGCCACCAGGCTGGGGTCCTCTCTTATACGTGGCACCTCTCCCAGTTGCCCTGAGCTGCCCAGTGAGCAGCAGGCGGTGGTGGAGCTGGGCAGGAGGGTGCTGGGGACAGGGATGAGGGGGCTGAGCTGTGTCAGGATACGTGCCGAGAGGGACACTTGGTCAGTGCCTGCCTGCAGCCAGCACCGTGGGCCTGATCCTGCTCAGCCTCTTGTGCTTGAGGGTCTCCCAGTGGCTCTGGCATGGCCCCCCTCCCCAGCTCGGTGTCCCCATCCCCAGCACGGGGCAAAGGAGGAGGAAGGCGCATGGCTGCTGGGCCCCACGGGGCACAAGCATCGGCCTGGGTTAGCCAGGGCCGTGGGAGCCTCCCCCCTCCATCACCCACAGCCCACATGCACCCTGCTCCCTCCTCCCTCCCTCCTCCTCCTCCTCCCTCTCGCGGCTGCCTCGCTCCCTCGCTCACCACCCGGCACCCAGCACCCCGCACCCCGCTGCTGGCACCAAGCACCCCGCACCATGAGCCTGTGGCTGCAGCTGAAGCCGGTAAGTGCAGGGGGCAAGGGAAGGGGCACCCAGAGGGATCGCCATGGGGGCACCGGCACTGCCACTCGCAGAAACTGCCGAGGCCACCCAGGCCACCCAAGGGTGCCACTCACAGCCCTCCCTGTCCCCGAGGGGGCGAGAGGGGCAAGGCTGCAGCTGCTCCCTGGCTCTGCCTTGGTTTGGATGCTATTTTGGGGGTTATTCCTTTTCTCTTTTCTGCCTCAAATCTTTGGGGTTGTGTGTTTTTTATTAATTCCTGCCTGGAAAACAACAGAACTTGACCTGATCTTGCTTCTGCCACAAGAGCCGGGTGCCAGGAGCAGGGACAAGGGACAGGGCAGGCATCCCAGCGTGGGGAGCAGCATTTGGGGACACAAATTCAGGATTGGTCCCCTGGAGCTGCCTCCAGCCAGCGAGGACAGAGGGATTCAGCGCTGAGGGTGGGAGCATTGCTGGTCTTCCCAGGTAGAAGCCCTTCTTGGGTCTGCTGGACATATCTAAGCTTTGGGGCCAAGCATTTTGCCACCGTCGCCTTGTCCCCTTTTCCACCGTCCCTGCAGGAGCCGGTCCCCAAGCCCAGCCGGTGCCTCACTCCCCTCTGCAACGATTGTGTTTGGGTCACTTTTTCCAATCCCTCCCCTCTCCATCCGCCAGCGACGTCGGCAGCTCCCGCTGCCCCATTGGCGCTCGCGTCCCCACGGGGGCCCCAGCATCGATTTGGTTTGATTAATCCACGCCGGGCTCCCAAATGCCCTTCGCAGCCGCATGTCTCCCACCCGCCCGGCTGAATGCATGCGTGCCTGCGTGGGCGATGCCGCAGCCACTGTGCTGCGCCCACCGTGCCGGTCACTGCCTGGGCGCGTGGGGTTGGGGGCCCCCATGGTGGACACGCGGACTTCGAGGGTCAGCTGCCATCTGGGGCGCCGGGCAAGCTGCAGGCAGGTAGGAGCCGGGGGCACCCCAGGGCGCGGGACCCACCGAGGACATGGGGCTGTGGGACGTGGGAGCAGCTGCTCGTGGTTGGATGGGGCTGGACCCACTCAGGATTGCAGCACCAGGAGTTGTCGGGAAGCCTTTGAACCCTTGAACAAGATGGGTGTCAGAGCAGGAAGGATCAGGCCCTTCTTCCAGATCTGTTGCCAGAGTCATGGTGGTGCCCATCACTGTGGCCTTGGGGCATATGGAGCTTCCTCTCTCCTCTGCCTTGCAGCCCGGCAAAAAGCACCCCTTTAGCTGGGTGCTCAGTGTGGGGAGAGGGCACTGAGGTGCCCCTTGCCCTTCTCCGCAGGTGGCACTGGTGGCTGGCACCACAGGGACACCCAGGGGACAACGGAGCAGCAGGGGCAGGCAGGGAGGCTCTGGCTGCGCCCAGCTCCAAAGAAGCCTCTCCATGCCACCTTCTCCCAGCACCCACAGCAGGACAGCCCCAGCCCTCCCAGTCCCCAGCGCCTTCCATTGTGTCCCCAGGGTGGCTTCAGAGCCCGTCGGGAGCTGGTGCTGGTCCTGGAGAGGGGAGCTGGGATGTGTGGGGACTCGCTGCTGCTGTAGGAGCCTGTCCCCATGAGGGCAGACAGACCTGGGGACACATGACAATATGGGAGGGTGCCTGTGTGCATGAGATGGTTGTTGCACATTGGTGGCCGCAGGTCAGCCCCTCCCTGGGGATGCTCAGCTGGGAAATGGGCATTGCCCAAGGCCAGGCTTTGCTGTGGGTGGCCTAAGCTGTCCCCTCTGCTTGGAGGACAGCTGTGCCAGAAGGACATCAAGGGGAAGGTCCCTGCTGGGGCTGAGAAAAACACCGTGCAAGGCTTTCAAGATACCTAACCTGCCATCACCTTTGGGGCCAGGCCATGCCACAGCTGTAGGACTGCATCTCCAGGCTTGCTGTCCCCAGAGCCCTGTGCCAGGGACACCCAGCAGTTCCTGGGCTGGTGGCGCAGAGCTGAGGGCACAAGGAAGCATGGCAGGAGGCACTTTCCTCCCTGCCAGCATGGTAGGGTCTGAAGGGCATAAAGTGGGTAAACACTTGCCCCAAGGGTGCCTCTGGCTATTAGAGATGGAGGAGGAGCTGGGCAGACGTTGGTGTCAGCCATAGAGGTCAACTCACCTTGTGGCCTCCTGGACAAATACACATGCAGGCGACAAAGGTGAAAATGGTGTAGGAAACCCACTGCATGCTCCTCACTGCCCTTTCAGCACCTGGGAGCCCCTTGCCTGGCTCCTGGCCTTATCCAACCTCTCTCCTGGTCTCACATCGTTCTCGCACCCATCTCCTGGCAGGTGCTGTCCCTGGGCGCTGACGTCCTTCCCGAATACAAGCTGCAGGCGCCACGCATCCACCGATGGACCATCCTGCACTACAGTCCCTTCAAGGCTGTGTGGGACTGGCTCATCCTTCTGCTGGTCATCTACACAGCTGTCTTCACCCCCTACTCAGCTGCCTTCCTGCTCAACGAGGAGCAGGTGGAGGAGAAGCACTGGGACTGCAGCTACTCCTGTGACCCACTCAACATCATTGACCTCATTGTGGACATCATGTTCATCGTGGACATTGTCATCAACTTCCGTACCACCTATGTCAACATCAACGATGAGGTGGTGAGCCACCCTGGCAAGATCGCCATCCACTACTTCAAGGGATGGTTCCTCATTGACATGGTCGCCGCCATCCCCTTTGACCTGCTCATCTTCCGCTCTGGCTCCGATGAGGTACAGGCATGGCCTGGAGGTCCACCAGGACTTGATGATCTTAGAGGTTTTTTCCAACCTTGATGTTTCTGTGATTCTATGGATGGGGAGAGATGTATGGGAGAGAAAGAAAGAGATACGGATGGCTTGATGCAAGCAGTGGATGGCTAGGTCTGCAAGGAGAGGGGTGGTTAGCCAGAGGGATGGGCAAGAATTTTATTATACATTTTTATTAAGCAGCTGGGACCTGGGATTTTGTTCAGTAGGGTCAGACAGCCACACAGACCCTACTATAAGTGTTAAGATAGTGTCTAACGGGACCCGCTCCCCTTGCTAGGACTGACCCAGCAGAGCAGGCTGGGAGCTCAGTTTAGGGACTGGTCCCACACGCCAGCAAGGCTGAATTTGGGGTCACATTGCCAGCCAGACTCCAAATGTTGGCAATGGGATGGTCCTGTGGTTACTGTGCTACCTGGAGGTCCCAACTCAGCTGAGAGCCTGTGGGGTGGGGTGAAAGGCAGCTGTTTTGGGAGCAACAGCTGGCAAAGTGAGGACCCATCAGGAGACATGGGGTTGGCCTTGGCTCCTCTCACTTGCTCACCTGTAATCCCAGAGCTTGTTGCCTTTATGGTCAGCAGAGGGAAACTGCCCTTTCTGTGGCATGATTCATCTAACCTATTTCAGATGTCACCTCCAGGACAAGGTGATTCATTCTCTAGAAATGTAGTTTTATCCTTCAAAGGGAGCATGGCTAGGCTGGAGACATGCCTTCGGCCAGATTTATCCCCTGCTTGTCCCTGAGGTTTCTCACCTCTCCTCTGCAGACCACCACGCTCATTGGCCTCCTGAAGACCGCCAGGTTGCTGCGCCTGGTCCGCGTGGCCCGCAAGCTGGACCGCTACTCTGAGTATGGAGCAGCCGTGCTGTTCCTGCTCATGTGCACCTTCGCCCTCATTGCCCACTGGCTGGCCTGCATCTGGTACGCCATCGGCAACGTGGAGCGGCCCTACATGGAGCACAAGATTGGCTGGCTGGACAACCTGGGTGACCAGATCGGCAAGCGCTACAACGACAGCGACCTCTCCTCTGGCCCATCCATCAAGGATAAATATGTCACTGCCCTCTACTTCACCTTCAGCAGCCTCACCAGCGTGGGGTTCGGCAACGTCTCACCCAACACCAACTCCGAGAAGATCTTCTCCATCTGTGTCATGCTCATTGGCTGTGAGTGCCTGCGTGTGTCGCGCTGACCCCATCCCTGCTTTGGAGGTTGGAGGGGCTGCTCTGCGGAGAAACGGGGAGAGCGCGTGGGATTTTAAAAAAGCATCTCCTTCTGCCTATGCCTCTTCTGCACAGACAAATGGATGGAGTGAGAGATAGAAGTACGGGGTTCAGAAACCCACTGGTTTCAGGTCCATGGTAGATAAGGGTTTTGGAAATCTGCTTTTTCCAGGTCCAATGTAGTTGGACACACACCTGCCCGTGTCCTGCTGAGTCTTGCCCTCTCGTTGCAGCTCTGATGTATGCCAGCATCTTCGGCAACGTCTCCGCCATCATCCAGCGCCTGTACTCGGGCACAGCCCGCTACCACACGCAGATGCTGCGGGTTAAGGAGTTCATCCGCTTCCACCAGATCCCCAACCCCCTGCGCCAGCGCCTGGAGGAGTATTTCCAGCACGCCTGGTCCTACACCAACGGCATTGACATGAATGCAGTGAGTACGGGGGGGGAGGCCCCATGTCCTCACGGCACCTTGTCCTGAACAACCCGGAGTCCAGCTCTGGGTCCACCCAAACATTTCCATCCTTTCAACCAGAGTGGAGAGGAGGCAGGAGAAAACCTGGGAGACTGGAGACAGAGTCTGTCTGCCTCCTGCATCCCCCTTTCTCCTTCTCCCCCTTTGTCTGTCCATCCCTCCACATCTACCCAGAGGTTCTCTGGGGCCATGACAGCATTTCTTGGCCAGACAGCAGGTTTGGTGCCAGCACGCTGGTGAGGAGCTCAGAGCCCCCATCGGCACCGAGCACTTTCAGGCCAGTGTCTGTTGGTGTCACAGAGCCACGGAGCCGGTATCGATCCAGCTCCTCTCCACACTGCCGGTTGCTAAGCAAAGTGCATCCCGCTCTCAGCGGCAGGGAAAGGAGGGCATTTAAATAAACCTCGATCCATTTTAATTAGAGCCCAGAGAGGCGGCTGTCTGTTAGCAAAGGGGGGATCAATGGCGGAGCCGCGCTGGAGAGGCGCCGTGTCTCTGAGCCTGGCGGGGAGGCTTGTGCCACCGGCACCGGGGCATGGTGGGGGTGAGGAGGGGGCTCAGCTGGGGAGTCCCGGGCTGGGGCCAGGGTGGCAGGACTTGGCTCACGGCCGCAAAGTCCAGTGCACAAACGTGCTGGCTCAGCTGGCTGCAAGACAGAGAGAGGAATGAGCAAGGACAAGGCAAGGAGAGAGATGGGACCTGGTACTCCCCGTCTCTCGGCTCTGGGAAGGCCGTTAGTCCGCTCCTTCCCAGCTCATGCTCCCTTTTTTCCTAAGACTTGTTCCTTCTCTGTCCCTGGGCACTATCGGGACATGGATTTTCATGAATTCAGCCTTTCCATCTTCAGCTGCTGCTGCCGCCTCATTAAACAACTGGGCAACATTTGGGGGTCTGCTGTTGAGAGAGTTTCCTCCCATGGAGGAGACATCCTGGGCTGGACGTTGGTGGCAACAACTAGAAGCAAAGCCATGGCACCCTACCAAATACAGATTCTCCTGGCTTAGTGCAAACCGAGGTCACAAATCCCCTGTGACGAGCTGAGCTTGTGGCTTGGACATGCCACCACTCACAGCGATTCCTGATGGATGCCGCTGAGACACGATACAATCTAATCGATCATCCCACAGCCCAATGAATTCATCCGCCCCTGATTTCCCAGCAGAGAAACTGAGGCACTGTCACCAGCCTGTGAGATCATGACGGAGCCTGGAATCAGCCGCACACACCAGCTCCAGCCTCCTTGTCCCAGATTTGGCCACCAGTGGGATGTGAGAAGAGAGCAAGGAGGACCCCGGGGCCATATGCTGCTCTCAAAGAAAAACCCAGACCCAGGTGGATTTTACCCTGGCACTGTGAGCCATTGGTGGCAGCGGCTTTCTCCATATTGCACGTTTTACCTTGATTTCACCTTCAGATTTAGCTTTTATTCAACACGAGGTATTTGCTACGTGTATAATTTGCTGTTGCTGCACACAACTGGCCCGTGCTGCTTCTTGGCATTCAGGCAGGTGCTGTTTAATTAGCATAGCACCTCATTACCAGTTTGTGCTCTCCTTCAGCCAAGATTAGTGGGCGTAAAGATGAAAAGCAGGATATGCCACCAGTGGGTATAAATAGATTGATCTGGTTATTATCAGTTATTGCTTGGGAGTGCTCTCATCCCCGGTCGCACGCAGCACAAGCCAGCGAAGCGTCCGCCAAGGGAAGATCAGAAGAATCCCCAGCTTTGGCTTTCTGGGCTCAGGGGCTGCCCATTTGGCCCCACCATGTCACACTGCGTGTTGTGCAGCCTCCCAGGGCTGCCACGGCAGTCCCTCCCAGGGACAGTGGCATGACAGCATCTCTTCCTTGCTCTTCGCAGGTGCTGAAGGGCTTCCCCGACTGCCTGCAGGCAGACATCTGCCTTCACCTCAACCGCACGCTGCTCCAGAACTGCAAGGCTTTCCGAGGAGCCAGCAAAGGCTGCCTGCGTGCCCTGGCCATGAAGTTCAAGACGACCCACGCACCGCCCGGAGACACCCTGGTGCACTATGGAGATGTCCTCACCACACTCTACTTCATCTCCCGGGGCTCCATCGAGATCCTCCGGGAAGACATTGTGGTGGCCATCTTAGGTGGAAAAGTCCTTCCTTCCTGGAGGGCGAGGGGCAGTGGGCAAGGGGTGAAGGGTGATGGGTGAAGGGCAATGGGCAAAGGGCAGTGGGCAATGGTGAAAGGGTGATAGATGAAGTATGATGGGCAATGAGCAATGCACAAAGGGTTGTACGTGAGGGGCGAAGGACTTCTTCAGGTCCTGGAGAAGGGAAGGCTGTTCCTCGACACCTGGCTGGTGACTGCACCAGTGGACAGGGGATGGGGCATCCCCTGTAAATGCCAGGGAGAGGCCACAAAGGAGTGAGGAGAGCAGGGCATGGCTCAGCGCTCTCCAGCCATCACTGGTGACTCGCTGGCCTGGCTTGGAGTCCCTATCAGTGATGGCTTTCATGGTGTGATCCCCAGCGTCCACAATACGGGTCAGGTTTACTGGGCATCCCCTTGTCCATGAGCCCCAAAGTGAGGTCTGCTGGTCCAGTACATCCGGAACTGGGGTGGGTGCCCACCTCCCTCTAATGACCTGTCTGTTGGCACAGGGAAGAACGACATCTTTGGGGAGCCCATCAGCCTGTACGCCCGCCCAGGGAAATCCAATGCTGATGTGAGGGCCCTGACCTACTGCGACTTGCACAAAATCCAGCGGGAGGACCTGCTGGAGGTCTTGGACATGTACCCAGCCTTCTCTGACAACTTCTGGAGCAACTTAGAGATCACCTTTAACCTGCGAGATGTGAGTACCAGGGCTGTCCCACAGAGGGATGTGGTCAATGCCTTAAATTTGACAAGTGGGAGGGCTGAAGCAAGGATGTCAACAGGTGTTCCTCACTCATTTTGCTGGTGGATCAGCCATGTTTCCCAAGGCACTCTCCATGGGGTTATGGTTTCCCCCATAGCCCAGCAGGTATGTGCATACTGTACGTCCCTGATCTCTTCAGAAAAGCTGGCCCCACAAGCCATGTTGGCAATACCCTGCTCTGCAGTACCAGTAAATCATCTCCAGGATTGGTCCAGCCTGGACAAGTGGGTCACACACATGTTTTGAGGCTGCTGAAGTGAGAAATATCCTCCAGCTTCGTTGAGCTGGGTACCGGCTTCCTTTGCAAATTCCTTTTTAAATCAGGTCTGCAATCCATGAAAGGCTTGGAGCATTTTTGTCATTGCTGTTTGACTCTTAAAATTTATGACTGGACTTGGTCCCTTCCTGATACTTTTTTTCTGAGACACTTGCCTGGTAAGATAGAAAAGAAAGTCAAACTCCCTCTATGTCCTGTCCCAACCCAGGATGTCCTCAGGGTGCTCCTTCCGTCTCCATGACCCTGACACCCTCAACTCAGTCTCAGAGCACCAAGGCCAGCCTCTAGGATCCCTTGAGTTAGGTGCTTCAGGAGTCACTGGGTGAGACAGGGCCAGTGATGGAGAGCCAGAGGTGGCTGGAGACCAGCCCTAGGAGGATGCTGAATGGGCTGTATCCCCCATGGATGGGCCTTGGTGCTCATGGATCACAGAATCATAGAATCACAGGTTGGAAAAGACCTCTAAGATCATCAAGTCCAACCGTCAGCCCAACACCACCATGTCTGCTAAACCATGTCCCAAAAGATGGGTCATGGCACCCTTGCCCTGGTGACCAGCCCTTCTCATCCCTCAGGCAGACAGCGTTCCCCGATCACCACTCAGCGAGGAGTATGACTGCACCTACCGGCGGGTGCGCCGACGCAAGCATTCCCTTTGCCAGCCCAACAAGCCCGGTGAGTCCCACTGCGTCGGCAGAGCCTGGTTTGCAGGGCCAGGGAGCAGGATCATCATTTAATGACTGCCCTCGCAGGTGCCCCAAAGCAGAGGCAGCTGTCAGGGCCTCCATCCCTGCAGACCAGTATGTCCTCACCCTGGGGGCACCCATGCTGCCTTCCCTCCCTCTCCTTAGGATGCCCCAGCCCTACAGGCACCCTGGAGGGGATGGGGGCTGATTTTGCCATGTGTGGTACTCCCCAAATTAACCTGTTGTGCTGCCCCACAGACCCGGACACGGGCATCTCTGACGCAGAGCAGTATCACACCTACTCAGAGCTCACCAACCCGCAGGACCCGCTGAGTAAGGACCAGTGGGACGACCTGGGCAGCAGCACCACTCCCTGCTCCCAGACCAGTGACGACGAGGCCAAGACTGGCAGCCCTACAAAAGCTGAGCCCTTCCCCACATCCAAAAAGGATGACTTCGCTCTGCCTCCGCTCAGCCTCGTCCCCACCAGCGCTGGTGGCACAGATGTCAGCAAGCAGGCGGCGGAGAGCAGCCAGTCCTATGCAGGTACCCACAGCTGCAGCCAGAGCTGGCAGGAGGGTGGTGAGAGATGTTCAGACATGGTGACCTTGTCCTAGGGCACAGCCAAGCAACTCATGCAGATTTGAGGGGAGCCACGCTTGTGGCCAAGGGTCTTTGCTGTCTTTTGTCCCCAGCAGTATCTGGTCTGTGCCTCCCATGCCCTGCAGTTTCTCCTAGCACCCAGAGACCACCTTTGGGACTTTCCCACAGGGCCAAACGCTATGGGCCTCCCATAGGCGTGTTGGGTGCCAGGCTGATGGACTTAAGTACCTTGGGTGCCAGGGTGATGGATCCCCATAAGCACCTCAGGTGCTAGGGTGATGGGCTCTCCCTGAGCACCATGTATGTCAGGGTGATGGCTCTCCATGAACATGGGTGATGGACTCTGGAACACCTCCATGCCAGTGGGGCTGAGGGATGTGAGACAGAAGTGCTGAGATGTCTCCTCTCCTTCCAGCCACCCCTCTGGACATCCCCAACATGTTCACCTTCTGGGAGGACCGAAGGCCAAACCACCACCCGGAGCCTTTGCAACACATCTCCTTGGTACACAGCTCACGGGACATCCCCCTGCACAGCGACTACAGACCGGGGCAGATCGAGTCCAGGCTGGAGCTCCTGCAGGCCCAGCTCAGCAGGTGGGCAGGTCCCCAGGGGCCCGGGTTGGAGAGCACCCAGGGGGGCTCCGGGCCATCACCTTCTCCTGCTCTCTCGGGGTGGCTGCAGTGGGCTCTGTGTGCAGCAGATGCCACCTCCTGACCCCCCACGACACTGCATTCCCTGGGGAGGTGGTGGGAGGGCTCTGCAAACGCAGCAGCTTCTCAGACTGCAAGTCCTGGCCCTAGCTGCAGCCCAGCACCTTATCTACCGCTGTCCCACCACCCCAGGGTTCTGCCACTTTGCCACAGCCTCCAAACTTGGATGCAATCACAGACATGAAACCACCCACAGGCTTACGACTTGAGCCTTTTGCAGGCCTCCTCTTCCTGTTACAAAGAGCTACAAACATCCTCTTGCTCGAGCAAACGAGCCTCGTACACATTTTTTCCCTCTAAATAAGAAAAAAGACATGATTTTTGAAGGCGAAGGAAGAGCCCACACTGGAGATGCAGGTTTAAAGGCCCCAGGCAGCACCCACACAAGCGGCTGGCTCTCCCACCCATGGCTCCTGCCCATGTTAAGCTCACTTCACCACAGAGCCCACACACGTATTTCGGTGTCTCGCCGATGGGCCATCCCCGGCAGCAGGGGCTGGATCTCCTGCCTGCTCTGTAAGTGCTGCCAGGGCCGTTGCCTGCGAGAGGGGCTGTGCCCGCTTCTGCCAGAGCTGCTCGTTTCAGCCAAGGACACGGCAGAAGGAAGGGACTCGTTCTACTTTTCCATTTCCTTCTATTCCTCAGTGAAAAATGGCTGGCACCAACCTGCCTTGCTCCCATCTGTCAGCACAGGCTGACCTGGAGAATTGATCCAGTTTAAAACAAACCATTGCAATTTTTTCCCCCCTCCGGGGTAGTTTTAGCTTTGTTCAGTTCCCTGCTCCAGATCCCAGTTTGGCTCCACAAAAACTGGGCAGGGGATGACTGAGTGTATCAGGAGAGAGATGGCAGGATCGATCTCTCTGTGACAGCGCTGGTTTGAAGCTCTGCTAAAAACCTCGCCAAGCAGCACCAGGCAAAGCACCATCCCCCTCGGGCAGCTGAATCGGCACCTCCTCCCCAGTGCCTCCCCTGGGTCTGGCTCTCGTGGGATGCAGCGGGATGCACTGTGCTAACGCTGGGCTGCTCTGTCCCCAGGCTGGAGTCCAGGATGTCGTCAGACATTAATATAATCCTCCAGCTCCTGCAGCGCCAGCTGTCCCAAGTGCCGCCCGCGTACAGCCCCATCTCACCGTCCTCCCACAACCTGGCCATGTACGGCATCCTCCCACGGAGCCTGGAGCCGCTCACCCCCTGCGCACCCATGGAGGATGAGGAGACGACAACCCCGGAGCAGGTAGGGCTCAGCACCGGCCGAGATTCCTTCTGCCCCGAGCAGACAGGTCCTGGATGGCCAGAGGTTTCCTCCAGCCCCCCTGCATGCAAAGCACAGCCAAGCACTGGTGGGTCCAGGCAAAGCCCAGGAGTCTTGAAATGGGAGTAGATCTACCTAGAGATGCTTCTGCCTAACGCATCGCTGATTTTGGGGCACAGCCTGCCATCTCCAGTGCTACCAGGTTGCCCCATCAGCAGGGAGGGGAGTAGATTCCTCCGCTCTGAGGCTTCCTCAGGAAAAAAATAACATTTTGGGGCTTGCCTGAGGAGAGAGCATGGCTATTTTGGTTTGCTTTTGCCATAATCCACTTGGTTCCTCCTTTCCCACCAGAGCCCAAGCTACACGGAGGTGGAAAAGTTCCACTTGAAATCCAAGGACTCCTTGTCAAGCAGGGTGCACCTCGCTGTGGCATCCGATGAAACCATGACGATCTACTCCGAGCAGGAGCACCATTCCCCACCTCTCCCGAACCCAGAGCCTCCCCACCAAAGGGCACCAAACCCCCAGGGACTCTTCCGGGGCTCTCGTTTCCCTTCCCTCCCTGAGCACTTGGAGGCATCTTCCGAGCACCAGGACATTCAGAGACACCTCTCCGACCCAGTGCTTCCTGGAAGTTAGAGACGTGGGGGTTGCGAAGCATGTCAAGAGGAACCTCAACTGCGAGCTCGGTCAGTTGATGTTGATTTTGACTGCAAGGGTAAGACGGGAGGACAATGCCTTTGGCTCAGGGGTATAATTTGTAGCTGTCTTCTGCCACCGTGAAAGGAAGCGTAGAGTGGCTGGCTTCCAAGGTCAACGTTTTCCAGCGGTTCCCATAGAGTAGATTTCATTTGCACATTATAGTGAACCCAGAGCAGTTCTTTCTTACGGCCACCAACAAGCTGGCTAGGCCAAATGGTACCCACCGCCTCTTCCTTTCCAAGGCTTCCTCTCGAGATCAGCGCAAGCCAAGTGAGCCACAGCGACCAGAGGAGAGCAAATCCATGGCTCTTAGCTGTGAGACCACTTTGCTGTCAGCTCTTTGGAGCAGGGACCATTGTGTTGGTACTGGGCTCAGCCCAGCGGAGCCTGTGGGCATTACAGAAAGGGTAGTCACCAGAGGAGGAGGGGGAGATCTCCACAGTGTGGTACTGGGCGGAGCTGTAGGTGGGAAGCCCAGGACAAGGACAGAGGACAGAAGCTATCCTTGTCCTACCTGACTGCCACTGAGAAACTAAGGGCCAACAGCCCTTGCCACTTCAGCATGCTTCAGCACGAGTCCTAGGGCACTGACTTCTCCAGCAAGGCTGACTGTGCCTTGCAAATCCCAACACGCATCCCAGATAAACCCAGCTGGTCACTGGCCTGGGCATAAAGCACAAAACTCAAAAGCACAATCCCAGAAAGCCGAAAAGCCCCGGACACCTCATCTTCAGTCCTTCCTCCCAGCTTCTCTCTTTTGATAAAGGTTTGATAGATGCTTCTTCCTCCCCAGTCCTTTGCCTGCAGACTCCTGCAGCATCCCCCGTACAAGACGCCCATTTAGCTCTGCCGCCTTGCCGTTCGGTTAGATGCTGTGACAGTCCTAGGCCGCCTGCTCAAGTAATGTATCGAGCTCCTTTTGAGAGTAGTAAAACTGTGAGCATCTCTTTCTCTGGAGTTTTAGTGTACACTTTGCTAATAAAGATGTTTTTGGCACCTAACGTGGATTACAGCTGTGTTTGTTGGGAGCATCCGTGAATTCATCCCTGGCAGCACACAGCACAGGTGCTAATCTGCAAAGACCCCTGAGAAGGCTGTTATCAAACCCCGGCTGCTTCATCTGGGGAGTGTGGGGCTAACGGAGCCCACGTGCAGGTCTTACAGGTCAAGGACAGGCCCTGGGCTTTGCTGAGCAGTTCCTTCCCGATGCAGTTCAGGCTCAGCAGCAGTTTGCAAAAGCTTTTCTACAAGACCAGCCTGCTGCTGTTCTCCTGCGTATCAGAAATGACCTCGCAAACACAACTCAAAGATGACACCAAGAGTCCTTGTCGCTAGCCAGGCTTCAGATGAGCACAGCGATACCTAAAGCCCATCCTCCGCCCCTTGCTGCAGGGGACACGGCTCCTGCCCCAACGGGACTGTTCATGGACCCAGGGTCACCCGTAACAGATCCCGCACGGACCCGAGAGGTGAGGGCAGACCCCCTGCCCTCAGCAGGGCATTAAACCTGCCTCTCCCCAGCCCATCTCGCTCCGTGGGGCGTGTCCCAGTGGGAAACCCAGCCGGCAGCCCCTGCCCAGGCCCCAGGCAGGAACAAAGGGGCTATTTCTACCCCACGCCAGCCCAGGCTTCGGCTGGCAGCGGCCTAGACACCTCCTTCCCCTCCCGCGCCTCAGCCTACAGAGCCAGGGGGCCTCGAGGCCTCCCCAGGACGTGCCCAGCACCCGGGGAGCGCCTGCACCCCGCGCCGGGGCCTGGGGCACCCACCCGGCCCCGCCATGAGGAAGCCACGTTGCCCGCGGGGGCTGGAGTCCGGCGCCGGGCCTCAGCCCGCCCTGCTCCGGGCAGGAGCTCCCTCGGAAGCCGATGCCCACCTGCGCCCCTTCCCTCAGTAAGGCGCTGGGCACACGGCAACGCTACTGCGTGCTACCAAAAATAAAACCCCGTAATTAAGCTTCAGTTAATTAGAGACCAGCCCGTGCCCAACCCCCGAGGTGGGACTCGAACGCGCCGCAGCGCCGTGTGGCTGAGGTGCCCCCCGTCCGCCCGCCTCGGGCTGACCTGACTGGCACCGCTTCCAGCCAATCGATTATCAATAAGGGCTCAACATCCCGCCTCACGCCACTGCGACCCGTCGTAGCCAGTAAGAAGTCGAGAACGAGAGTGGCCTCCCTCTGGGGCGGGGTCAAATGCAACGGTAGGTTATCCCAGCCAGAGGGTGAGCGTCCGTTTGGAATGAAGGGCAAAGCAACCAATAGAAGGGAGAAGAGGGCCAAACGGACGGGTGAACTACCCAGTAGATACCCGAGATCCTAAGTGACAGGCAATACAGCCAACCTGCACCCAGCGGGCGGGGCTCCCCGCGTGGCTTCCGTTCCCGTTGTGTGAGGGGCCGAATCCCTAACGGCCTCCGCGCTGCTCCTGCTGCCGCCGGCCTCTGGCGCCGGGCCTGGGGGCACGGCGCCGTCCTGCGGCCTCCCCCGCTCCCCGCCGCCGCCCCG
>Ga0065711_1042981_pt1 | contig 15021 bp, 5 predicted proteins | sample Hoacrofraction12_FD_59098 | JGI IMG/M metagenome (GOLD analysis project Ga0065711, IMG submission 59098) | Hoatzin crop microbial communities from Cojedes, Venezuela - Epithelial fraction 12 v2 (version 2) | ecosystem: Host-associated > Birds > Digestive system > Esophagus > Crop | place... | reverse complement strand
GTTGATAATATTTCTCGTGAACAAAACTGGTGGCAGTACTTGACTGGCCGTTGTGGTCTAGCATCTTTGCCTGGACTTGACTCCTTGTCATACCTTTGGGCACCCTACAGTACCAGTAATTTAGAATATGATACTTTCTGAAACGCTGCTGCATATTGAAGCAGTAGCTTCTTTTTTTCTGGTGTAGAACAAAATAACAGGCTATCTCAGAAATTCCAAGGTAGCAGAAGTAAGTGGACTAAATCCATGCTATGGGATTGGAGTACTTTGGAGCTGTGATGCTTGAATTTCTCCACTGGCCAGAAAATACACCTAGACAGGCTTTTTGTGACCTAAAGAAAGGAAAGTACAGCTCACACTCTTGGGGCTCCTAAGACTCCCAGAAGATGATGACCAAGGGACTTTCTGAAGTTTCAAAACTTCCCATTAGATTGAAGAAAACCCATATTTTCCATTTATTGCAAGAAACCTATCCCTTTCCCCTGCGCCCCAGCCACATTTGGCTGTCCTGTTGGTTGGCTTTGGTAGAAGAATTCACGTTAGTAAGGTAGGGTTTTGATGTAAGTTGCCAAGAGGCTTTAAAAAACCTTTTTATCAAGTTGGCATGCTCAAAAAAACTTTCCTTCCCGATAAGCAGGACAGAAACAAAAGATCCTGGAAGTGATGCACTGGTAGGGTGAATAATTCAGTGTAACTGTTGGGGTTTTGGAGAAGCTGGTTATTGTCTGCAAAGGGAAGGGAGCGTGTTCTTTGACTGGGCTTCCTCCAGTAGCCAGCGAAGTGATTTGCTGGGGGGCACTTTGGCTTGGTGGGGTGGAAGGGCCCTGAGCTGGGGCAGCAGGGGTGGAGGGTATGATTACAGGAACACGTAAGCACAGGTTGAAATCCAAGTCATGGGTTTGTGGACAAAGGTGATCAAGGTACCCAGACATGACGGGGAAGGGGGAATAACCTATTCAAATTGCCTGTACTCTGATGCTGGCAGCTAATAAACAAGAGGAGCTGAAATTTCTCATTTACGATTATAAATTTCATCTGCTTGGTATTACTTGAAATCTAGTGGGAAGGTTCACAGGACTGGAATGTTAAAATAAATGGTTATAACCTATTTAGAGAGAACTGAATTGGTAGAAGGGGAGGGAGAGTGGTACTCTATATCAGGAGCGGTATTATGTATTTCTGAATCACTGAATACTCAGAAGCAAATGGTCTTAAATGCTTCTGAGTTACTGTCCTGGCAGAGAAGGCAGGAGATGAGGACACTAGCTAGTACGCACTAGGTACCACTGAAATAAAGTAGAAGCAGGATGGCGAGTCCTTTAAGAAGGTTACTTGCATTGGGTAGAGCAGGGGGAGCCAGGGACTGAACACCTGCTGACAGTGTTGAAACCCTTATGAATTTCTGTTAAAAACTGTGTGTGTAAACGCAGATGACAATTTGTCTCAAAAAGCATTGTATCTGGCACTGAGGAGTTCAAAGACAAATGAAGAAGAACTGATCATACAAGTAAATTAGTATTTATTAGTTGTAAGGACCATAGCCTGATTTAACTATGTTGTATGCAGAAAGAAATGAGCTCAAATAAGCAACAACATAAAATCTATTACCATGGATGCAGATACTTTGTGTGTACACACAAACATGTGTCTGTTACTTTCAGAGGGACAGCAACACAAAGATGCTCATAAGCTACATCAGCTGGGAGGATTTTGTTTTCTGTAGACGATGCTTGGAAATGGTTTAAAAGTTTTTTTTACTAAAAATTGAGGAAAAACTTAATTCTCTCCTGCTGTTTCTGTCTCCAGCATCTATCAGAACTTTAGAACTAGAAGCTTCACCTCTTGAAGCTATTTCTTGTTTTGTTTAATAAGGATATTTTGAATGTGGATCAAGTTTGTTTTAAAGTGGTTTTTATAACAAAGACCCATTTTAAAAGGAGTCAAATTCCTTCAACTATAAATGAGCACTAATTGCAAATTTAAAAAAAAGATCTGGTAAGAAAGAAATGTCTGTTTACCACTTTTCTAATGTAATAAGCATGTTAAATTTAAGAACTGAATAAATATTTGCTTAAGTACATAATTGCTTAAATAAGTGTGTGTGGACATTTAAATACGTTTTTCTGGTTAGCAGAAAGATTTGTCAAGCGTAGTGCGAAAGCTAGAGCTAATAAGAAGACAAAACAGAACAGTTACCAATCAGTGAGACTAAACCTTTCTTTAAAAAAAATAACCAAAGAACTATTAATGCAACACAAGATTAAAGTATATTACTCATACCACATTTTCCTGCTTGCCAATTTAAATGAAGATAAGAGCATACTAATATACAGTAGTTTGATTTGAATATATCCACTGTGATCTAGGAACTAAAATGCAGGTCTCACTTACGGGATATTGCTTTCTCCTGGAAAAGCAGTGACAGAGAAAGCTTTGAAAGTTGTGGTAGATAATCAGTTGAGTGCAAGTTCCTTGTGCAATCCTGCAGTTTAAAACCATTATTGTGATACTTGGCTGAGTAAAAGAAAGTGATACTGGAAAACTGAATCTGGTTTTCAGTCCCTCAAAAATGGCTAGTGGAGGTGGAGCTCAGATAAAAAGCTAGGATAGCTGCAGTGAACTGGAGAATGTAAGAACTGGAGATTGTAAGAATTCCCGAGATCTGAATAACATTTTAGGTTAAAAGGAGGTGGTTCGGGTCTCTTGGCCTGAATCTGTGTATAAATGAGTATGTGGAACAAAAATTTTAAAGAAGAATTTTTCAGTCCACCGTACAGGTGCGTAGCATGGGCTGTACTTCCACAGACAAGGAAAGCACATTGGCTGGAGAACTGTGGCCGCATGCAGATGCCCTGTAAGGCTTGCTGTCTCCCTCAGTTGTTGCAGAACATCTTCAAACAATCAAAATAACCCCAAAAGATCTGAAAATTAACTTGCTCTTCAAAGTATTGAGTGACATGAATGAGAAATCACTTTCTTTCTGCATTATTGTAGTCAGAGTATTTGTTTTTCTTGCTGTAGTGAATCTCATGTTCCAACAATGTGGTCAGTTTATTAAACCTGTAGCACATAGATACGCCTTCAGAAACTAGGAACTTTAATTACTAAAAATAATGTAATGCGGTTCTTAATTTTGCAAAAGTGAGTGCTTTTGGTGGAGATGGGTTCTCTACGCCTGAGATGTTTGCCATCAGGCAAGAAATTAAAATGCATGTAGAAGGTATGAAAACGCCTTCTGGAGATGGAAGGCATTCTTCTTCTAAAGCACCCCAGGTAAACTGCAAGAGTTCAGAAGACACAGAAATGCCATTTTGGGTCTTGCTTGGAACCACGAGCAGGATAATCATAGAATCATTTAGATTGGAAAGGACCTTTAAGGTCATCGAGTCCAACTGCTAACCGAACACTGCCAAGTCCGCCGCTAAACCGCGTCCATAAGCGCCACATCTACACGTCTTTTAAAATACCTCCAGGGATGGTGACTCCACCACTTCCCTGGGCAGCCTGTTCCAGTGCTTGATAACCCTTTTGGTGAAGAAGTTTTTCCTAATATCCAATTACCTAAACCTCCCCTGGCACAACTTGAGACTGTTTCCTCTTGTCCTGTGGCTAGTTATTTGGGAGGAGAGACCGACACCCCCCTCGCTACAGCCTCCTTTCAGGTAGCTGTAAAGAGTGATAAGGTCTCCCCTCAGCCTCCTGCTCTCCAGACTGAACAACCCTACATAAACCAACTAAGGAATACCTGCGTCCTCCAGAAAAAACTTACTGCTGAGACAGCAACAAGCTGGCAGGCCGGTCTGTGGGCTGCTGTGGTCTCCGCAGCATGGGCGAACATGGCTGCAAGAAGCACTAACCAGCCGTAGCATGTAGGGAGGACTTCTGAACAGGAGAATCAGTGAATAGGGTACACACAGGTTTTTCTCCTGAATTTGACTTGGTTCGTTTCTGTAAAGCCTATTTAAACTGTGAAGCTGCTCTTTTTTTGGGCTGTTCTTTTTCTTCTTTCCCAAACGTGTCCCGCTGAAGGTCCTTGAGAGTTTCTCCAAGGAAAGAGGTTAGGTGTGGCCTTGCAGGTTTTACTGCATTTGTGTGAGGCACCTCTGGAGAATGAATTTTGCTTTTTTTATGTCGTTCAGCCATCCATCTTGATTCTCGCTGCTTGTTGTGAAACCAAAAATGTGCAAATAAAGAAGAGCTTACTTTACCAAATATCTATGCAAGAATGTGTGCAAGTGTGCGCATACTAAGCACTCCTCTGTATCTGTTCTTCTCTGTCTTGGCATGCTTTGAGAGTAAGGGTCTTAATAATGTTTGATTTACAGTTTACTTTCCAAAATTGACCACAAGGAAGCAAGTTAAACAAATTCATAAAACTATACAGTAGATTAAACTGTGACTTAATCATATCAATTTAGTCTGGCTCTATTAATAGCTAATAAATGTCTTTATATTTTTTTAATGCCTGGGAGGCATGTTACAATATACTCCAGTTATTATTTCAGATAATAACTTCTAGTTCTTCTAGACAATGAATAGACAGTTATTACTAAAATATAATTCTTCACTTTAGAACTTTTGGGGGTACCTTGAGAATAAATTAAACTTAATACACAATTTATTACAATTTTGTATGCAAGTTTTGCTTTTAATAGTTTGGTTTTCTTTCAGATTTCTGTAAACCTAATGAAAATGTAACTGTAGTTATATGTTTATGATAATTTCATTTGTGTGTGCTTTTAGTAATGCATGTATACTACATACTAATGAGCAAATGAGATAACGCATTAGAGTTGGAATATAGAAAGAATCCTGGTAATTAGGATGCTTGGGTACAAATTTTGACTCTGCTTCTGAACTGTTATGCTAATTTATTATAAAATGCATGATACTTGCAAATAAATGATAAAATACCTACCTGGTGCTGCATATTCAGTAGCGTTTCATCCAAACAGTGTTTATTGAGCAGAAATCATGTTCTTGCGAAATCCAAGTTTTAAATGTGCTGGAGTTGTAGCACACTTTGAACAAATGTGCTCTTACGCATGAGGTGGAAACACTTGTGCTGTAGACGCAGCAATTAATTGCTTTTATCTCATCACTTAATTTGATTTGGGGGGGGTGTGTGTTTGCCTGTTAATACAGTTCTGTCTTGAAATCCTTTCAGTCTCAGTTGACACCAGGTTAAAAAGTGCCTTGTTGCCATCGTGAGAAACTGCCACCCTCCAGCTCCAGAGTTCTCAGTTTGTTTACAGAGTAGTGGCGGTTTGCTGCATTGCGTTCAAGTTCATGCTGAAGACGGTAGTGTCATGGGAGAAGGTCTGGAGTTGAGCTGGGGGTGTTTGAAAATGAGAATGAGCAGGGGAAGCAGAAACCAACAGACACACACACAAGGGACGATACGGCCAATGCAGAGAGTCGGGTAGGTGTCTGCTGGCGTGTAGGACAGTGGGGTCATTAAACTGGTGTGACTGCGCTGGAGAGGAGCGTTGCAGTGACTGTGATGTGAACTGGCAAGGGCGTGGATGGGATACGTAGCTGTGCAGGCAGAGGAAGTTGTGAATTTTAGGTGCTGTTGTTCTGGATGAAGCATCAGGGCTTGGTAACAATTAAGGTCAGGATTATTGAGGTAAGAGTGCTCACTGGTTTATTTAGGCATGATTAGTCTTTCTTCCACAATTTACTGACTTAGGATGTTTCTGTAACCCTGGAAGATGGGTATACTGGAGTGGGCATGTGTGTGTGTAGCTTGTTAGAATTGTATGTGTAAAAGCAGTATTAAAAAAGTTTTATTTAGTTAAGTGGGCAAACTGTTGTGTGTTTCCTCAAAAACACAGCAACTTAAGCGTAAAATTTGTAGCAGTTTCCATTTAGTTGTCAGTGGTAGGTTGTTATTTACTCACCTTTTAGAATAGGTGGCAGTCCTATGACCAGAAGGGCATCTTGGCCTACTGCATAGATGAGGAGAATTGGGAAGGGTGTGTGTGGGCATCCCCTTCCACCAGCCATACTGGTGACTAGTAGATCCTTAAGAACAGTTCACCATGTGTTTCTGTCCTTTCTTTTCATCTGGTCTCAGTTTTGTTGACTTTTGTCTTTGACATAATATATATATACACACACATATACATAGATATATTATATACACACATACATATATATATGGTGGTATATGTACTTCCATATCCAGAATCATCCTGACAGCATGGATTCCCGGGCAGTGGTAGGCACCGCTCTTAGTAACGGCACTGGCTGTTCGTGGCTCTGTCAGCCGTAGTGATGCTTTAAATCTGGGATTTGCTATGACAAATACAGACCATGTATAGCTCACAAATCCACCTCTGCCATGACCCCAGATACTGATTTATTTGATTGGACAGTTGGAAAACTATTCAGAATTATCTGTGGAGCAAGCAGCATTTTGAAACCAGTCTTTATTAATATTAAAATGCTTTATTGCTTCTTATCGTAAAAATAATTTGGAGTTTGAGGGTACATCTGACGTTACATAAACCTCTAGGTAGTGGTGGGTGTTTGAACAAATTTTATGCAGTCTACTTATTCACTTAAAATTTTCAAAACAAGTATTCAAAAGCTGCTTCGTTTGAAAGGACAGAGTTCTCACAGCTTACCGAGCTGCACATTTAATACCAATGAACTTCAAAGCTTTTGCCAGGACAAGTGCATGTGTCTTTGTACTGCTCCACAATTTGGTGGCTTAGCTTAGAAATAAATTGTAAATGTCAGATCAGAAGAAGGGCTTGTGTGAGCGTAAATTTGTATGTATGATGGTGGTTTTTGTTTTCTCCCCCAGCTATGTCAGTTAGCCTAGTAAGACATTCTCTCCCCCTACACATACTTTGCTTTATTTATTCCATGTGTTGTTATTTGTTTATTTCTGTATTTATTTTTAAGTGTCGTTTGTATTCCAGTCTGAATGTGCTTGAAAATTACCATCTGCTCTCCTGCTATTTAGATAGGGCATGCTACAACTGAGGTGAAGAGCTGTCACGTCAAATATTTTCATTCCAGCTTTCGCACCTTTGATATCGAGTTACATAACTGCAGCGCAGGACCATTTCCAGGGATTCCTTATTTTCTTTTTAACCCTCCCGTGCGTCCTCCCAGTCTTTACTGGGTTTTGCTGCATTTTCAGTGTTTCCAGTGTGAATGCAAGTTTGTGGGTGTAGGAGGTGAGGGTTCAGCCCCTCAGAAAGGGCATCTCCTTTTGGCTAAATGCTAAAATTTAGTAGAATAAGCAGGAATAGAAAAACAGAATGTGCCTATTTATAGTGCAGAACACTTAGATACAGATACAACATTGTAGGGGTGGTGTGGTTTTGGGGTTGGTTGGTTTTTTCCGTTTTCCACAATTCTTGTCTTCTCTCTAACAAAGCAAAGTATAAATGGGTCAATAACGTGCAGAATGTATTTCCTGTAATGCAGAGGTTTAATCTCCTGGTGTTTTGGGTTGGTGGTTTTATTTTTTTGCTTGGGTTTGGTTAGTATTTGAAGTTCAATGAGTAGAGGAGGTGGAAACTACTCTCAAAATTAGACAATTATAAAAATGAACAGATCATCTGTATTCACGTTGGCAGTTACTTTGGGTTGAATGGGAATAAACTGACAGAAGATGGTGTTTGGAAATGAAACATGACAGGAAAGCAGTTAGCGCAAACTGCCCAATAATTTCTCATACTCAGGAAAAGAGTGTAGTTAGAGAGCAGGGGTTGTACCAATAAAATAGCTGTAAGATAAATGAATGGTCTTATAGTGCCAGGCAGTAAATTTGGTGCATGTCATCTGCCCCCTCCCCGCTGGTTAATTTGGTAACAGGGTGCGTACTGGCACAGGCACTGAATTCCAAGTGTTTGTATCTCCTGCGAGGTGGAGTTTATTATCCGACTTGTTTTGACCTGCTGGGGCTCTGGCGGGGCAAACTGCTGTTGGCTGCCTCCCATGTGAGACCCCTTGTCCTCTCCGTGGGGTGGTGGCAGCCGGTTCCGAACCTCTGGGCTTCCCAAGCCATCTTCTCCTTCGCTTCTCAAGAGTGACGGCGGTCTTCTGTGTGATGTGGGTATTTTTATTCTGCTGCTGCAGAAGTAGTGGATGCAATAAATGCCTTTAGTTACCTTTACGTGATGGTTTCTGCATTCTTGTGGCTTACACTGGGGGGATCTTGGCTTTCACTGGTGACTGGGTGCATCTTTTATAGCACTGTTGGACACCGTGAAGGCTCTGGTGGCAGGTTGGTGCTGGCCGAGCCTCTGGTGCTTCCGTGGCATGGGCGTCCCTCTGCTCTGTCCATTAATGCACCCCTTGACTCGTCTGAGCTTGGGGAGTCGGGTGGAGGGGCCAGGCGGCGGGACAGGGCTGAGGTCATGAAGCTTCCACCAAACCATGTGAGATCATGAAGCTTAAACCAAACCATATGATGGGGATAAAACATTTCCCCCCAGCCAACCCCCCTTTTTTTTTCCCCTCATTTAACCTTCTGGAAAAACTGTGCACTAGAGATGTTTCAGCTGAAGTTGCACTCTGTTAGTCATAACTGTAATGTGTCATATCAAACCCTGGTGTGCTGGCTGTGACCTCAGGCCTGGTAAAGGATGCACGTGTCTGAGATGATATCACCCATATGTATGCATGCGTGTGTGCGCCATGTGCATGCTTTCTTTACAGCAGTAGATGAGACGTTTTCCTTGCCTGTGACTCCAGAGCGCTGGACCATGGGTGCGGTAGTAAATTCAGAGAGGAGAAGCATGGGTTTGTCCTGGTTTGATCCTGTTTTCTGAGCCACACCAGGAGGTTTTGTTCCAGCTCAAGGGTGGCACTCTATTATTTCAGCTTGAGTTTTGTTTCTTCTGTTGGTCAGTTAAAGCATTCTGGGGGACAGTGGAAACCCAGTAACATACCCTTTTTCTCTGAGGTTGCCATTCCAGTACCACATACGGTTGTGTTGAAGGCATTGCCAAAATCTGTTCTAAAAGCGGTTATGTATTTTCAGTATCACCTTGAGATTGTTCTTTCACAGGAAACCAAAAATATTATTCAGCCTCTCTCAGTTGATTAATTCTCTATCTCTTTTTCTGCAAGAGGAACAGAACATGGGAAAAGTACATGCCCAGCTACTAAGAGCTGGGGACTGCACAGCAGAGCCAGGTTTATGTTTTCTTAAAGCTAATCCGCCTCCTCTTAGCAAGGACTCATGTACTTGTGATAATTGAATGAGCTGCAGGGTACGTTGGGATTTGTAGTTTTGCAGTGTTTTGTGCTCTCAAGATTAATAATCTTACAACCTTCTGAGGGAGATAAAGAGAAGATGTTCTCTGACAAATTGTTACCTTGTATTTCAGAAATGCGCTTTGAGCACTGAGCGTACCTTCAGTTCATCCCTTCAGTTTTTACCTTGATATCCTTAGTAATGGCAATATTTTAAACATCTAAGCTTGTCTTTCTCCTTCATCCCTCCTTGTTTTCTGCAACTGTTTTGGTTTGTTTTGGAGATGTTTCACATACAAGACAGTTGCATCTTTCAGAAGACTGTTCTTGAAATACAGAACTTTAGGAAAAAATATTAAAAGTGTTATTGTTTGGTTTTGTAACCATCTAGACATGCAGGGCTCAAAGTGAACAAATAAGATGTCAGCCTTTTGTGTCTGAAGGGTGCTGGCAATATCCTAATAACAGGGTTTTAAAGAATAATTTATGTAGTCTCTAACTTTCAGATAATTTTTGGCTTTCCTCTGCCAGTGCTTTCAGCAAGCTTTTGTTATAAATTTATTGAATTTGTTAAATAATTGGGTTTGGTTTAGCCACTGCAGGAAGTTGTTACTGAAGAGCTTAAGTAGTCTGAACACTCGAATCTAGTTAGCAGTAAGAAGGTGACCATCTTTCTTTCTCATCCGTTACCCTCTGCATTTACACCAGGGAGCTGCAGAGGTTTTGATGGCTTACAGAAAGGCTACAAGTTCTTTATTGTTTCTGTGCTTTTAACACATACTTAAAAGTAGCTAAGAATACGTACAAGTACTTAGAAAAATGTAACTTTAGGCTGATTGGCTGAACCAAAACCTCTTGGTGCCTTATATTTGTTTTTCTTAACACCTTTCACATCCCTGAAGGCACGTTATGACTTTGCAAGCCGGATTATATATGTGCATTGACTATCCAAGTGCTTCAAAAACTACAGTGTGCTAGACACGTTACAGCGTATTTGGAAGAGAAGAAATGGGAAAAATATTTAGCAAACTAAACTGGTAGGAGAAGATAAACGGATAAAATGTAATTCTGTATAGGGAGAATTTGTTCTTAAGCGCTGAGGCTAAGCGGTGGGCTTCATCGCTCTGCTGTATGCATGAACGAAATATGTAATACGCTGTCTCTACTGATGTAATAATATCTGTCAGCTTCACCATATATTTTATATATTGTTATGAATTACTTAAGATTTTCAGATGAAGGACTAATTACAAAATTCAATGAGGATGTCTATATTAGGTGTAGATGTGTATATATGTATTTAATGTATCTTGGAGTGTTTTTTTAATGCTTCTGAGATTTTTTTTCTTAGGCTTTTTACGCTTGGGTAATGCAAAATACAGCCTGCATCAATCACATCGTTGTTACATGGCATTTTGCTGGTGTTACAAATCTGAGTCAGAATCAGGGGGGGGTGGGAAGCAATTTCCTTAATTTTGGACAGTTTTCTTTTCCTTGCGACACGCTGATTCAGTTTGGATCTCGGGCTTTCCCTCTGGATCAGTACAGTGCCTTGCTAATTTTAGTGGAGCTGAGCGGTGATTCACTGAATGGGTGGGAGACTTGCTTTTAGTTGTTGGGAAGGAGGGGAGGAGATGTAGTTTGCCACTGGTTTAGTGCGCTGAAATGGCTCAGCTCAGGGCCAGGCTGGTGCCAGGGCTGTGCAAAAAAAGAAATGGGTAGTGTGTGCCGAAAGGGTGGAGAGGAGGGTGAGTCTCTGTCACTTGTCCATCAGATTGGCTTGCTTTGCTGCATTGCCACAGTCTGTAAAATCTGAAAATAAGCAGTAATTTGCTAGTCAAGGCTCATGCCCTTGAAGAAGACATCTTGGTAGCTGTGACTGGGTCTGCCAAAGCTGTGTGGCGATGCCTTGTGCCCTTCTGTTCAGTGGCTCCATTCTGGACCTAATAAATGCTTGAAAGAAAGTGAGAAGTTTCCATTATTTTCTTCTGGTTTTATAGAACAGCATTTTGTCAAGATGCTTTGTCTGACTTCTCAAGCCAGATGTATTAAGAAGGACAAAGACTGACTGATAACTGTTGTAAAATACATTAGCATAGGATTTTTCTTTGACAGTCCCATTTGTGAGAAGTAGTGAGGCCTCTGCACAAGAAGTTTTGGCTTTAATTTGGCATGTTTTGGCAGCCTGTTAGAAAAGCATTGTTTAGGTAGGCACTCCTAATAGAGAGGCTACTAAATCTTTTCTTGCAAAGAAAATGTGCTGTCAGTGCACTGTTACCTTGTGAACTTGGTCTCTGCGCAGGAGGTCCACTCACTAAAATGTTGTCCGCTCCATCCTGCTATTTGAAATGGTTTTTTCCTCCTTAGTCCTGTTAGAGAGAAAAACATGTACAACACTGATCCTGAAGGTGAACAACAAGAGTAAAACCCCTAGCAGCTGGCCGTCTTGCAATTGTCTTTGTAGACGTGTAGTGGCTTTTGTACAGGGCAAAGAAAAATTGCAGAAGTCACCCTAATGACAGAGATCTGCTACCAGCGTATGATTTGCTCCTCTGTGTGTAACAGCAATAGGCAAACACAGGATCATTTCATTAAATTCATGTATCTGTTAATTTTCTTATGCAGTAGTACATGCACTGTAATCTAAGTTCCTGTTTGGGCACTGTTTGGAAAGCTTAATTCTTTCCCTTCACATTTCCAAAACAAGTCTTAAGAATCTAAACATCAGGCAGACTGTTATTCGACATAAATTTGTTGTCATATTCCAGATCTGGCTTGGATTGTGGCAGAATTTATTTCATAAAATCTCTTCCTAATTCTCATTTCTCTTTCTTTTTAAATGGCACCACATTGAATGTTGTCCAAAATCTGACTCACCAATGAAGTAAGTCTTCAAAAAAGACAGATGGAGAAAGCAAATGTTGTTAAAAATTTTGTCTGAAGTATTATATCTGTGCTAATAGTCATCTTTTATTATAATTCGTGTACCGAGTTTGGTTGGTTTTGAATTTATTTTTTGTTTTTCACCATTTCTTAAGGGAGAGGTAGCATGTAGCTGTACAGTGCTGTGGTTTTGGCTATACTGTAACCAGTATGTTCTCGTGGAGTTTCTCAGCTAAGCGATATGAAATGAGAGATTCTGTCTTGCAGGGGAATAGATTTAGAAACATTCTTCAAAGAGATTTCAATTCCTCTGCTACAATTGTCACCTTTGTTTAAACTGCAAGCCTATATAATTCTTTGCTGAAATTTGTGGATATCTTAACTAAAGCATCTCAGATGTACACAGTGTAGTCTCTATTAAATCTGCAATACTGTGGGGAAAAATATGATTGAGATTTTAAGTGGTGGCAGGAAACTAGTAAGACTTTTGTTCTTGTTGCAATTTGTTTATTAGTTTCTCTAGACTCTGTACATACCTGTCTTTATTGATGTTTAAAGGAAGCACAGTAGGATTTTTCTTTTATCCATCCAGATAGTGTTTTCAATTAGGAATATTTCTCAACTGTGATGTCCTTTTCAATTATAAAATAGTATTCTCCTTTTATAGCAGAGTATTAAATAAATTTAAAAATAGGATCAGCATGACTGAAAAAAGATCTGTTCTTCAAGATTTATGTGTGTGCATACAGAAATACTATATTTCTGAGTACAGAAAATAATATGTCAAATCTGAGCCACAAAATAGGAATGTAGATGGATCCTTGCAGTGCATGTATTTTATTGTTACTTTCCCAGTGATTTTTCTTTCATGTGGATTGACATAAAGACAAATATGTACTTTCCTTTAGATATTAAACCCGCTGTCTCACCTGTGAGGGATTGTAAAATTATATCTCTTTAAAAAGAGAATTCATCAATCTACAAAAAATTGCATCTTCAAAGGCAAGGTCTTTCTTATTTCTCTATTCCTAAGTGTATTCAGAAACAAAGAGAAAGCTACAGGGTTTAAGTCAGTCGGAAGGTTGCATCAAGTGCCGGGAGTCCTCTAATTCTGCTATAAAGTTATGTAGTACATTTGACATTTTTTTCACACTCTTCTTTGGACATACAGTAAAGAGGCATTTGTTTTGTGAGTATCTGTTCAACAAGTGTTTTTTAAAGGACCTACATCAAAGGATCTTATTGCAAATTTAAAAGGACGGAAAGGTTTCTATGGTGCCATAAACAGTATAACAAATAATTTGTTCTAGAAGCAGCCTGTAAAATTGGGTCTTTGGGGTGGGGAGAAATGTTTAATCTGCGGATATAACTGGTAGTCCTTAATGGTAATTAGTAGCTATTGAAGTAAGAGTTCAGGTAGAACATTAATTAAAATAATCCCATCCAAGCCTTGCAATAATAGGCACTGACTGCCATCTATACATGTAGGTTTTTTTTTAATCGGGTCTATCAAACTATCATTAACTCTCTGCCTAGCCTATATTTTCACTGCTGTTTTACATGCTAATAACTGAAACCTTCCTCCTTCTGGGTGAATGCCTAAGACTTATTTGTCTTCCTATGGGACTTCAGTGTTTTTCTTGTTGGCTCTGAAAGCAGAAATACAGGGTGTTTTTCCAAGTGTACCCTCAGTCTAGAAACAGCTTTATAGCTGAATATTGCAGTTAATGATAAATTAAAAAATATATTTGAAGCACAGGCATTATTGCCTTGTTAATGTGGTTCCCTGTGTCCACCCCCTCTCCAGTCATTGTCTTTCTGTCACTCCATTAAGTACCGCTCGGTCATCAGTTAAAAAGACACTGAAGATGGAGTGAGTGCAGTCCTGACTTTTTTTGTGTCTTTGTTCAGCTAGATGAAGGGTGAGGACAGTTGTTCATTTTTACAGCTGTTCACAATGGTGGAGCTCTTACCATTTCCATCCATTACACAAATTGGGTCAGAGAGTAGAAGGGGATGCGAGCAGTCAGATATTGTCCTTAGAACTTGAAAAAGAAATCCTTCTGTTCTTTAAGTGTGCACTGGTGAGTGTTAGATGAGCTGTATTTATTTAGCGTAATACCCCTTTGGTTGAGAGTTCAGATGATATTCACGCAGAGGCTTTGCTGCCCTGGGGTAGGAGAAGCAATAGCTTGTGAGGAGGCTTCATTCCCCTCGGAGCTCGGGGTTTGGCTGAAATCCCCTTGTCTTTGAAAAACCCCTGAGCTGTGCAGCCCAGACAGTTTCACCAGTCCTACTCAAGTCTTCGGTGCCTTTGGTTTCAGGGCAATTTTGGAAAGAGAGGGTACAAGCTGATTTAGTGAAATCGTAACTCCGTTTTCATTAATTTTGTAAGGGTGGTGTGTTCATTTCGTTGGTGTCTAGTTGCTTGTGTTCCAGAGAAACAGAGCTAGGAAAGGCCCATCAGTGTTCTGGAGCTCTGTAGATGGGAACAGCATTTTTCCATGTTGAAATGATCTTAACATCCCAGAAAGTCATGTTCCACTCTGACTCACTTTAGTGTGCATCTGCATACAGGTTTACGGACACTACATTAAACAGACTGTAATAAGATGTATAAATTTAACTTGCTTATCCTTGTGCTGCACAAGTCTGCTGTCAGTCCATATTAATTTTATCTCTATTAAGTGCTTATTCATTTCGAGTATTTCCACATTTTTCCTAAGTAAGATGGTATATTGCAGTGCATTAGTTTGGATACCTGTAAGCTGCTGGAAAACGTGGTGAGTGTAGTTTTCTGCCGGGCAATGAATTTTTGTCATAGTTGAAGTATCTTCAGAAGAAAATTGATTTCAAAAGAAGTATTTTGGAGGGGGGAGGGAGTTGAAAATTTCTTTTTTTTTTTTTTTTTTTTTT
>Ga0065711_1042980_pt1 | contig 15021 bp, 9 predicted proteins | sample Hoacrofraction12_FD_59098 | JGI IMG/M metagenome (GOLD analysis project Ga0065711, IMG submission 59098) | Hoatzin crop microbial communities from Cojedes, Venezuela - Epithelial fraction 12 v2 (version 2) | ecosystem: Host-associated > Birds > Digestive system > Esophagus > Crop | place... | reverse complement strand
TTTTTTTTTTTTTTTTTTTTTTTTTTTTTTTTTTTTTTTTAGCACAAAATATGATTAGACTCCAGGCAATTCCTTATATTGTGAAGAGAATGGATGCAAGGCAGCGCTGGGGCATGGCGCAGGTATATTTTTGCAGGTGTCAGGATCATTAATTAAGGGGCTCTTCACGATGCAGGTTATCACCTGGTATAAATTTGATCTGAATCAAGAGGCATAGCGCAATCACACTTCTGTCAAATTAGCCAGGATGAATGATGCAAAGTTTATGCAGCTTTATGTTTTTGGATTAGCTTTATGCTTGCTGTGGGAGGATGGCTGACAGTGAGCCAGACAAGGTTAGCAACTGAGCTGGTGTGAAGTCTTGCAGTACAGAGTTACCCCATTAAAAATTTTAAAACAAGTTTTCAAAGGCAAAGTGAATTTGCATTGGCCCAGTACTTCCCATCCCGCGGTCACAACGTTGTGTGATACCATAAAAGCAGATTTAGCTTCTCCTCAGCTTGCCAGCACAGCTCCCTGAGGTTCAGTTCTCCAAGGCATAAGCCCTGGTGACCCCAGCCTGAGCAAAGCAGGAGCTCAGCATGTTGAGGAGCAGCCTGGCAGGTACCGTAAGTGCATGTGAGGGGTGTGGGCTGGTTGTGGCTATGTGTGGAGAGCCTCAAATTGCCCTTGCAACTTAATTATGGGGAAGCAATTGGTTTGGGGTTGGGTTTTTTTACATAGCTGTATGCAAGTTAATTCTCAAAAGACACCTGCAGATGTTTCCAGTACAACAAGCTAGAGAAGAATGAGCTCACCTGAAATGGTAGGTTAATATCTGAGTTAACGTTAAAGCTGGTTGCATTCATGGAGCCAACTGTTAAAATCTCTGCTGATTTCCAAATGGGCATTAAAGGCTTCCTCCAGCCAGCTCTGTCTCCCCTCTGTGTCTCCTCCTGGAAACCTCTGGCTCTGAAAGGGACTTCTCCCTCTCCCCACCTGCTTTCTCTGCCTTGCATATTCATACTGTCCTTTTCTCCACCCTGCTCCCGTATGTTTCAACTGCATTTGCCCCACTAGTAATAATCTGGCAAACATAACACGTGGTAACAAGACAACTGAATGTCCCACATAAATCGAATGCAAATGGGAAACTCATGGTCACACAAACATTGGTGTACAGGGGCCAGGTGGGGAGAGACTGGCATAGTTCTTATAGGGCCAGGTATGACTCTGCTTTGGTTTCATTAGCGTAATTTGCTTTCACTTGAATGATGCCTTTCCAGGGCCTGGTCCATGCAAGGCACTTGTCTGACTGCAGCTGATCACTCACTTCAAGACTAGGATCAGTACCAGTCATACTTGAGATGGGTGAAGATGGCTAAGGAAATTTCCAGTCTGCTAAGAGAAGCATCATTACCAGCCTGTGTCATGGCTGTTGTGCATCCCCGCTGCAAGGGGGTGGTGTAGCATCCTGGGAGCTGACTGGGAAGAGCTGGGGGAGTCGAATTTAGGAACTCACAACTCTTTAGGGTGTAGCATCAATTAGAGAGGCTGTCTCATAATTTTAGTCGCTGCTGGAATTGAGCTGGTTTCTTAAAATCAAGAAGCATCTGGTAGTTTGGGCGAGAGGTGCTTTTTCTCTCCCTGTGAGCAAGTAACAGCTTTGTTGCCAACCAGCGATGTTTTCTGCTAGTATAGCTACACTAATGGCTGTAAACAGGTCCCAGGTTGGCTCATGGCTTACCATCGTTTCGTTTTACCTTGACACAGATTGTTTTTTCCGTTCTGACTAGCAGAAGCTGTGAAAAAAATCAGATTAAAGATGTGTTTCTCATGGTATCAGTTTAACTTAGTATGATATAATTTCGCCCTTTAGCAAAATGGATCGCTGAAAGATGTATGAGAACAGGTGAACATTTTCTGCCTGAACAGCTATACTGGGAACTATACGTTTTGCATAGGTCTGCTGTGTCTGCAGCTCAGAGGGCTGAAAAGGAGCCTGGCAGGCACTATAATAACTTGGTAGTGTAAGGGAACTCCCTTTGAGCACAGCATTTCTTTGGCTGGATGTGAACAAAACTTTTTCTCTGGACACCCACAGAGTGTGGAGAGAAAGGACTTTTCCTTGTCATGACTGTAAGCTGGCACTTGCTCTCTCCCCTGGCTCTTCAGGGGGCCTGGGTACCAATTTCTGGTCCTTTGAATTGGGCCTAAACTGGTGCCCAGAGCTGAGAGAATGGATATCCCGTGAGGGAACACTGAGCCTGGCGTGTTATTCTTCATTCTCTCAAAAATGGAAAGTCATGAAAAATAAAGATGATGGATAAATGGTGTTTAATCAACAACTAGCTCTAAGTGGGTTCAACTGGGAAGTAGCAAAGGGGTAGAGAGGCTGATTTCGTTATAATAAATGGTGCCACTTAAATATGGTAGTCAGAAAAGGTTAATTCATGTTTTGTGGAGTAAGGAAACATCACTGCGAAAAAAATAGAGCATTAATTTTCATTGGGTTTCACTAATTTTAATATTTGTGTCAGGAGAGGTAGGTCTCCTTTTTGCATAAAAGACAATTTAGAACAAACAGAGAAGCTAGAAGTATTGGTTGTCCTGGTTTCAGCTGGACTAGAGTTAATTTTCCTCCCAGTAGCTGCTGTGTTTTGGATTTAGTACCAGAAGAATGTTGATAACACTGATGTTTCTAGTTGTTGCTATGAAATCAAGGACTTTTTCCAGTTTCTCATATTCAACTAATGAGCAGGTGTGCTGGAGCTGGGAGGGAGCACAGCCAGGCAGAGAGCCAAGCTGGCCAGTGGAAATTTTCCATACCACAGGCATCATGCTCAGCTTACGAATGCAGGTTGGCTGGTGGGCAGGAAGCTGTCTTGCTTTCTTGCTTTTGTGAATTCAAATCCTCTCTTGTCCGGGAGTTCGAACTTTTTCAGGAATTTAGCGAAATTCATGATTTCCAGGTTTCGTGATTGCTGCTTGGGGACTGACTGCAAATCAGTCATCGGGTCATGAGAAAAATTATATTGTATACAGTTTGTTTTGCATATTCATTATAAACGTTATCAGTAGTAGTAATATTTCCTTTGTTGCCTTATTAAACTGACCTTATCTCAACCCATGAGTTTTCCCTTTAGCCCATTTCTCCTCCCCATCCCGCTGCGGGGGGAAGGAGAGGGGTGAGCGAACGGCTGTCTAGTGCTTAGTGGCTGGCTGCCAGGTTAAACTGCAACATTAGTACAGGATTTTAAAATGCTCAGAGTGTGGCCCTGATGCCATGTTTCCCTGTGTTTCTTCCCTTCAGTGCTCTGTCAGTCAGAATTTACAGGGGAGCGTGAGCCGCTGTGATCACCCGCTACTGCATGACGGGCTGGTAGAGTTCCTGGGCAAAGCTGCTCTTCTGGAATCGATCCTAAGGCACTTTTCACATTCATGCTTCATTACTGGTAGGAGTAACTCTGAACAGGTGGCTTCATGATCTTCTATTGCTGTGGCTTTGGTCAAACTGTTTCATATGTGGATTTGTTAAAAGATATTTAACACAAGGTGGTTTTTTTCTTTTTCAAAAAAACTCTGGTGACTACAAGAGACGTTTCTCCTTACAGTTCCTTCTAGGAAGGATTACCCAGGTGTGCGTTTGTTACATGGCTGCTCTTCTTCAAATCTACAAAGGAAAAGGGGAAATAGTGGTAAAGAAGTCAACTTCTTGGAGGTGTCAGTCATTTTTCGTGGTTAGCCGAGAGTTGAGGAGAACTTCTAGTGACTGCTTTCTCTTGCTTTTGTCTTCTTCACGTCACAAGAAACAACTCCAGAGCAAGGAATTGGTAGAGCAGGTCTTGGCCATGTGTTTTCATAGTACAGCGTGGTATTGGCTTCCAAGATGTCTTTTTCTCCCAAAAGAATATAATGATCATTGGTGACAATAGCTAAGTTTTACAGAAGGCAGCTTCTTCCACCCGTCTGCTGAGTAGTACCTTGCTCCAGTGGAGCTATTCTGCCTGTTTCTGGGAATCTGCTTGGCATCCGTACAGTTGTCAGAATTTGCCTCTGACAGAAAATGTGCTAATCTCAACTGATTGTAGGAAGCAGCTGACTGTCCTCCATGAAAGAGGATTCATCAGCCATACTGAATAAGGATGAATTCTGTAAGAACAATTTAAGCTTGACTATTAATCTATAGATGAGCTTTTGAACTGATGTCTAAACTATCTGCACTATTTGAAGTGAAAGAAAGTCACCCAAGTAAGAGATCAGAATCCATTCCATTGTGTTTTCAGTTTCTTTGTGGGAAATGCAACTTTTCCATTCCCTGTCTGGGGAATGCATGTCCCTCCTCCCATGGATCAGCACTGGCATCTCTGCAAACCTTCTTGCTCTGGCTTCCCCATTGGGAGCTTTCTGACCTTGCTGCCCACACTGGCTCTCTAGACATCACATTTCCTTCAAAATCCCTCAACTGACTGTGAATGGTGCCAGGAAAGAGCCTGGCCCTGTTACACCTTCTCTGAGCCAAACCTGGCTGTTGGCGGAGGGACTCTCTGTATGGTTCAGCTTTTGTCATTTCTTTCTGTTCTTCCCAGATAAGCTGACTGACCTGGGAGACCACTTGGCCATAACACAGTTTAAGCTGTACATAATCCCATGAGGAGAACAAAAACAAAAAGCCAGTAAAAGTGTGGTTTCTGGAGCAGACACTTAAGTGGGTTGTGGCAGATCTGCTTTCGGGTCCCAGGTCTGCTACAACCATCATCTGTAATTTTATGCAGGTCACTTAACGCCTCTGTGTCTCCCTTTCTAGTCTGGCCATATGGAGGGAGCAGTGCTTCTGCTTTGTCCGATGGCTGTGCTTTCTTTTGTCCACCCTCTGGAGCAGGGCTGCTCTTTGCGTACGAGTTCCCCAGCAAGACGGTGATAGGATCTTGGTTGAGGTCTGTGCAGTCTCTGGTAATAGTAACACAGACAATCAGTTAACTGAAACAGAAACAAGTGTTCAAACAATACGCCTGTGAGGTTTCTCTCTTCATTGGATTTTATTATGATTTATTCTTTGATTTACTTTATACCTCTGGGAATATTTATTTAGCTTATTTATGACATTATGGTTTTCTTAGAAAATCAGGACATGGTTCTGAATGGTCAGACGGATAATGCCTTTATTCTTGTTGCTTCTCATGTAATAAACCATAGCCTTTATAAATACCTACTTCAGGCACTGAACGGATTAAATTCTTGCATAGTTTTTCCTCTCTCAGGTACGATGAAATACCTACCCCTCGCTGGCTACATTCGGGCCCTCTGTTCGGGCTGTGACAGACACATTACTCCACGCTCAATGCCACTGCGACTGCCAGACTTTCAGAGTGAGTAAGAGAATCTAGTTAACGGCTATAGTATGCACTTTATTTTTCCCTTTCAGAGGTTATATCTGGTGACTGTGTGACTGGAACAATGAGACTAACCTCAGTTTTGCAGTAACAAAGCAGCTATGAATTTTCTGGGTAAAGCATATTTTGACTGACATACAAGTAGCTGTAGCTTTGCTGCACAATGGAGAAAATGATTTCATTTAACAGCTTTCTGTGCCAAGAAAAAAATAAAGCAGTTCTGAGAATGTTGAAGATTTTTTTTCCTGTTTTAATTTTAAACCTAAAAGAAAAAGCAGTTGCCATATAAGTCCAAGTCAATGAAATGTATAAATCTTTAAAAAGGTTTTATAAAGTAATAATGACTTTAGTATATGTACCAAATGAGATTAAAGAGCTACATTTGGTTCTAACGCAGAATTTCACATTCAAAAGGACCATTGGTTTCCTGTTTAAAATCTACTTGTATTGAACTGAATGGAGTTCAGACATAATGCCATTGTATTTCAGACGTTTATCTTAATTTAAAACAGCTGAAAAACATTAATAGCAGAGCAAATAGATGTGGAGGTATAGGCATTTCTCTCTTCCCTCTCTGCTTTTTAAAATAATGAACTCAGATATAACATAACTCTTGCTTACACTGTTCTGCAACTCTTGTAGGAGGCAAGGTGCACAGCATCAGCCCCACTGAAACCCTAAGAAAAATAATCTTTTCAACTTTTTCGACTCAGGACAGGAGTGAAACATGCTTCACCAAGTGTCTGTTTCTGAACAGATGGGTTAAAGAATGATTTACTGCAGCAGTTTTTACCTAGAGCATCTCCGCGAAGCATGTGCAATACAAGCACACGAAGGTGAAACACACTGCCATGAACACTTTCCCACATTTTGGCTTCAGTCTCAGGCTCCTCTTTCTTTCCAGTGCAAATTGTCCCTCTGCCGTGACTGTCTTTAAACATAGAATGTCACAGATCATACCACCGTGCATTTTACATGTCCTTCATATGAATTGCACCTTCTCTGTTGTAATTCCACAGGGGGATTGTTAATTCTGCACCAGCTGAGCTTTTCAGAATTGTTCACCTTCCTGTAGCTCTGAATTAATGTCAGGAAACATCAAAGCTGATTTCTATTTCCCTGTTAGAGTGTTGTCTCTCAGGAGGAGATGGTGAGTGAAGAAAATGCATGATAAAGGCAGGAGAGGTCAATTTTAGCATAAATACTTGAAATACGCTAATTGGGGCTGGGGCATTCCTCTGCTAGGTGCTGTGCAAATACAGAGAAGAGATAAGTCCTTCCTCTGAAGGTCTGTAACATAAGTAAGCTTTACAATAATTTTCCAGTGAGTTTTCACACTAGAATAAATTACCTCAAAACCCCTTCAGAATGATAAAGGAACCTTCTAGTTTGATGTTCCACTTCTGTGGGAACACCTTTTCCCCAAAGACTCCAGATATCCCACCAATCAACGTATCTGTCTAGTGGAATAATGTGAGAATGTAGTTTTTATTATCAGGATCTTCCCAGGGAGCCTAAGGTACTTTGTAGTGCTATATTCTTTGCAGTTCTCAGAATCATGTGCATTAAAGGTTGTTTAACAGCTGGTGAGTCACACAGCTTGTTCTTTGAGCTCGAATGCTCCGTTAGGACACATCCACTAGAGGTATTTTAACCTTTGAAAAAATCAATACAAGTGGTTTAAGCATTCTAGGTTTTAAGAGAAAAAGAAAAAACAAAAACCGAACAGAAAACCCTAAAGAACAACAGACTGCCTGCATGATGTTTAATAAATTAATCTCTGTTCTAGTGGGTGCGTCTTAGGGATGTAGCATTTGCTAGAGAGCAGCACAGTTTCGGTCTGAAAAGTCACTGTCCTTGGGGTCCTCGGGCACCAAGTGAAGCTGAGCCTCTGGAGAAAGTGCAATGTCTTCTGCGTTAAAAATCTCCAGTTCGTTTTGTTCAGCATTGCATGTGGGGACAGGAATGGCACTTGGAAGAAGACTACTCCCTAATTTCACTGGGAGTTGGTCCTTTCCCTAAACCGTGAACTGCAGTTGCTGCAGAGAATTGCAATATGGCTTGTACGTAGCAAGCCAGTGCTTGACTAAGTAGCCAGAATGAGAGAGGAATTCTGTGGGCACTATGTGTTTCCCTCTAGTTTAAGTGTACCTGATGTTAAATGAGTTGAACTAGCCCTATTTTAGCCAAACTTCCTGAGGAAATGAAGTATACGCTCCCACTTTGCTGGTCAGTGCCAATGCCTCTGCTCTGTGATATAACTCTTGGTGGAGAAATGCTGATTTGAGTAAAATTTGGCTGTGAGATGAAGGGCTGAAGGATATTGCAGTCCTTCAGATTTCATAAGAAGAGGCAGTCCAGCAGAGGGAAAACAAATCAGTGCTCCCTTCAGGGAAAATACTGCAGAATTAGCTCAGTTGCATGATTAGACACCTGAGAATCCACCCCTCCACCATGCACGCAGAAGACATAACTGAAGAAAACCAGATTTCCAAACTTCTGCCTGTGGAGCGATTCCTTTGCATACAAAAGCAAACTGTCTTGATTTTTCCTCAGTGATTTCATTTCTCCTTAAGTCTCCTTGGGATAAATCACCTAGCTGCAGCAAATCACCAGCCACATGTTGTTCCTCCTGGATTTCCTCTGCTTTGGTCTCTTTGGCACCAATTTTATCCTGAGTACAAGGTGGAGAGGTCTCACAGTGCCTCCCGCCCTCCGAGCCAGCCGGGTCGGGATGCAGCCGTAGCTCTTCCTCCCACGCGTGGCCGAGGGCCACGTTGATGGCTGGGCTGGCCGGGAGCAGTTTTGGGTCACCGCCTGACACTGTGGGGAGTGTGTAAGCTAGCGGTGAAACCCTGGCCAGATCGAGGAGAGGTCAGCATCCCGCTGCAGCCTCCGCACAGCGAGTGGTGGACAGTGCCCGGGACGCGGCAGGGATGAGCTGCCCCTGCTTCGGACATGGTCCAAAGCCGCCCGGCAGTCTCGGTGTCCCAGGTGCCAGGTACGGCACGGGGCTGCTGCTCTCTGCTAGGAGTGGAGCCTGGACCTGGTGGAAGAGCAGCCATTTCGCTGTGCCAGAGAACGGGCTGTGCCGATCTCCTGAACGATGGTGCGTACCGACTGCAACATGCTGTTAAAATTTGTTAGGATTGCTGTGAGGCAGAGCGCAGGGAGAAGAACGCTATTTAATAGGAGAAGAATTTTCTGGTACTTAATGCCACCAGAATGTCAGAAGAGTTAATGGCAGATGTGGTTGTGAAAACGTTCTGTATTTTTAGACAACCTTTAATTAAGACACTTTGTATGTAGCAGCGACCAAATAATATGCTGCCACTTGAAAGCTGTCAGAAGGGAAAAAGTGTACAAAGCTTCTAAATGCAGCCCTCTTTATTTTTGTCTGAAAGTGAATTAGGAAACCTTTCCAGTAACAATAACTGTCCTTTCACATGAAATGATTTATTTAATGCACACTGTAAATACTTCAGGCATCTATATGGATTTATACTTAACCCCTTTCACTTCATGTTGTTTAATCTAGCCTCATATTAAAAAGATTACATCTGAAAGCTGAATGGGTTTTGTGATCTCAGCCTTTTCTTCTGAGACTAATGTTTTATATAATTATTTTGATACAGTGGAATTTTTGTCATCCTTTCGTAAACCTTTGTGAGGGGTGAATAGGCCCTTCACGGTTTTTATTTGGATTGAATTAAGAGAAAACAAACATACAGAGTACAATTCCATTTTGAACTTGAAGATGTTTTATTAATAGATTATTTATTTGCCTATAGGGTTAGAAAGATGCTAACTTGATAGAGGATTCTCTAATAGAGCACTAATTCTTACTTTGATATAGCAGAGTTATAACATTTATCGCATAAGCTTGGGCTTGGAGGAAAAGCAGTGAGGTTTCAGTAAATCAAGATACAAAAAATCTGAAAGAATTTCAGAATGCTGTATAAGCATCATTTTGGCTTTCCTCGAACTTTGATACCCATCACTGTTAGGATAAACACATAGTAAGTAACAATTTGATTATTAGTTAGCCAATGTATTATGCACATTTACAGAATTAAACTGGTAAATGTATTTCAACTGTTCCCAGCCTGCGTTCCCAGGCTGCCATTTGCGGTAAGCAGCAGGCTAACTGAGCACTGCCGCGTCCCTTGTCATTCGCCTAGCAGTATGCAATGGGATGAACAGTGCCCATCCAGGCTGTGAGTGGAAGACACAGTCTTTTAAGCATTGCAACAGCAATAAGCCTTCTGTGTGCAGGTGGATATTCATTTACAGACTCACTCTGTCACCTATGGCATTAGAAAACCTTTATAAGGCAGAATCAGGCCCAAACCAGCCCAGCACGATTTTGCCTTCTGCAGGGCTGCTTATATTCAGCTGAAAGTACGCAGGAGTGGAAATGATAGCAGGTGAGCTTATCTTCCAGTTTCTCAATTCAGTTTCAGCATGCCTCCTTCATTCTTCATGTTTTGTTAATATTGTTGGTGGTATATGCTTTGATATGCTAATGTGTCGGGAGAATTTCCCGGCAGTTGCACAGGGAGAGACGATCTCTGAGCCTCGAAGGCTGATCAGTATATTCCTACAGGTCCACATCACTGGGCATCACAGCTAACGCCATCCTGCTTTCCGCTGTGTGCCTGTCACCAGCTCATTGATACCTTTTGTAACAACCTGCTGCTTACTGAAGTTATTTAAAGCATCTATATAATGCTATTGATAAGTGTTCTACAGCAATGCAAGTGAAAAATACTAACAATGTCTGTAGTCAGTGGTAATGTTGAGAAAAATATATCTGGGTTTTCAGGTTCTAGCTCTGCTAAGCTCAGGTGCCAAAGCTCACAGAAATGCCCTCCATGTGTGGTGAGGATGGCAAGAAAAGATAGAAGTGTCTACAGGTTTTCAAAAACAGCGGGGCTGGGGTATGTGCAGGTCAATTGACTTTTGTGCATATGGCTATGGATTGTTTTTAGTAGTGTCCTGCAGGTGAAGAACACAGAAAACGGCAGCAGAAGAACATGTTCTATTGCTAAAAGCACCAAATTATTATTACTATTTTAATTCAAAACCTCTCTGTAGTTCAGTAAGCTTTCTATACTTCTCAAACCCTTATTTGGCAGGCAAAGGACAAGTCATCCGATTACCCTGTTTCCACAGGTGCTTTCTAACACATCACTACTTTACAGTGGATTGGAACCCAGAAGAGGAGAAAAGAGAGGATCCATTTCTCATGTTATTTTTCAGAGAACCTCTCCTAATGCCTCTGGGAATGGTGCCACATATCTTGAATATCTGCATCTGAACCAAGTCTGATGTCTTTGCTCACACTGAATAGCACTCTATTCTGCTAGTAGGCCTACAGAAATGCTTGAAAGCTGTTAGTCACAAAAATGCTACCTCCCAAAATAGTACTTTAGGCAGTGATATACTGGAGCCAGAAATCAAGGGGATTAATAGTAGTGCAGATGATAATGATTGCTACCAGTAGCATGAGAATTTGTCCCTGAAAGGCTCTTTTTGAGCTACCTGTATTGGTGCTTAACAGCGTTCAAGTGAATATTATTTCAGAAAGACAAATTTTGCCCTGAAGGTGATGTCTTCTGTTAGACTGACTCATACAGTAAAAATCCATGGTCAACAGCTGTAGGCACACAAGCCCTTCTTCAGGGCTGGTACTTCAACCCTAGACAAAAATAATCAATTTATAAACCACAGCACTTTTATTTCAGTGGGACAATACCCAAGCTGTTCTTAGCAGCATCAACGTGCCTGGGTGCACAGGCACACTGGCTCCCCGTGCTACCTGAGCTTGACAAATCCGTCCAGTAGGAATGACTGGTGTATGGAAAGGGAAGGGAAAATACTGTAAAAAAGAGACACTGTCCTTGCCAGGTTTGGTAAAAATAAAACAATAGGGCTGTCACTGTCCAGGGTTGCTAATGAATTGTGAAGGACTGAGATACCTTCATTAGTTTTCTGTGAAGGTGAATAGTGGAGACCAGCTCCTGATCTGTTGCTTTGGTGTAACCAAGGGGTGTGTCTGTGCTTCAGTGACTGCCTCAGACACATCTTTGTGAGCTTTAATAGAGGTATTGTGACAATGAGTTCACTGCAGATAGAAAACCCACTCAAGAAGCTGGCTAAAAACTTTGGGGATTAACTTGTGTTGTTACCATCAGTTTCAGAGCTGGTTTAAAACTAGCTTTGATGACATCTATGGGAGTTGCAGTGTGCAGATGTACACCTAGTTTAAGTTATTACTAGTTATGCGTGAATCTACATAACATTAGAAAGACAGGTATTTTTCCTGTTGTCACCTGAGTTGTGAAAGCACAGCTAAAAGAAAGACATATTAGTTGGTCACATGCTGAATTTTGGCTTCTCTAGACAGCAGACAGTCAAATAGTTTCTTAGAAGGTAGCATCTGCTTCAACAGGCTCAATTACCTAGTTAAAAATTACTTTCAAGATAGCAGGCAAGTTTAGCCTGGTGGTACTGAATTAAAAAGCTGTTTATGCTATTTTTCAGTATTAATTCAATATCACAGAGTGCTCAGGCTTGACTCTAATTGCTTTTCTATGCAGCTGAATATTGAAGGGCTGTGTGGCAGATGAAGGTGATCACTAGAAGCCCCATGGCTTGGTGTGCTTCAGCTGGGAACCTGCTAACGAGGCTATAAAGGGATTAGGGCCCCCAGTGCTTGATGGGTGGGTGTATTTTTTTTCTTCTTGTTCTTCCTTCCTTCTCTATCTCCACCCCCTTTCCTTTTCTTCTTCCTTTCTCTCAGGGCTATATGGTTCAGCTGGATTTGAAAGTGATTTGGCATGATCTTTATCCAGGCTATAGTAATACCTCTGAGGATATGCTTTTTAGTTGCTCTTTATTCTTGTCTCCAGGAATTTTTTTCCTCAAAGTGATGCTGTACTGATTTTTCTGTTAGGACATTGCTATAGTGGCAGCAGAGGGCTCTGGGTCCTCACCAAGAAATAAATGTCACCTCTTTGCCATGAGGCAGTACGTCTGCATCTGCAACACTTCTGATGTGTGGTATCACGACTTAGTGAAGACAGTTTGACAGGTGAGAGCACTTCAGAGGGTAAGTTAAAAGCAATATGCACTTGCTTCACTAAACTGGAAACGCACTTTTACTTACAGTACCTGCTAACAAAGAATTGCAATGACTAATCTTCATTTAGAGGCTTCAGTCTTACACTGCATATAGCTGGTCGTCTGAACCACGTCCAGAGAGACTGTGTGCTTTGTAAAGCCCTGCATGGTGCTAGCTTGGTGCTCAGGGATACAGTGTCTGTGTATCTCGCAGGAGAGTGCTCACTCCGACTCTTAGATGGACTTGGAAAGGGAGCATCCGATTGCCTTGCACAGTACATGTGCGGTATATATTTTACTGAGTCAGAGTGCACCGAGTTGCTTTTCGTTAGAGACTGCTGGGCTGGCTTTAGGACTGGTCCTTCCTGAGCACGGCTTTGGCCTCTGGCAGCTTTTGGGCTGGTGAGCCAGTGTGGAGATTGGGACTTTGGCTGATGGGTACCAGCGATCAACATCTATTGATTATTCCCAATGTTATTATCTTCTCTTCCACATTAAGCTTTTGAAATTCCCTCTAATAAATACTTCTTGCTGAATCCCCTCACAGAGTCTCTTCCAGTAAAGCTGAGATGCCTTGGAAACCAGTTCAGTCAGGCTCTTACCCTTATGGATAGGAGGCGACCTTATTTCCATGTGGAAATAAGCAGACCTTTGCCGAGTCAAACAGGAGACATCTTTCAGTTCTCTAGGGCAGCAGCTACCTGGAGACACGTCCAGAGCTGCATGTATCTTCACCGCAGCTGGTTGTTCTCTATGTGTTTTCACATAGACATGAAGTTGCTCATGTCTGCCCAAGGGATGGTGACACGTACAAGGTGAACAGGGGACAATCAGTGTAACCTGTTCCTTACCATCTTTACCCTTGAATATCCTTCTTGCCTGCATCTGGACAGCGATATTTTCTCTCGCCTTGTCTTCCATTCAGCAATCTCTTTTTTTCTGTTCATGCTGCTATTTTTTAACTTTTTGGCTGTCTGGTTTCCTCCAGCCCCTTTGCCTACATGGGATGATTAATTAAGAATACTTTGCACGATGCTATATTGAACTTCCCACCGTGCTGCTTCCGGAAGAGCTTCCCCACTGCCTTCCAAATCACTGTGGCTATCAAGCATTGTCATTCTCTTCTCGTTGTTGCACCCAGAGTACCTTTGTGTTGTGAGCTCCCGAAGTAGAAGAATTTCTTGTCATTATTTACCTGTCTGCTGTGAGCTGATGTTTACACCGGTGTGCTGTATCAATACTACTCCTACCCTGAGTCACAAAATGAGATGCTCCATACTTGACACAGGAACACATGCTCTCCCATTAGCATTCATTATTTGTGGTCACAGTCAGACAGCTAAAGATTGACATTGATGACTGCCTGAGGAGAGGAGCTGTGCACCAGCCTGCATCTTACTTGCCGCTTTGATAATGCGGAGATGAGCAGGGAGCAGCCACGCAAGCGAGCGGTGGCTCCCTGCTTGCGTTGGCTGGCAGGAGTTTGGCTGTCATCTTCCATTTTTCCCTTCAGAAAGGCAACACTGGAAAGGAATTCCCATTAACAATTCATGTTTATTTAATTAAATCACGCTTAGCTGGTAGCTAGTTCCTAGATCACCAAGACTACCTCTCCAAACAAATGAAACCGAATTTACTGGTGCATTTTCCTTTTTACTACCTCTTCCTCCTTTGCTATGTATTTACTTTTTAAAAATATTTATGTATTTTTAAATTTCCCCTATTTTTTGGCAGTGCCTAAGCACCTTGCACATGGACCAGTGTTCCACTATGCTCTAAAGACAGGCAATGGGGCAGCTCAGAAGGACTTACAAGATAAAATGATATCTGTTACATCTTTCTTAACATAGACTGAGAGCTTTCTGGGGCTGAGGCTTCTTGCTTCTGTTCATTTATCGGGTGCTGGCTGCAGTGGATGTCTGAAGCTCATGTTTTACAGGAGCTACTGGATGTATGCTACAGCACTGTTTTGTTTCATGGGTCTCTTGATGGACGAATTGCTGATCAAGACTTTTTTAATTGTTTGAAAAAGCTCTTAGTGCTGCAGTGTCTATTTCTGTAACCTTTCTACTTGCAGGCAAAATGTCTATTATCTGCTTTTAAAAAAATAACAGTTACACAGCTAGGATTTTTAAAGAAATTGAATATTTCAGCTGCAAAATTTTCCTTTAAGGATAGTCAGGAGACAGGTATCTAATCAGACTGCTTTGCAAATGCCAGTGTTCTATGGCTTACAGCCACCAAAAAGGTTCTGTAGAAACCATATGTATAGAACAGAGAGACTGTGACTTCCGAGCCCAGGAATGCAGCGAGCACATTTGTAGTGGGATTGTTTCTGGGAGGTCTCTGTCATCTTTGAGAGGTGACCGTTGATGTAAGTAATTTAGAAATTGTGTTGCTTGGGGATGCTAAATGAAAACGGGTTATTAAACAGGTTTTACTGGAAACTATTTATGAATCATTATCTCCAGAATAATCAGAAACATTAAAATAAAAAGAATAGATGTGTCATTTAAAAAAAAAA
>Ga0065711_1042979_pt1 | contig 15022 bp, 9 predicted proteins | sample Hoacrofraction12_FD_59098 | JGI IMG/M metagenome (GOLD analysis project Ga0065711, IMG submission 59098) | Hoatzin crop microbial communities from Cojedes, Venezuela - Epithelial fraction 12 v2 (version 2) | ecosystem: Host-associated > Birds > Digestive system > Esophagus > Crop | place... | reverse complement strand
TCACCCTCAGAGGGAAGAAGTTCTTCCTCATGTTCAGACGGAACTTCCTGTGCCTCAGTTTGTGCCCATTGCCCCTTGTCCTGTCACTGGGCACCACTGAAAAGAGCTTAAAGAGTTATGTCCACTTGGTAGGTGACGGGCTGCCTGGAGGGTGAAGGAAAGCGATGCCTGCAGGCATGGTCCCAGTCACAGCCCGCGCTCCTCCGGGGAGGTCCATCGGCTCGCTATGCGCCGGTGCACCCACGAGGTTACTGCGTGGCCAAGAAACAGCTGCCGGCAGCCATGCCGTCCGAAGGCTGGAGGGCTCGCACCGACCGCTGCCCGTGCTCCAACACCTCCCCTGCGCCGGAGAAGCAGCTGGAGAGGCCTGACTACGCGCTTAAAGGGGAGTGCAAGCTGAAGCCGCTCACTGAATACAGAGACACTTCATCGTCTGCCACTGATCGCAATTTGTGTTTACACACAAAGCCGATGCTTTCCTGCATCATCCCCCAAAACGCTGTAAAAATAGTCTCACCATCTAGTATGGGTCACAAAGTAATTCCAGTTCACGTTACTCATATTTCTGCTTCGAGGTAATAAAATCTGGAATAAGCAGCCATTTACAATTCTTTGAGCAAAACCCTATAAACTCCACCCCTTCCAGAGGTTAACATCCCATGACCAGTGATATCAGTTCTTCTGATCTTCAGGCAACTAAAAAGGTCTTGCTCCATTGTTCCACTACAAAAAATGTCTACTCTTACTTTTGAAAAATCATTGTGTTGTCTGTACTTTCATTGCTGCATAAAATAAAGCAAATTCTGTGCTTTCCCAGCTGTAGGTACTCTATTTCTACTACCAGCTATGACATCTGTGCAAAGAGGTGGTAAAGGATTATATTCTTACTGTATTTCATGACAATGAAATGATTGAAATATTTGGCTTTCTCTCATTATGCACATATTTCTGATTTGTTTGGTTAAAAAAAAAAAAAAAGGGCAGCAATTTGACCTGGTGTACAGATGTACCAATCAATAGCTATTTTCTAAAAATGCCAGTAAATTCAAAGTTGCTAAAGAAGTCTTCAAGATGTCAGTGGAACAGATTCTGTACTGTAAGAATAGCTAAGGTCAAATCAATCACAAGACGGCTGTTTTGTGCTTCTTTTCTCTGTTTCTGGACAGAAAGACTCATCACATTTCTTTGTACAACAACACAGCTAGGCATCAATGATCCCACATTAACATTATTCATAAACATTTCGGAATTACGAGAATTTTCAGGTTTGCTTAGGTTTTGGATACACAAATCCAAGCATTTCATTACAGTTTTAAAGTTCGAATCTTCACATAAGACTGCTAAGCCTTAGTCAAATGATGGATATCCTGTTCACTTTAATACAATTTGCTATTATACTAGAAACAAAATTAATTTTACTGTTCTGTTTTAATTTATATTATAAATACTAGAAAAGTTTTATCTGCTAGTTTTATTCTTGCATTATTGAAAACTAAATTGTGTATTTTGTCTTTTTGCCTCCCCATAAAAGACAAATGCCAAAATTTCCCTCTGCAAAAAAATATTTAATTGCAGTCTTCTCACGGCTTTTTGAAAAAAACAAAACACCAAAACGTCCAATCAACAGACCTCTCCAGGATTCCTTCACAAAACTCACACATGCTCATATGAGCTCCAGGTAATAAAAACATAATTAACACTGGCTAAAAAGATTGTCGTATGCAAAACCCATTCTCAGCCAGCAAAAGACTACGCAGAAAAGTAGCAGAGATGTTATTCACATAGTCAGATGAATATGCTTTAACATTTAATCATCAAGAAGACCAGAAGTGAGAGAATGCTGTTGAAATAACATTAAACACTGAGATATGAAACTAGTAGTTAAAACTCCCTTTACTTGCATTCAAACTCCCGTAGCCAACTGCTAACTGTTACCTACTAGGAAGTAAAAGGCGGCACAGGAACTCAGCTGATACACGGCTGCGTTAACTTTTGGCCATGGTGACAGCTTACGGTTAGTTCATCTGGTGCTGACTGTGAGAACTATCATATCATTAAGCCACTCCATTCGGTAGCAATTGCCAATTAAACTGATTTCCAAGTCCCAGGCGGGTTATTCAGTGCATTTTTTATATTAGGAAAACATAAAATCTAACGTAAGAGATTACCATGGTATGAAAAACATCTTGGATCACAAGCTAGTCTGTACCATAAACACTACCTGTGCTCAGCTAACCTGAAAGGCCTGTTGCACTACATTCTAGACACGCTCTTTCCAGACAAAACTACCAAAATATGACCCTAGAGGAATTCAATGAAGCAACCAGAACATCCTAACCTCATACAAGTTACAGAAAACCAGAAGAAAAAAAAGCCTCTCAGCTTTGAAACATTACTAAAATCAAGGCAATGGTATAATTATAGTACATGGACAGGTATAAATATGGACAAATATATACACGATGTAAATACTGGGTTTTGTTTTTCAATTAAAATACAGTTCATGGAATAGTTTGAGTTTCATCTAATTTATAAATGTGTCAGGGTTTATCAAGCAAACTCATATGCAAGTGCTGCAGAACTTAACAGGACTTTTGCCAATTAATTTAAATAAAGTGGGCTCAGACCATCTCTGAAATAATGTAATATGTAAGTTGGTTAAGATCACACAACCATTCCTAGCTTTTAAGAAAGATTTAGAGATGGTGAAGGGTCAGCTTCGTATCCCCATATATTTAATTTGTTTATCTACTTCAGACAAACAACAAAACATTTTATGTATGCCTTGCAAAAATATATCTACCCTAAATGACGGCACTGCATCCACTGAATTAAAGACCTTCATTGATCTTTCAGCACAGAATGCTGCAAAAGGACTATAAGGAGAGAAAGGACAGTCTTGTGATGAAACAATTGCATCCCCTTTCAATAACTCCGTTCTTTCGTTGCCTCTGACACAGAAATTCTGTGTGGCAGTGGACAAGTAGTTCAAGCCAACATTTCCATCTGTGCTGTTTTCAGCTCCTAAATGCGAGGCATAGGGTCTGGCAACGCACTGTGTTCAGAGAGGGATTAACTGATGTCTCTGGAAGGTGCAGGTGCTCATCAATTCTAGTAAGACTTGGAAAAATGAATCACAGAATCGTAGGTTGGAAAAGACCTCTAAGATCATCAAGTCCAACCATGCACCCAACACCACCATTCCTACCATGATGTCCTGAAGTGCCACATCTACTCGTTTTTTTGAACACCTCCAGGGACGGTCACTCAGCCACCTCCCTGGGCAGCCTGTTCCAATGCCTGACCACTCTTTCCGTGAAGAAATTTTTCCTAATATCCAATCTAAACCTCCCCTGACACAACTTGAGGCCATTGCCTCTCGTCCTATCGCTAGTTAGCTGGGAGACCAACCCCCGCCTCACTACACCCTCCTGTCAGGCAGTTGTAGAGAGCGATAAGCTCTCCCCTCAGCCTCCTCTTCTCCAGACTAAATGGTATCACTTTGTCCTGTTCATTGTTCTTCTGGTTATTTAGAGAAAATTTCATCATCTTACTGCATTTACTTTTTCCTGGAGAAAAAAAAAAGGTGCTACGCTTTAGACTTTTGTCTCCATTCTCCACCTGTCCAGTGAAAGAATATTATCTCCCCCCCTTCTCTGTGTTATAACTAAAACGGAAATCTTCAGCAGGGATGGTGTTACTCTACAAATTTTCAAAATTCATGATTATGTCTGAGTAAAATGAGGCTTTAAGCTTAGTTTATGCCTTTAGGAGATACCTTCTTCAATAATAAAAATTATCTATTTTACATTTGTAATATCTGTCATTATAATGGTCTTTATCTAAGAGACAACTTTCACATAAAATAAAGGTAATTTAGTTTTGGATATACCAAAGTATGTGCACTGTTTTCTATATTGCAAACAGTGACCCAAAGCCCTTGGACACAGTCCATTTAATATATTAAAACAACTACTGTATGGGCTGCAGGTCCTTCACTCAGACAGCCGCTCTGTAAGGTAGGACCCGTGCTACTGTGTGTTCTGTTGCTGCGGAGTCAGCAGAGGGAGCACAACGTAACCAGAAAAAAGTCTCTTTCCAAGAACTCTGCTGACACAATCAGTGATGCTCTTAAACAAACAAACAAGCAGAAAAGTACACAAGAAGAGCCTTGTTGGCTGATACCCCCCATTCAGTGTTTGACAAAATCACAAAGGACTTCTTGCCAAACTCAGTAAGCTTCAAACTGCAGCAAGAAAAACAAGATAATGGCAAAAAGCTATACAGACTTGCTTTAAAAATTCCATTACAGAATTTTGTATTGTTATGTTTACATTACCAAGAAGCAGAGATTAAAATGATTTTTTCTTTTTATCCGTGCACATATTCAAAATATTAGTATAATTCAGGGCAGAAATTATTTCATTTATGTGATGATGTGTGCACTGACCAGCAACGTATTGGTAGGACAGTTAACCAGAGCAGTCTTTGTCCAAGCGAACTGTATGTTAGAAACGACTGTGATTTTGGGAAAAGGACCCAGGCTTACTTAGGCAACTGATAGAACAAGTCGTGACAAATTTTGGTATTGCAAATTCAAACTGTTTTTGAAAACTCAGTATTGCCTTGCAGCCTTCCTACCCTAGAACTGCATATGGTAGCAGGAACAAAAGTACTTCTGCATGCACTCTGGACTCCAGTACACTCCTGCTTGGACCACTGTCTCAGCAGACCTGCTGTTTTTCTTCTCAAGTATGAATTGATCAAAAATATTTACAGGAGTGAAAACTGAGCTCACTGCAGAACAAAAGAACAAAGCTTTTACGGGTTTGTTCCAATTGGAGAACTCTAAACTAAAGCTCCCCATCCCCCTTTATTTACCTGAAAAACCAAAGAAAATACCAAGTGTCCTCTAGCAAGTGTTGAGTGTCAAAATCAGCTCCGTGATAACAAGTGATTGAGTGAAGAAGTTAATTGACCATTTTGTGCACTGCTTTTCGCATCAGCCCTGACTCCATGCACCAGATCAAGAAAATGGATGGCATTTTCTTCTCTGTTCCTCAGATCCCACCCTCAAGCCATGTAAACGTGGCCCAGAAAGAACATGTCCATTAGGAAAGGTGCCTGACAATGCCAAAAATGTGCAACATAGACAACAGACTTTTGAAAGAGTGGGAATAGACATTCCATATAAAAGCAATCCCAGTGGTTCTAGACCAAATGCTTTCGTTCCATCTTTAAGCAGAGGAGGAGGGATGTATCAGCAGCGTGGCAGGGTGCAGCCAACAAGCACACCTCACGAGTTAATCACTGAGTGGGAGGGGTATGAGCTTATGAAAGTCTCCTTTTACAGTCTGCTGTACTAACCTGCAGAACCAGCACCGGACCCAAATTCTGAGAGCAAAAAGAAAAGCGGTAAGCTGGGGCTGAGCGGAATGTTAAGGGTGTGACAACAAACCAGATACTCCCAGGAACATCTTGAAACATTGCCACCAGATGCAAGTGACTGTCACATCTCCACAATGCAAACCATGGAGGAGTGTTGAAGACTGGATGGCGTGAGAACCAGGCTGAGAAATCCAAGTGGTGCACTGCGCAAGGGCTGCAGAGAGCAGCGACACAGAGATTCTTCAAAGAGCCAAACAAAAAGTAAGGGGGGAGTCAACCCATTCCTTCTCTCAGCAAGGCGGCACAGTAAAATATCAGAAGAAACTTGAGAAATGGTGTAAATCCAAACACTCGAAAATGCCGAAAGCAAGCAACTCATAAATCAGTAGGAAATGTATTTTATTCCTATAACTGAATTACAACTACAAGCTGTGATCACTAAAAGCGCAGTCCATAAAATTTACTGCAATGTTTAGGAGGTAGCTGCTAACAGAAACAGGTGAAAAAACCCAAAAGCTCATGCAAGGAATAATAGAGCTGTTTAATTTAAAATATATTTTCTATTCTGTGCCTATGGAATTCACACAAAGTGGTAAATGGCCTGGGTTCTTATTTGAAATAACAGCATTTCATACTCTTGCAGCAACATAAACCATTGCAAATATAAATGCAAATTGAGAAACAAGCTCAAAAATGCCACAGGCTACTCTGATATGCTACAAATTCTACCATCCTGTTTTAATTATTGAATTGGTTTGTTGCATTCTGATACTGATGAAACTAAGTTATTTCAGGATATAAAAGAAATTGATTGCAAGGCTGTGCTCAAATGACAGCTTAAATAGAAATTGAGACTATAGGAAAATGGAAGCTAGCTGTATAAGAAATACCGATTTACATGTTTGAAAAACTTTGTAGCCAGATAGACAGCTCAGATTTCAGAGGAATGGCACTTCAGAATCATGAAGAACATCGCCACAGAATTCTGGATGTGACAGAGCGTTGGGCTCCCAGTGGTAAAAGGCTGGCTACAACACAAATGAAAAGTGTTCTACTACTGTCACGAGCCTGACGGAACCCGGAGCTGAAGACATAATTTCTACTCTGTTAACTCAGATTCAAAGTTTGTGGGAAAGGACCCTCAAATTGTTCTTAGCAGAATCTTGAGCAGAAAAACTGCAGTTTTCTAGTTACAGGGAGCTGTAATCTGCGCTTTGTGAGGTGCCATGTATTGAAACTACAATTAATCCTAATGAAAGACTTATCTTCCAATGCTTTGTGTTCAAAAATATCTTAAAAATATCTCCCACTCTTCAAAATAGAAATACTTATTTTGTTCCGTTTAACAAAAAGAAACCCAAACCACCCAACACCCAGAAGCATAAAAATCTGAAAAATAAGACGTAATCTGATTGCTACTATAAAAATCAGAACAAATGTCCACAGAGTTCTAACGGGCAAAGATCATATATCGATATTTACAATATGCCTACTCGCATTAGCAGAGCTCAAATCTGGATCATTTTGGTTCTGAGGGATTTGAAGAAACCAGAAACAGACAACATGTTTCTAACTTCTACTGGCAATATTGTAGAACTATCTCATGACATCAAACGTAGGCGTTACTCTCTATGAATCATTGTAATTTAAAAAAGGATACTGATAGATAGGCAATGAATCACATTCAATTTTGTAATCAGAAAAAGCTGGCTTCTTAAGAAAGACCTTTGACCCCTTTGGCCCATTTCGTTATCACGCTTTGCCAAGCGACGAAGGAGTAAGAATGAAGTAACTGGTTTTAAAATATACAAAAAACATGCTGTGTTGTATACAAGACAGCAAAGCTTTGTCAACTAGAAAGTCACAACTCAATTTAGCTGACAAGAGCGTTAACATTCTTAGACCTGTGCTTGGCTCTGAGACTCCATGCACCTTTTATAACTGGCATTTATTTATACTGGGCAGACTTTGTATTATTCAGGTCTAGTGAAAATTTTACTAACTACAGGAAATTTATATAATTCAAAAACTTCCTATTTGTGCAGCTTAACCTACGCTATTTTTTAAAAATTATTCTTCTCTTTTTTTTGTTGCCACTGACTCCATACGAGAGAACAATCTGCTTCCAGATTCTTTGAAACTGGATTCGTGCTGTCCAAAATGAGGTGACTAAGACAGTGTTCCAGAAATTTTTCCATATAGCCCAGAGATGTACGATAAGGTAATATAATTTTAATTAATACAGAAATGAGATGTTATATCATATAATGGCTATAAGCTCTTTTTGTTAACTGTAACAAAAATAGAAATTTCCAAGGAGTTAAGAAACCTTTGTATTCTCTGAGTATTTTGAGAGAAAATTCCACATTCAGAAGTTTCCTGTGTAGACTTCTGCATAATTTGTGACTGTGCTTTCAGATGTCAAGTTTGTTTTAAGTAAGTCAACAGCAAGTTTTATAGCTTCAACAGAAACTCAGGGTTTAGGCCACAGTTAGGCAAAACACTCATTTATAGGCTTTATTTTGAATATTGTATTATTGCTAATGGTTTTTAAACACCTGCTTCAAGTTAAGCACTTTTAAAAACTCAGTTCCTGGCTAAGGACGGACTACTTTAGCTAGAGTATGTTATTAAATTACATATCGTACACATGTATACACACAAAGAAATCAATGTAATGCAGATCCATAAGAAATTAGGTTCTCATAAAATGCCATACTTTCTATGCAAAATTACTGTTTCTCACTAACCACAGTGACAACACAGTGCCCAGAGTCAATAAAATAAACTCACAGCTGCCATGAAACACTACTTGCAATGTTTAGCCAGACGCCTACTGTATGTTTAAATAGAAAACAGCACTGTCCCAAAATATTCAAGCATAGTAGAAATGCTATCCAGTCAATTAATACTGTGCTGCACACGTGATTCATTGTATGGAAATCTGCAAATTCCTCTGTAGCTTCACAAGCCTTTGCGAGATTACCAAAGATTTAAGCACGTAGTAAGGCAAAATATACAAGAAGAGATGTGCAAGCACTGCAGCTATTTACCAGACAGTCTTACACTCCATTGTTTATTGGGTTTCATTAGGCCATTATCACCGTGCCTTTTAATGTATTTTAATATACTAATCATGGACTCTATTCTTTAAAAATGGTGCTTAGTCAACAATTATCAACTAAGGTATCAATTTGGCAAGAAATTTTAGAATAGACATACTCCATTATGGGATTCATATCTGAAGACAAAGTTCGTATTTCTTTTTGAAATGTTAAAAAGTTTAATAGTAAATGTTGTCTATTATGTGCACAATACCCAGGTTTTTTTTTTTCTAAGACATCTTAGGTCCAATAAATTTTATAGTAACACTGACGAATTTTTATAATATTAATACTTCAATAACCACAGAAAGCTTTCTCAAACCACTTCGTAGTAGTAGAGAATTTATTGAGATCTTTTTACGGATGCATAACACTGTTGGTAAGAAGCCTGGGATTTTTTTCTTTCCTCAGGCTCTGTCCGCACTTTTTAGTGTTCACAAGACAGGCAACTTAAGCGTTGTTTCCAAGAGATGAGCTAATGAGGCACACAACTGTAACAGGGTAAAATATACTCATTAATATCCTAAATGCAGTTCCCTGCCACGGCAGAATACTGAATACTCCCACAGGAAGAGGAGGATGAGGAACAAATGCAACATGAGTTTAAACTCATTCCTTGAATTAAATCCCACTTTTAAAGTTTTTCCTGGCAGTCCAGTACATTGCAAATTATCCATAAAAATGTTTCTCTCATATCAGGATGAGCCATTTTCATCACAAAGCTGTCACCTTCTAAAATGCTAAAAATCTAAAATGCATTTTAATACGGTAAGACTATCTGTAGGCCCCATATAATTTGATTGAGCACTATTTTTTATTTAGTATCACCTCAAAGATTTTAACCTGTTGGACAGTCACTAAGTCCTAAAAGCTAAAAAGCACCATATTGCAAAACACATTGATTAATGTAAACACGCTCAGCGCTATTTGTGTATTAAATACAGAACATCAGAAAATATCTCAGCATGACAGGGAACACACTTTCCTATATATATTTTTTCTTATATATAATTATATATAATTTCTGATATATGCCAAGTATAAGATAATAGTCTTTGTATATGTGTGTGTACAGCCACTAAACTCTGTGATGTCAAGTGAGCTCAAACACATCAAAGCCTCAGAAAGCAGAGAAGTAGTACCAAAGAGAGCTTAACATTTAGCATTCTCCTCTTCTGGATGCCTCCCAGATTAATCTAGTGCAAAATACGCCCAGATTTTGTGTGCAATACAGTTCTTTGCACACTGTTCTTGAAGTCTATTTTCATTAGCTGCTGAAACTCTTCCCTCAGACATTTCTAAGCTTGGAAGGGTGCTACGCATGCCACTCCAAAGCGCAGTGCTGCCCGACGCAGACCCGAAGGACCCTGCTCTTTCCTCCATTGTAACTGTTGCCATTACTCGGGCAAGATAAACAACAGGCAAAAGAAAAATGGGTAGCCCACTTTGATTATATATTATATATATATATAATGGGCTTTGTACCAGCCTACAGTAAGAGTACTGAACTCAAATAATTTAGTATTAGACACATGAACTTTTGTACACCTATCATCTGTTGCACAAATGTATCTCTTTCATTTTTTAAATTAGCAAAAAAAAATTCACCTTCTCAACTGTACAAACCAAGAAGCATATAACCGGCTTAGCCACTTTTCAGTCATAGAGCAATCTCTTGTCATCTGACTACTGTACTTTTGACCCTCCAAAATATTCCCAACTAAAATATGTTGACATGTTTATACATGTGATTCAATAATTATTGTTCTCAATAGTGTAGGATACTTATCACATATTTAGATCAATGTTCTTTGCATCTCATGTACTCCATCTTTCTAAATATTAATTTTTTCAGATAGCTTTAAAACTGTCCCACCAAGGTGACTTCAGGCTGCCTGCACAAGGAGTATAGCATCGGGTCGTAAGTAGGGTAAGCTTGCTTTTGTAACTGAAATTGCAACACTGTGCAACACTGGGAGACGTATTTAAAGAACACCAGTAAATTAATTATGAAATGTACTCTAAATTGAAGTCATCTTAAACAGTTGCACTTCTGAATCTTCTACTGGACTACAGGACAAGAGCATCATGAGAATCTTCCCCTTTCTTGATTTTTTTGGGGCCAGTATAAAATACAACATAACATTGTCCTCTCTATTTTATTCCAGAAGGAAAATAGGTGGAGACTTTCTGCGGGAAATCTAGCACTGAAAACTGACTATCATAAGAGCTAGATATAAAATATTAATTTTAAAGCCTCCCCATGACAAAAGAGCAATATCAGAAAAACACTAAAGTATCAGCTATAAAAACTCAGCATTAAGTTAGCACCACCTTACCTCCTTTCATGTTATCATATTTCTTACTTGCAACAGAATTATAGGAATTTTGTTAGGAATTTTCTATTTGTATACTTTAGAAGGACTTCTTGCAGACTGGAACTCAAAACTGCAGTAACAGAGGAAAAAAAAAACCAAAAAAGCCCAAACAGAGCCCAGGATCAGAGTTGCTGTGAAACAGATGACACCGAGAAGCCCCAGAACAGAACTGTATTATCTTGAGTTCCAAACTACACAAAATTACAAGTTTATGGGCGAACAAATTCCCTAGCAAACTCTGAGTAGTTGTGGATGTCAGTCTATACATTGGACAAATCAGACTATTTTCAATTATGACATTTCTGTTCCTACCATCTACTACTGATAAACAAAACTCCCTTTAGCACTCAAAAAGAAAATATAATAATAATGGATTATCAGGGCAACATTACACAATAATTCAAAAAAGGGCACATGCTCAGTTGTTATACAGGGCTATTTAAACCTTCTGTCACCCATTCCTCAGTAGTGTTCTACGAAAAGGCCCCCGTCACAAATATTTCTGAGAATCTGACACAAGTCTCTGGGAGTGCCCCAGAAATTGATGGAGATATTTAACTCTTTTCCAAATGTACTTTTGAAGGGAAAAAAAACAAACAAGATACCTTTCTCTTAAGGATAGAAAAATAACTTATTAAAAGCACAATGGGTAAGTGCTGTTTGAACTTGAACAAAAAGATGAATACTATCCCTGCAGCCCTTTGAGAAGAAAAAGTGCACAAAATATTTGTAGGGAAAGAACATGATTTCATCTTTCATTTAATTTCAAAATCATTAATGCACTTCAAAAATAACTTAAATATAACCTGGATAATAATACATTAATGCAAAGTTCTACGAAGTCCTGACTTTGTTATTAATGCATAAACTTACTGTATTTTCTAACGAGATGTGGCAAGGTTTGGATTTTACAATGTGCATGAAAACTAGAAGGAAAGAATTTCTTTGATCTTATGTTCTGTTGGGTTATTCTTCCCCTGTGTTATTAATATCCTAAGAGTATGTTTACTATGACTTGGCCTGACTTTTGTCAAGTTTCTATTTTGAAGTAAAAGTTTTTCCACTTCGTCCATTGGAATTGCCTTGCTTTCCCCATGAAGGAATAAGCATTTTCACCTGCCAAGGCATGGAAAATTATTTCACACAACTCACTTGTTCCTTCATGTGAACCGTACAGCACTCCTGTGTTATCCATCCAGAAAGCAGGGTATATTTATATTAACTTTTAAGCCAACATATATGCCTGACAATTTAGCAGATCCATGGCTTTCGCTACTGTTCTTTGCTTCTGCAATAAACTAAAAAAATTGTATTTGATATTATTCTTCAGTTATTAATATTGGTGATCTTTAACCCACAGTGTCCATGCATAGCAAGTCTCCTCTTGTCACACACTTTGGCATTCAAAGTCAGCAGAGTTTTTGTCTGCTTAGTGACTGTAAAACTGTACAAACCATTCTATTAAATGAAAATGACAACTGGTGTTGCTATGTTTGGCAAGAAATTTTCAAGAGTGAAAATCACATAATTTTAGGACACCAGACAGGAAGTAGAGTATCCACAACTAAGAACAATTTACTGTTAGGGAAAAGTTATTAATGTATACTTTCAGAATTTCGTTAATTTTAACAACTAATATTAATCAAAAGTTGTAACAACTAATGCTAGACAGTGATTTTTGTAAATGTCTGTTTTCAGCTGTAAAGAATCTACCAACGCTTGACTAAATCAGTAAAGGCTCTGCTTGCACTTTGTATTCTGCACATAAATACTGTGGAGAGCATGAAGCGTCTATTAGCTTTAAGACAGAAAATCTCTGTGTGCCCCAGCCACCTATGTTCAGATGGATTTCAGATTCTGTGAAGCTCTGTATATGGGACTGACAATTGCCTATAGAGATCCCAGTTCATGTAAGCTTGCCTGTTTTCTTTAAAATCACTGCTATTCCATTTCTATCTTTGACAGCATTTGCTAGTTTCAATTAAGGGAAAAGCATATAATCAAGTTCTAACACTGTGTCAGTAAGATTAATAATTATAGGGTTATGCAACATTAACAGTAGTGGTACAAGCAAAGCAGCTATGTTAAATTTTAACAGCATTAAAAAGAGGAGAAGAAAGAGACTGAGAAAATTTCAGTTCCCTTCTCTGTCATGTGTTCTTGTCATCATCTCATTTTTTCTATATTTAAAATACTTCAAGAATTTCTTCTGCATGTAATCTAAGAGGACAGCTAACAGCAAATCTTTCAGTTTCATGTCATGATAAATAGATGTATACACCACGATTCAAGACAAAAATGTATATTTAAGTACTTACATTTATAGCCAACTTCTTGTTTATTTTTCTAGAACATTTATTGAGTAAGTTAGTATACTAAAAAAAAATCATATTCATTAACTTTCTGGAAAGTGTTATTTTGAATAATTACATGCAACTGTATTTCTTTAATCTAAATATGCATGTCATTTTCACATACAAACCACAAAGTATACACTGGAATTTTGCCCATATACTCTGGAATACTTGATAACTTGATTGTTTTATTTTTATATCAGCTATTCATCTTTAATTTGGACAGAATAGTAATAGTTAACATTGCAATAAATTACATTGTCATACCCCATTATTCGTTTAAGGACATTCATTTTCTAGGCAAGCAAGCTTAGTGTGAGGAACTAAACGTTATTACTGTGACTTTTGGTAACCCCTCAAGCAGGCTTGTGAACAACTAACAATCATGTGGCTCTGGTATACACTGAGGACAAGTTACTGTGACTACTTACTGTCCTAGTTATTTTTTTTAATTGCTAAACTAAAACCAATAGTTTCCAAATTTCTATGTGCTGAATTCAAAGCACGATCACAGGACAGATGGTTGAGCTCTTCAAAGATTCAGTTGTATTTAAAAGCAATCATATTAAAATAGTATTGAGAAATTAATTCTTAAGGGACATCAGGATTCTATCCAGTGCAATGCACTGTAATATAGAGCTGAATATCAGGATAAGACCCTTGCATTCACGGTGTGTGCAAAGCTTTTTGAAATACCTCTAATCCAAAAGATCAGAAGGGTTCTTCCCACACCCTGTACTTCCAGTGCTTTGTGTAACGAGGTGTGAACATCTGTTTTAAACCTTATTAATATACTCTGTACAAAATAAGAAATTGTTTTGCAGCAGCTTAGGTGACCCTTCACCAGCAGTGATATACTTGGTTTAGAGGGATATGACAAGGATGAAAATAAGGACAATTATAATTTACACCCATCTGAACTAGGTGAGCTTGGGAATTTAGAACCTATTTTTGATCTCTCACCTTGACTTTCTGCTACCAATGTATCATCACAAAACAGGTCAAACACCAAACTACTTGCAAAGCGGAAACTGGTTTTTACTGGGTTACAAGAACACGGTATTCACCTCATAGCTTTGTACAGGCAAACCCTTCCGATGTAATGGATGAGCTTGTAAGATGTGTGTGGCTTACTACGTAAAACTAATACAATTAGAAAATGATCTCCCCTGTATTTTGAGAATTCCTAAACTGTTTCAGACGTAAAATAGCACTGGACTTGGTTTGTGGTTTGGACTGATGGAATGTTTTGTACAGCTCAACATAATATGCTGAGTCAGACAAGATAATTTGCGGTCAAATACTGGCCCCTTTAAAACTGATTGTAAAATTTCTATCAGTTTACTTATTCTACCTTTTGTGGGATGACTGCATATGTTTTGGAACAGGAATTCTGCACCTCTTGGTCTATACCTGAACATAATGTATTCAAAAACCTCTGCCAGCTCAAACATACATACCATACTAAGCAGGCTCTCAAACTGAACCTGCTTCCTCAGATATTCTGAGGAAATCATCAGTCTATAATCCTAGGTTAGGGAAAAAGTGTAGAAACTATTCATACTGAGATCACAGTAAGACATAAACTGATCAATAGATAGCTTCTGCACAAGATTTACATCTCAACGAAAGCAGAAAAAGTTGCCAATTCCCTTATGTTTGTCACAGAATCACAGAATCCCAGCATGGCAGGGGTTGGCAGGGCCCTCTGTGGGTCACCCAGTCCAACCCCCTGCCCAAGCAGGGTCACCCACAGCAGGCTGCACAGCACCGCGGCCAGGCGGGGCTGGAATATCTC
>Ga0065711_1042975_pt1 | contig 15022 bp, 4 predicted proteins | sample Hoacrofraction12_FD_59098 | JGI IMG/M metagenome (GOLD analysis project Ga0065711, IMG submission 59098) | Hoatzin crop microbial communities from Cojedes, Venezuela - Epithelial fraction 12 v2 (version 2) | ecosystem: Host-associated > Birds > Digestive system > Esophagus > Crop | place... | reverse complement strand
CCCCCCCCCCGGCTTTATTCGTGTCTACGCATTTATACAAACTGGAAACCACAACAAAACAAGTCGTATCTGCAGTGCGGAGATGTGTGTGTACTGACTGTAATGCAGCATCGTAGCGTGGCGAATGCTTCCACGTGAGGAGAACATTCCTTGTAACCAAGCCGCAGAAGCTGGGGCAGCACACCAGGTCTCGCCACCATGTCAGTTCCGACGCCTCTACGAGCAGCAGTGAGCTGAAGGAAAACATCTACAGAAAGCGGCAGCCTTGTAAATACCGATGCGAATGCGCTTCTACGGCGACTGACGGCAAGAGGTGATACAGCCATGAGCATCCAAGCTTTCCTCCTCCTGTTTATAAACTGAGCCATTCCAAGAGGGAGCAGAAACCAGACAAATCATGCCACTGGAAGCAAACAACAGAAGCAAAGGACATACAGAACTACCAATGACAACAGCATTCCCAGGAAAACCCAGATCTGCAAAGAAGAAAGGCTCACTGGGAAGTCATCGAGGAACAGAAGACTAAAATTAGTCCATAAGCGATGGTTCGCCCTGCTCTGCGAGTAACTCACCCCTTTAAACTGACACCATCTGTGCACCAAGGCAGGGTGAGCACAGTGACGATGGCCTGAGAGCGATGCTGTATCCTACACCAAGAATACGAGAATCTCGAAATAAATGGTTCAGAAGCACATTCCGATGGAGCACTTTCGAGCACTTGAATTTCACCAAAAGCACTAATAGTTAGAAGTGCCAGATAAAGCTATTAAAAAAAAAAAAGTAGACTACAGCTTTGAGACATTGCTATCACTAGAAAATGAGATTTTTTTCCAATATAGTTATACTGTCATAAAAAATGTTTGAAATACCAAAGATTTCAGTAAGAAATTAATTTGCCTAATATGCATTCTAAGTTGCATAATCTTTTCTCAAATCATCTTTTGCACTAGAAAATCATTCTGAAAATGTAAAGCCAAAGTTTCCAGCATTCCTTCCTTTGCATTTGTGTCCCCCCAACCTGAAAAAATATACAGAATATTTTAAGCAGAATATTTACATTTTAGTTTGTGAAACAATTCAGAGCATCTTCCCACTTAATCTTTCCCACTGCACCCTTCCAAAAGCCTAAGTTCAGCAACGGAAACTCTGTTTTTCTAAGTAACAAAACACCAACCCCATTTCTCAGAGAACAAGACCTAAAATCTGCTGAGAACCAAAGCCCGTCCCGAAGGTGGCCATGGAGAAGGTGCTTCTCCAGAGACACTGCATGGTAAAGGGACTACACACCACTCTTGCTTTTAACTACAAACACCTACTACAGGCTCTTCTGCCACACCGTACGGACTGCAAGGCGAAGAGGTAACTCTAACACGTTTCCTCCCTCTGGCAAATCCTCCCCCGCCCATTCACGCTCTACATCAGAGCGCTGGACGCCAGCATTACACTGAATTAGTTCTACCTTGTGCAGTCTTCCTCATGAAGAATTGTGCACTGTAGCCAATGCATAGTGAATGGTTTCACACCCTTCAGCTGTCAAAGAACACACAAAATCTTTCTTCCTTCAATAGAAGCCATTTTTAAAAGATTTGTGACACCCATACAAAAACACAGTCACTTCTTCCAGCCAAAATATTTGTCAGACCAAAAGACCTGGTCTTACACAAACCAACTCTAGGTTGTTAATAATGAGAAATTACTGGTTTAGATTTACTGCAAATAGAAAAATATACCTTGGCAGACAGCTGATTCAGAAGTTCTTCCTGAATTGTTTAAATGCATGTTTCTTCGGTAACCTTACAAACTCTGGGAAAAGGGAAAGCAGGGGGAAAGGGAGAAGAGGAGATGGAAGGTTTTAAAGAAACATAATGGACGCAATTACTCTTTAACTATAGGACTGTGCTTCTTTTGTGCAAATGTAATAGATTTGTGTGGTAAAAGCCAAAATACGTAAATGTACAGAGCTGAGCCAATCTAAATGCTTGGAGCAGGGCTGTGTATCAAAGCCTCTGCCTTCTGCGACACAAAATCAACCGCAGATTGCATTTCCACATGTGATACGCCAACAACAGAGACTCATGAGGTTACACGGTCACACACGCTGACGGGATGAGGCAACTGCTATGGGACAGGGATGAACATGTACTTCGGAAAAGTGAAACACTGATTGCGACATACGAGACACAGCTAAACAGCAGATATCTGATTAGAGCATTCCAAAAAGCCCCTTATTTCCTAGGTATCCATGGCAGTATGAAGACTCTTAGAATGAGAAACTACTAAGAAAATCATTATTTTAAGAACATATTTAATATTGTATAAGAAGAGAGTTACAGGAGCAGGTGAAATCCGAGTGTATTTTGTTACTACTGCATACCCGGCTGGAAGTTTTCTTGGGGAATGGAGAGGTAACCACCAGTCCACTGCACAGGATCCAGGTTTCAAGCTATATGCGGTCAGACGAGTCACACGTTAACGCTTACTACATGGAGCATGCGAGACTCCATTTTCAGTGATTTCTTAACTGCCTGGACATTCGACGTGGGATCTAGTGTACAACTGAGATTTTCAAACTGCAGCTTCACTGCATTTACGCACTTGAAGGCATGATAGTTACGAACTATGAACACTGAATTAAACAGTTATTTAAAATGAAAGTTTGCTGTGTTTTGATTTTGTTTCTTCTGTTTCATAATTCGTTTTTAGAGCATCTTAATCAATTTGTGGTCTGGTCTTCATCTCTGCCAGTGGGACAAAAACCTCACGGACTCGAGTTTCACAGCAAGGTTGCAATGACAATTTCTTTGCTACGCAAACATTGCCTTGAACAATGAGATCCTGAAAATCCTGCAGCACCTGCAGCCCTCAGTCCAGAGCAGAGATTCCAGTCCCTAATGCAAAAATAAGAGTTCCAAGAGAAGAGCTGAAGCAATACCGGTTAAAGTCACGGACAAGACTAATGAACAGCGCATTTGGTGCTTGGAAAGTTGGACCTCTTGCGCACCTCCTCCCCTGCAGCTCACTGCCCTCTTCAGAGTCTGGGATGACCATAAGCAGAGGGACATGCTCCTGTGGCAGCAGCCCAGGCCCCCCTGAGGTGTCACACCAGGAGGGTAAAATATGCCTGCCCGAACTACTTATTTGCCATGTAATTTACTGGGGAGACGGCACTTCAGCCAGCAGCGGGAACTCACGCAGGCAGGGTGAAAGCAGCCAATGCTGGTTTTGTCCAGATCCTACGCTTAACCACTTCTTTGTTCAAGAAGTTCCTGGAGGTGTGATTTACAGTTTATTCCGCCCAGAGATAACAATCAATATGCAGCTTTGCGTTTCTTACTGACAGGAAGGTTCTTCCAGTTACTGACAGGACTTCAGAGACTGACTTCCACCTGCACGTCCAAACAAGGCTCTGGAAGCAGCAGCACTTTTGCCAGCCTCTAGCTGTAAAAACTGCCGTAGCTAAGGCACCACTCCCTGGCTGGCCCTGGTGGCAGGACCTCCATTTTATCTCCCCACCCCCCCTAGGTTTGGTCACCTTGCAGAATGGATGGGATCTGTTGCTGCCCGGCCCCAGACGTGCAGACACACACATTTATACTGGGACAGCAGAGGTACCTGCAAGATGCACCGCTCCAAGCTCCGTCTGTGCAATTTGGTTTTATTGGCATATTTAGGTATCGAAACATTGCCATCAATGTCTCACATCCTTCAGATATATGAAGATAATTAAGCATTAATTGTATCTTCAAAGTACAACATGACCAAATATAAATACATGAAAAAGAATAACACATGCAAAAATTCCCCAACTTTAAAAGGATTAATAATTCACAAAATTTATGCTAGTGAGACTTCTGTATAATCCACTAATGCTGACACATTTTTCCATGTCAAGATCAAGAACTGTTAACAAAACACACCATGCATAATAAAAGATGGCTGGCTGCTGAATTATACTTCAAGACGACAGTGAACTGTTATATCCCTTATTATTCCAAATTATGGCCTTGTAAAAGTTAACAGTGTTTTTCAAAGCAATGACTCATATATTGCCATTCACACACTAGCATAAATATTTGAATTGTATTTAACTCTCAAAAATTACTAAACTGATTGCTTATAGAATATAGTAACCGTCCATGGAAATAACAAAACTGATTTGCAGACTGCTAAGACAGCATCTGTAAGAGACAACTCAAAATGAACGTGTGCGTTCAAAGTGAAGGGTCATCATGGAAAATGCAACTTTTTAAAGTTTCATTGTGCAAGTTCAGTTCTATTGGATCACTTGAATTTGGGAGAAGAAAGATTTTGTCACCGTGCTACAGTGACGTCTCAAGTATCAAATGCAGGATTCCAGTCTGCCCATACGGTAACAAAAAAGAAGATTAAATGCTCAGAGGTAAAAGCGCTCCTTAAAAAAAATAAATATATATATATATTTAGCAATTTGTGGATATAATTAGAAAAAAAAATAATCTTGGAAGTGATTACTGTCCAGACGACTTATGCTAGGCCACAAGACAAGCCCTGGGCTGTATTTAGAAGTCATGCTAGTCTTTTCTAGGGCAGGGATGTAGCACTGAACTCGCTTCAGAACCTACTACAGGTGCACGAGCACCACATGGCTTCCACAAGGCATTTACAAATGTCCCTGTTAACAAGTGGGCAAGTCCATTGTGGAGAGAGTCAAGAAGCTTCTGTCGTTGGCATAGAAGGGATCCGATGAACTCCATGATCTAAAGCAACAATAAAAAAAAAGTTTGGCTGACTGGGAACTTAAAATCTAGAGTTGAGGAGACAAGTCTATGAAAGCAAGAAATAAAAGTATGATGTTACGAGATTAGGCAAATGTAACTCTTTAAAAGACTAATCTTATTCATTTCATGTAGGCACCTGCAATTCATTCAAACCTTTGAAAAGATACTGCGATTAATCATGCCAACTATGTAATTAGCAGTTCTATGTTTACTCACAGCTACAGATATTTTCTTCACTATGAACTAAAACAGCCGGAGGTTTATAGGCCAGTTTTACAACTAAAGTTTTACCATTGTGCCTCAAGGGAAATCTGCATGTCGCACGCATAAGTTGAGGCACAGTGAACGCTACAACTTGATTTTGCCTAAGGTCACTCCCGTCAAGCCCTGCGACAGGCAGAGCCAACCGCTGTCACCCAGGACACTGGCATTCTGATGTCAGACACCCAAGCTGTCTAAAGGCGTGGGGAGGAAAAACTTCCAGCTGCAGTCATGAATCTATTTCATCCCTTACCGTTAAAGTTAAATTTTAAGGCATCAGAAAAACTACCTAACCTGTTGTAGCTTTTGATTCTGATGGGATCTCACAATGGCTCTCTCAAGGACAGATTCCTACTTCGGAAGAGACACTGTTCGTGGCGGAACAATATTACAGGACTGTATGTGAAAAGCTGAGAAGGCTGGAAGGCAGGAAATGAAAATACAACAAACTTCTCCAAATTTGCCTCTGTCAGAAATCTGCTGTTTCTTTAGAACCTTTACATGCAGTGCCTTGACATGAGTACCACTAATGGGAGATCTGAGCAATTCGGTAATGAATCCTACTGTACAAGACGTGTATGTGATCCAGCATTCTTAATATTTTAGTGACTGACAAATTGACAGACAATTTAATGGAACAGACAGACAAAAAAGCATTTTATCATACCACACCACACATTTTATATTCTAACTGGTGAATGAAGCTATAGAAAATACTTCTCGAATGCATTTTACAAGCAGTAAATTAAGTTCAAGAGACTATATTCCTGTGGCCCGCTACTCCAAGCATTTGTACAATTAATTTGATTTGATCACAATTTGATTCATCAAAGTTCCTATCAAAATTTGACACCATGTTTGATTTCATGTTCAGCTATTGTGTTTGACAGAATATCATATTTGACAGAATATCAGGAGCACAGAACACAACACAAACCAGTTTATAGTGCTCTTCGTTTTACAGCACTCTCACAGACAACGTATTTATCAGCATCGCTTCATTCAGCAAAAACAATTTGCAGCTGCATAAGAAGCTGCTTTGTAAAGCCCAAGTACTCAGCAGACCATCCTGTTTGGGACTGTGCAATCTCCAGAAGATACCAGCTTTAGGTAAAAAACAAAGCAGCTCAAGCGCGTGAACAAAGGCTCAACAATTTTACAGGCATTTTTAAAATCACCAAATAGATTTCTTAACTGTACCTTCAGCATTTGACAGCTTGTAACTGCCTCATGTGATTTAAGCAATTAGTACATAACAAAATAAACTAAGACTTTCACATATTACCAGGAAAATACAGGGGAAAAAATAGTCTTAGTACCTTGACTTTTAGACTAGGTTTTATGTGTCAATGCTGAGTGGAAGGAACTGAAGTCACTGAAGAAAGCAAATTTAAAAAGTATTTTCTAGTTGTACTACACATAAATTTAAGTGACACTACAAGATGGTTCAGAGTAATTTCAACCAGAGGGGGAGGCAAAAACTACAGAACATCAAGCCCCCAGTGTAGCACCAGGATAGTTTTGCATATTCATTACACATAATACTAACTTCCACGTTCTAACAACCCTAAAATTATTCAGCTAGGTGGAACTTTGTCTGAAAATCACGAGGTAAGCAGACAAGGAACCTGAGAAAGTGCAGTTTTCAAAAAGTGTTTAATATTCTGTCAAATATGAGTTACCTTCAATAAATATTTGTAAGTTCTTAAAGAAAGAAAAACTGAGTGGAAAAAAGAAGAAACTGTAAAAAAGTAAATGCATTGCAGAAAATAAGACACACAATACCTACCTTACAAGACTACATGTTATTAAGGCAAAAGTTAACTAAAAATATGCCTTAATTAGATAAAAATAAATGAAAAAAGTAGCATGAGAAGTTCCTCATTTGGAAAGCACAGTTTTACAGAGAAGTGGAAAAAAACCAAAAAAACTTAGAGCAACTGCTACCAAAATGTTGATTTTCAGACCAATTAAATGCTCACCTTGTAGATTAAAAATTCTATTAAACTGTTTATTTTATACATCATGCCCGCTTTCTATACAGCAAGAGTTTGAGTTAAAAATGTACTTAATCATAACAGTTCATTTTTCATATGGAATGAAACATTTTGCGTAACCATACCCTGGATTTGTAGAAATGTTGACTAAATCTCATAAGCAAGCCAGAAGAGAGAAACTGACTGAAGCCACAGACACTGCATCCAACACAAGAGTTCAAACCAGAAAGGTGCTACGTACCGAGCCAACACCTAAAGGCAGAGCCAGAACTGGCAGAGCTTGGCAAGTGGAAATCACCCCGCAAGATTTTACACGGAATGAATGATATCACAACCTTTAACCAAAAAAGACGAAGTTGTTCAAATACAAAATGAGTTTCCTTGAACACGGGTGAAGCGCAACTTTTTCAGGTTTGCCTTTTGACCAATGAAGGACCATGATATCATTCAGGGACTGAGAGATTACGATGTACAAAAGACTATTTTTATTTCTACCCCCAAATATTTCTGTGTTTTTTTAGCTATCCCTCATTATTTGGAAAAGGTGAGATGGCACATCAGCAGGTTTAGTCAGCGTTTTTCTCACAGTTACGCTGACTGCAAGAGCAGTGTTGCTCCTTAGCTGTATTCAGTTGCTCCAGTGTGCTTTTCTCCCATTGAGGTTTGTTTCACACATGGTTTGTGAAGGAAAAAGGTTTATTTAGCACGTACTTTGGAATGGCACACAAGATTTGGACAATATACCTTCCAGAACCGAAAAAAACATTTAAAATTCTTAGAACCTGAAGGCTCTGTTCTGTCAGATTTTAGAAATAGATTATAAAAGTTATACTACAAAAATATTTCATCTTCATATCAATCAATGGCTGAAATATTTAAAGACTCTCCTTCTAAATGAAGTTATATTTAAGGGGGGAGTGTGAGCCTTTTGTATATCTTCAGGAGTAACACAAGCTCCAAGGTAAATATTTGGAGGTTGTACATCAAGAACCAAAGGGAAAAGTCTTTCGACTTTACAAACAACTCCTGATTTGTGAAGGTTAAAAAAAAAAAAAAATCATAAAAAAGAGAACAAAAACAGCAGCAAGGCTTGATTTTCTAAGAGAAGAATGTACAAATCAAGAGAAATTACGATAGATACAACACAAGAACTTGTAGTAAGCCAAACTAAACGTTTTAACAGAAATATTTTGAAAACTGTTTTTCCCCCTCCCCATCCCAAAAGAAAGAACTCAAAAAGAAACAATAAAATAATCTTTTAGGATGAAAAAAGTACAATAAAGAGTTGCATTTCCTACTTAAATAAGCAAAACCTGCAGCTGGTTCGCTAGACATCTACGGCTGCAGGCTCATCGGGTTCCAGTTTATAGGAGAATCGTCTGCAGCAAAGACTACTGAGAGAAATGCCACACCTGTTGACCCGGGTCAGACTACATCTTCCCATTAGTCGTTCCAGCATTCTTCTAACAGATGTGCATGCTGTTTCCCCATCTGAGAAGCAGCACATGGAGTCCAAGCAGTTGATACCTGAACCTGCCTCAGTAAGCTGGAAGGAGGAAATGAAGAAAAGAAAACACAACATCAGTACTCACAGATTCTGGCAATGCTGTTATCAGAAAACACTTAGGAAAAGCAGGTTTTCTTAGAGTGTTGAATATTTTTCAATTTTATAGAACTACAACAACGGATAACACTACCATTTCCCTTCCTAAAGTCTATTTACACTAAAATTTGATCTTCCCAAGGTTTGAATGCAGCCTTGGTGAGCGTATGGAAAGCAGCCTTGGTGAGCACCATCCCTGCTTAATGTTGGAAATAAACCGGTTAGCAGTTACAGCTACAACAGATCTCTGGAGCAGAGCGCCATGCAGTTTAAGCTGTGATGCCCTGGCTAACCGCAGCGGAGGTACAACAATTTACACAAGCCACAGGTCTGCCCTATTTTAAGGGAAATCAATCAAGAAAAAGCGTCAGACCAGGGCTGCAGAATACAATGCAGCAACCTGATTGTAAGTAATAATTCTCTTCCTCAAGTAGTGTAGAATGCAACTTCCTATAATAATTTACACATAATATCACTGCTATTGATACCCTTCGCTTGGCAAGGAACAAAAGCACATTCCTGGTTTTGTGAATGTCTTTTATCTAAATGCAAACAAGGCTGATGTTAAAAAGGTTCAGTCACGTTCATGCCAGCATGAAGAATTAATCCAACATTAGCACAATAAACTGTCTACTGTTCATTCTTTGTAGGTGAGAAGGAGACCCAAACAAAATGAAAGTAGTAATACAAGGATGTACGGGTTTAAGTTAAGTGCCATCTAACAGCGTGCTCCTCTGTATTATTTTTGCACACTAGTCAACCATAGCATAAGTAAAAACTAACTGAAATCTAGTACTGCTGGAGGCAGAATATCCAAACTGACTTCAGTATGCTTTCCAAAAGGAAACAGAAATGTGAAGTCCAGCGATGCTTTTTAATCTAATTTGAAACTCTCCATGAGAGCATCCTGTCAAACAAATGCCAAACACACAGGCTGAATTTCAGCATCCGTTATCCTCACCTCACTCTCAGCAACCAGTGACTAAAGAAATTTGGGGGGAGGCATCTTAGTCTATGATAGGACACAGCTCACTTCAGAGCTTCCCCCAGCTTTTCACCGTGTGACCAAAGGTCGCCAACTGTTGTCTAAAGACTTTGGTTTCTGACTCCAGTTGCTTTTCCACAAGGAAAGCAAAAGAACCTCAGCATTCCCTACGGGAGTGGTTTACTATGAGCGCACACATTCCTTCCAAATCCCTGAAACAGGCATACAGCTTCATAACAGAACAATTCCCGTACTACAAAGAACAGGCAGCTAACAGAAACAAGAGGCATTTGGAAATCCCAGACAAAAATCCCAACTGGTAGGACCAGGAAGGAGCACAGAGGCAGAACTGGTGTTCCCACACATCATCTCCATGCACGCCTGCCTCTTCCTTGGCTCTGTTTGGCCTTCCCCGCAGACCCTCCGGATCTTCCCCTCACACCACTCAGTGTGATGCTTACAGGGCTGGCAGTTAACAACTGTATGAACTTACAGAAAGCATTACAAACTGAAACCCTTGATACAGTCGCTGCACCTCTGAGGTCCAGAATGAGCGCAGGCAGAACACACGCTTCTGCCTAAGGCGCTCATTTGGGAGGTCTTCGGGACACAAAATGCAGATTTACCATGACAATGAACTTCTGGAAATACCCAAGAGACAGGAGCAGAAGCATTGAAACTGACAGCTCTAAAAGGGGTTTTGGGTAACCCAAAACAAAACATGCCTCAACAGAGCTCGAGTCCCTGAACACTCTTATTCGATGACCGTCACAACTGGTCACAAGTGTACTGTCACAGACCATACTATAATTAGGAATAGCACAATTTGCAGCACTGCAGTACTGCAAATATGACCTTCACAGCCACTTCATACTGCACTCACAGTGTATCAGACAAGACATGACACAGAGCAGAAGGAATTCCTATCAGGAGGTCAGAAAGCAAGCTCCCTGCTGCATATGCAGCAATCTTCACGGTTGCATTCACAGCAATACAAAACAAACTCTCCATATTCCTACAGTTAGGATTTCAAAAAGAATATTTAGTCCATCCATTATCTTGAAGCAGACCAAGTAATACCTTTAAAGTTACTGTAAAAGGTCATCTTACAGTGGTTGTATGTAGGATCAGATGGACCAGACACTTTTTTCCCCTAGCATGTGCTGACCTGAGAGCTCGCAGTCCTAGATATTATTCAAAGACTGGCAGAAAGAGGAACCAAGAGTAACCCAAACTAGCTTCCAAGGAGTGAACCCTCAGCTCTGAAGGGCTGGTGTTTCTTATTCACCAGAATCTCCTTTGTTCTCAAGTTAGATACTCAGAAAAAGCTAGGATCATGCTTGAAACACAATTTATGGAAAAGTTAGTATTACCCTTTTTTAAAAATAGCAAATGTGACCTTACACAAGCCTGGAAACAACATTTATATTTTATCAAACTCACAGTTAAGTGTAAAGTAATACTGGGAGAGCATTAAGGACAATATAAAAATAAATTCAATTTTATGTGTAGATATATTGTATATAACTGCTTGGTGAACATGGATTTTAATATTTATACCCACTACCTGGAAGGAAGACACTTATATTATGCTAAAGAGTCCCTTTTCTCACTTTTCTGTCTGTAGTGGACAATTATGATCATAGTTTTGTATCAAAGTAAAACCTGGCACAGTAAGGCAGTAAAGCAGAATGGTATCCAAAGACTTGAAACAAACCCTCAGGAAATAAAAGGCAGCAGAAACAATGCTTTAAAAAAATTAATAAGTATAGAGAAATATCTGGTATTATTTGTACTTGGGATGCAAATGAAGTATTTTCATGAGGTAAGATCCGGGATCACAATAAACATAATACTTATATGATAATGGCCCATTTCATGTAATAAATCAAAAAACAACTGAAGTGCAGAATTAAAGAATGATTCAGCTTGATAAGGAAAAAAATCAAACCCACATACTATGATACAAATTTTCTTGTAGATACCAAAAATATGGATATTTTGGAGATGGCTCCATGACTGTCTATATATGATACATATAAATATATGTATATACACACACACATTAGGGTAGAGTGGGAGTACTACCTAGTGAACGTAAGAACTGTCGGGTAGGCTAGATGGATCTAGCAGTTGCCTATTGTCCTCCCCTCTGTGCCTGCCTTCAGCAAAGTCACATGCTGAGCTGACTGAACCCTTATCTTCTTCCATCTAGAAGGACAGAAAAGCAACAAGTCTTATAAACCACCATGCTTGCATTGCTTTAAAACAGTTATTTTTACATGAACTTTCATTTTACAGATCTGTTCCTGAGAGAACACGGCACATTCACAAGGTAAAGAGGCTACTTTTTCAAGTTCATTGGTGGATCGAACATGGTTTATCAGTGCACAGGTATTACAACTGTTTGGTCTTTTTGCACAGACTACAAAAGGGGAAAACCAAATAAATCTGAAATCTGTTTCAGATTTTCAGATTTTGGTTTCAGATTCTGGAGGTTTATTAGTTTTCCCCCTTCTAACAGAAAGGGCCATCTCAGTTTGTTTATTACAGTGTATTCTACATGCCACAAGACAGACATTTCAACTAAACATTTACACTGAAATATACAGTTGGGACTTCGCTGAACAGGAAATGTATTTAATCCTGTACATCAAGTTAAGAGCACTGCACAGTATCCTCCTGAGCCCAGGTCCTACCTGCCAACATGTCTGATGCCATACGGAAGTTTCAGAAAATACAGATGAGGTGATTATTACTACTCCACAATTGAGTTAAAACTTGCTCCCTACTGTAAAGCTCACTTTCTTTAACCCTTAATATACTGTATATTAAATTCCCCAACAATTAGATTTAAATTTTTCAAAGAAAAAATAACTATATTAAAAACTAACTAACTACTTCACTGACACTTCTGTTTTCAACATTTTTCTAGTTTTTCTACTCTTCATCTCTTTGAATCAAATAAACCTACAAATGTCACATATTCCGTTATTTCAAACTCATTAGACAAAAGTATCTCCAGGTAGCACACTCTGCTAACACAATACACAAACCTGTAAAGGAAGAGATTACCCTTGTTCAAAGCTTAGGATGTTCTGGTATACTTCACTAGCGGGAAGGCATGTTTGCACTTGAATAGTTGTCTTGGAGACTATGTGTTCCTTACAGAAAACACATGGTGCAAAAGGAACAGAAACCTGTCCTCAACTTCGACACAGCTGGGCTGGGTCAGATACGAAAGCTTTAGGAGGGGAATCCTATGAAACACTAACTAGAGGAAAAAATACAGACAAGTAATGAAGGCTGTAAAGCCAGGGCCAGGAGTCTGGAGTTCTGGAGACAGCTAAAGAAAGCAGATCTGCAGAGATGAAGGGAAAACAAGGCAACCACAAACTTACGGGCCTGTAGACCGGGAAAGAACCAAGTCTTGGCTGTACTAAGACCAACGCTACAGATGGAGTCCCAGATACCACGTTACGCACTGACAGCCTCCTCTGTAAATAAAAACCTTTTTTGTGTTTTACATCTCCCTAGTATTGAGTACAGTCATAACACACTGTCCAAAGGTAAAAACTCTATAAACATGGTTAATCCCATCAGTAAGTAGAACATCCATCTGAGCAACACTTCTCACATGTGGCTTAAGATTTCTGACAGTTCTTATAAAGCAGACACATGTCTACATACAGACACACACAAAACTGAAATGAGATACAATGGGGCCCAGCTGGTCCCCTAGGATATATATTTCACACGTTCCAAGAACAGGAGCCACAGCTACAGAGGAAAGCAGTAGTGCTCAGTCAGTCTCCAGCGAAGCGTAAGGCCTGCACCTGCCCTGTGCTGCTGGATTTCTTCTGCACCCCAACACTGCCCGGGAAGTTCAGAGGCAAGAGTTGAACAGGCACACGCAAGACTGCATTTCTGCCTTACAGGAATCACACGGACACTTAAAATACCCCCCTCAAAGCTCTTAGCTGTACATTACAAATGTACTTAATAGAAACCTGAACACTTTTTGCACACTGTGAAGCCTATAGACATAAAAATTGATTATAACATCATATTTGTAATTTAATTTGCATTTCTAAAAGTATTCTCCTTCTGTTTACCAACAGAACAGTGAGTACAACTGCAGAACAAGGCATAACTCCGTTTAACTTGGTGCTATATTGCTTTTGAGGTTTTTAATACATATTTAACAAACAACAAAAACCTGCCAAAGTCTGCCCATCAATCTACAAGCATTCGGCAGTCACAAAGGATGCAATTACTGGGTGGCCATGTACGAATGAGGGGTGACAGAATTCACTGCTTACCGCTGCCTTCACCAAGCAGCTGCTTTGTTTCATGTTCCTACAGTTCTCTTTGCTTTCTCTGCTCTACTGCTTTTGGAAGTCAGCCACCCTGGACACCACAGAAACTGACCCATGGTCTTCACTCCAAATTATTTTTTATTTAGTGTAGTGAAGCGAACAGTTTCCTGATTTTCCTTTTTACTGTTCCAGGTAAGGATCCACAGGATAGCATCTGAACTTTATCTGAGGACTACAAATAAAGCACTAGAGAAACCCAAACCTTTGTTTCTCTCTTGTTGCACTTTACAACTTCAACTGTATAGCACAAAGCACTCAATGCTTGTATTTCAGGTACCTTACTACTAAGATACTGAAGTGTAAAAATTCTGATATACAAGAGAATTGGATTTGCATAATCATTCATCACTCATGGACAAAATAAATTTCTCATTTTATTCAACCTCTTCCCTAAGTGTAATATGAAGAAAATACCCTCAAGTTAGCAAGCATTCTCCTGTTTTTACTATGATAGTAACTACAGTGCTGCATTTCTAGACAGCTTCATTTTTCTTTCATCATCCAGTTACATAACCCTTAGAATGTGTTTAGTTTTGGAATGTTTAACACAATCTTTTGTCACAAATCCTTTGGTGTAGATATGAGGCATCATGTAATTCACTTTAATAATTCAGTGAGAACACAAAAGTTTACTGGAAATGTATTCATCCAAAGTTTTAGAAAGGTAACTTATTCATATGACACTTATAAACCAAGAATTTTAAAAGCTAACTTGTAAAAGCTTTTGCACAGGACCTCCCCAGTATGTTGCTAAGTTTACTAAAATTCAAGAGGTATACTGCAGTTTGCCTGTTTTAATGCTAGTAACTGCGGAATTTAAAAAACAACAACAACAAAACCCCATCCTCCCCTACCTCCCTGGGAAGTTTGGAAATCTAAGCTGCACTGTTTCACAGCAGGACATTTAACAGCTAAACACAACAGCCGTTTCAAGTTTTGCCTTGCAAAGGTGTATCACAGAATCACAGAATGTTCGGGGTTGGAAGGGACCTCTGTGGGTCATCTAGTCCAACCCCCTGCCGAAGCAGGGTCACCTACAG